>Ga0315312_1002722_pt1 | contig 11953 bp, 15 predicted proteins | sample TDP7_MG_FD_203629 | JGI IMG/M metagenome (GOLD analysis project Ga0315312, IMG submission 203629) | Freshwater sediment microbial communities from Lake Towuti, South Sulawesi, Indonesia - TDP7 | ecosystem: Environmental > Aquatic > Freshwater > Lake > Sediment | place: Indonesia: South Sulawesi... | reverse complement strand
ATCCCCTTACCCCTTCCCCTGCAAGGGGAAGGGGGAGTGTTTTTTAAGAGGGGGGCGAAACCACCTCTTTCTTTTTGCTCCCCCTCTCCTGCTCTGCTAGGAGAGGGGGCAAGGGGGTGAGGTTGCCTAAGACTCTAGACAAAACAAGTGTCGCTAAGGTACTGAACGAGTACATAGCCTAGCTAAGGTCGCCTATTCGTGATATAATCAGGGCTATGAAAAAGGAACTGATGAATATCCTCGCCTGCCCCGTGTGCAAGGGAGACCTTGAGCTGAGCGTAGAAAAAGAAAACGGCGCAGAAATAGTTTCCGGCTCGCTCTACTGTCCCAAGTGCAACGTCCACTACCCCATCGTGGATAGTATTCCCAACCTCCTGCCGCCCGAAAAGACGCCTCAATCCGGGCGGTAGGTTACGCTGGTCTGGGGTGACTCCCATACTTCAACCGCCGCAAGGGAAACCGTCGTGCGCGTTAGCTTCGCTTTCAGCCCATTATAGATAGCAATCGCCAGATTCTCTGAAGACGGGTTTACTTTGTCAAAGGGCGGCACCTCGTTGAGGCAGGTGTGGTCAAATTTGGCGATAACCTCGCTTAAGTACTGCTTCAGTTCAGCAAAGTCAAAGGCAATACCGATTTCATTGAGCTTTTCCGCTTTAATTCTGGCGACCACCTGGAAGCGGTGACCGTGGAGCGCCTCACACTTGCCTCGGTATCCCCGCAGCGCATGAGCGGCATCAAAGTGTTTTTCTACCGCTATTTCATACATACTAACACCACCACTCTTTATTTGTAGTCATGGGCAATAGCGTAAGCAGTATAACCCCCGAAGGCGCTGTTTACCAGCAAAAAAGGCACGCCATAATAGGCAATGCCTAGAAACGTGCCTGAACCTGTCTGACGTTCCACATAGAAATAAGTAACTGCTACGAGAACCAGGAGGAAAGAGACTCCACCCAACACAACTCCAGTGAAAATGGCACGCGCCTGCTCGCCGTATTTACGCGGCAAAAATCGGTAAGCTAGATCGGCACTGAGCCCGGTTAAGAGTCCCAAGACGCACCACCCCACCACTGCCCACAGGCTAATCAGCGAGCGAGTCAGGACCCATTCAAAGTAGTATTCCACAAAGAGGCCGCCGATAGCATAAGGCAGATAGACTGCCACCCCAACCCCAAAGCGCCTGATGAGCAGAATGGGCAGGACAACCACCAAGGCGATGAAGTAGCTCATCACGTAGATGAAGAACATGCCGATGCCTCCCACTTCGCCCATCACCCCGAAGCCAGCCGTGGCGGCCCCGGCGTAGAAGTCAAAAGTAAATGACCCGAAGCCATAGATGACCGCAAGCAGGAAGCCAAATAAGAGAATAGTCTGCCACGGTCTTAATTGCCACCTTGTTTGTCGCGCTGTCGAGTCATTCATTTCAGCTTCAATACCCCCTGTTTTTCCGTAATACCACCTAACAACTCTCTGATTGTCTTCTTGAGCACTGGGTGAACTACATAGGGCGCAATCTCTGCCAGTGGAATAAGCACGAAAGCGCGCTCCGTCATTCTGGGGTGGGGGATGACTAGTTCTGGACTGTTGATGACCTTATCACCATAGAAGAGAATATCAATATCAATGGGGCGGGGGGCGTCAGATTTGCCGCTTCTACCCATCCTGTTCTCAATGCCCTTCGCTAGGGTGAGCAGTGCCTCTGGTTCTAGCCGGGTAAAAGCCTGGCAGACCAGATTGAGGAAGCGGGGCTGGGGTGGCACGCCCACCGGCTCGGTATCGTAAATTGACGAGATTTTACCCAGTTTCATCCTCTGTGCCAGCAATTCCAGAGCCTTGTCCAGGTTCTTCTGACGGTCGCCCATATTTGAGCCAAGCCCAAGATAGATCGTTACTGGTTCCTTCTCCAAGACTACCTCCTTCGTATAATCGCATCACTCATCCGGCAGACTCTGACCATTTCTTCCACATCGTGGACTCTGACCATATCCGCACCGTTGGCAATACCAATAGCGATAGTCGCGGCGGTGCCTTCAATCCGCTGGTCAGCCGGCAGGTTGAGCACCAGACCAATGACTGACTTTCGTGAACTGCCGAGCAAAATCGGCTTGCGCAGGACTTTAAGCTCCGCTAGGCGGCGCATCATTTCCAGGTTCTGCTCCAGCGTCTTGCCGAAGCCAATTCCCGGGTCAATGATGATATTATGCTCGGGCACACCATTTTGTCTTACCAGAGCAATTGCCCGCTCCAGGTCGGAAATAATCGTCGGCATTATATCCTGGACTGGAGCATCACGCTGGTTGCTCATCAGAATAATGGGCACGCCAGCTTCGTCGGCAATCTGAGCCAAGAGTGGGCTTTTCTTCAAGCCCCAGATATCATTGATCATCTTAGCGCCAGCTTTGAGTGCCTGAAGGGCGACTTTCGGTTTGTAGCTGTCAATACTTATCGGCGCCGAAATTTCGCTGGCGAGCCTCTCTATTACCGGGATGACCAGCTGGAGCTCTCCTTCAACATCATCAATTGTTTTCGGTTCCGTGCCCGGACGGGTTGATTCACCGCCAACATCAATGATATCAGCGCCATCAGCAACGAAGCATTTGGCTTGAGCCACGGCGGCTTCAATATTAGCGCCCAGCCCATCCCCGGAAAAAGAGTCGGGGCTGAGGTTGATGATGCCCATGACATAGGTGCGCTCGCCCCACCGCAACTCCAGGCTCCCGCAACGGGTGGGCGTCAGTGCTGATTTAGTCGCCACCAGACCTCCCGACCGAATTTTCTATTTATAATAGCAATTCAAAGCCACAGAGGCAAGGCGCTTCCTTTGAGGTTGTTTAATAATGTCATTCCGGCCCCCGAGCCGGAATCCAGGCGGGGTGGCTGTTCCTGAGTCCCCGCCTTCGCTGGAATGACAATGAAGAACAACCGGCGGGCGTTAAGGGGGCGTCAGTCCCCTCTTTCTTATTTTCCCCTTCCCCACAAAAATCCCCCCTTTCTCTTACTCGGGGAAGCCTGCCCTGGTTCCACTGAGTCACCATGAAGTGAGCTTGCCGAAGGGGGGACTACAGGGGATAGGGCACCTTTAAAACCATAGCAACCCACCATTACTTTACATAACTCTAAGAACAATTCAAAGCTAATCAGCTTCAATTCGTTTCGCTGAAAATCTTTGTTGCATCTGAAAAGCCCAAATCAATTGTAAGTGTCGGTACTACGACATCATCGCGCCCCTTATTTGCCTCCCAAGCTATCAATATGTTAAGATAACTTGACGCCCCATTCAGTCCCCAGAGGTGAAATCGCTTTGAAGGAAGAGCTGGACAAGCTCGCTAAACTAGAGGCGGAGATAAAAGCTGGCGGCGGCGAAAAGCGCATCCAGCAACAGCACGAATCAGGCAAGCTCACCGCACGGGAGAGAATCAATCTTCTCTTTGACCCCGGCACCTTTCAGGAACTGGACTTATTCGTCCAGCACCGTTGCACCAATTTTGGCATGGACAAAATCTCTATCCCTGCGGATGCCGTTGTCACCGGCTTTGGCAAAGTCAATGGGCGTACTGTCTGCGCCTTCTCTCAGGACTTTACCACCCGTGGTGGCACTCTGGGCGAAATGCACGCTAGAAAGATATGCAAGGTTATGGACCTGGCGATGAGCATCAAAGCGCCGATGGTTGGTCTCATTGACAGTGGTGGGGCGCGTATCCAGGAAGGCATCAATGCTCTTGATGGCTATGGCCAGATTTTCTTCCGCAATTCCTGTGCTTCGGGAGTCATCCCGCAAATTTCGGCAATCATGGGTCCGGCGGCGGGTGGTGCTGTCTATTCCCCGGCAATGACCGACTTTGTTTTCATGGTCAAGAAGACCAGCTATATGTATATTACCGGTCCGAATGTGGTCAAAGCGGCCACCAGCGAAGAGATAACGGATGACGAGTTGGGCGGGGCAATGACCCACAATATCAAGAGTGGCGTGGCCCAGTTTGCCTGTGATAATGATGAGCAGGCGATTGCCGAAATAAAGAGACTGCTGAGCTACCTGCCTTCCAGCAACGAAGAAAAACCACCCTATATTGCTCCTACTGATTCGCCCGACCGCGCCGACCTCGCCTTGGACAATATTGTTCCTGAAGAGTCGCAGAAAGCCTATGATATGAAGCTGGTCATTAAGTCCATCATGGACAACGGCGAATTTCTGGAGCCTTCCCGGCTTTACGCCCCAAACATCATTACCTGTTTTGCCCGGCTGAATGGCTATGTCGTTGGTGTCATTGCCAGCCAGCCCAATCACCTCGCCGGCTGTCTTGATATTAATGCCTCGGACAAGGCGACGCGTTTCATCCGTTTCTGTGATGCTTTCAATATCCCTTTAATCACCATTGTTGATGTACCCGGCTATCTCCCGGGTAGCAATCAGGAGTGGGGTGGCATTATCCGACACGGTGCCAAGCTCCTCTGGTGTTACTCTGAGGCGACCGTTCCTAAAATAACCTTAATTACTCGCAAGGCATATGGCGGTGCTTATATCGCCATGTGCGGTCAGAGTCTCGGTGCCGATTATACTCTTGCCTGGCCCAGTGCCGAGATTGCAGTAATGGGGGCGGAAGGTGCTGCGGCAATTATTCACCGCCAAGAGATACAGTCGGCTGCCGACCCCGCCGCCAAAATGAAGGAAAAGATAGCCGAATACCGTGAGCTTTTCTATAACCCATACGTCGCTGCCAGCATGGGTTATATTAACGCTGTTATCCCACCGCGCGATACCCGCCCCAAGATAATCGCCGCCCTTGAGACATTACAGAACAAAAAAGAGGCCCGCCCAGCCAAGAAGCACGGCAATATACCGATGTAGTGAGATATGGGCAAGACTTTAGCCGAAAAGATTTTGAGCCGTAATTCTAGTACTGACGCCAAAGCGGGAGACATTGTTATTGCCGAAGTTGACCTGGTCTTTGCTCAGGATACCACGGGACCGCTGACTGTCAGGCAATTCCACGAGAGTGGTCTCAAGCATTTGGCAAAACCGCAGAAAACGGTCCTTTTTATTGACCATGCCGCACCCAGCCCCAGTGTCAACCTATCTACTGACCATATTCTCCTGCGCCACTTTGCCCACGAAAACGGTGTGGTGATTTCTGATGTTGGCGAGGGTGTTTGCCATCAGATCGTGATTGAGTCCTTAGCCAGACCCGGCGATGTCATCGTTGGTGCTGATTCGCATACCGTAACGGCAGGTGGCTTAGGTGCCTTTGCTACCGGCATGGGTTCCTCCGACGTGGCGGTGGTGATGGGGCTGGGTAAGACCTGGTTTCGGGTGCCGGAAAGTTTCAAAGTTGAGGTCAGTGGCGCATTTCAAAAGGGCGTTAGTGGCAAAGACCTCATCCTGTACCTTATCGGGATGCTGGGGGCAGACGGTGCGACCTATAAAGCCCTTGAATTCAGCGGCAATACTGTCGCCTTAATGTCCATTTCCCAGCGTTTTACCATCGCTAACATGGCGGTGGAATGTGGAGCAAAGGTGGGGCTTTTTCCTGCCGATAATGTCGTCCGGGGCTATTTGATTGCCCAGGGGCGGGCTAATGACTACCAGACCATCTTGCCCGATGCTGATGCCGTCTACGAGCGAACGATCAAAATTAACGCCGCCGAGCTTGAGCCAACTTTAGCCAAGCCCCACACCGTTGATAACACTGCCCCGGTGAGAGAACTTAAAGGTACTAAAGTCCAGCAGGTCTATATTGGCACCTGCACCAACGGACGATTGGAAGACTTGGCGATCGCCGCCAGTATTTTAAAGGGAAAGAAATGTCACCCCCAGACCCGCCTCATCGTTGCCCCGGCTTCGCGGCGGATTTTAGTGGCGGCTCTGAAAGCGGGCTATATCCAGACCTTAGTTGAAGCGGGTGGGACAATCCTACCTCCGGGCTGTGGACCCTGCCTCGGCTTGCACCAGGGAGTGCTGGGGAAAGGGGAGGTCTGTCTCTCTACCTCTAACCGCAATTTCAAGGGACGGATGGGTAATCCGGAAGCGTTTGTCTATCTTGCCAGTCCGGCAACGGCGGCGGCTACGGCACTTTACGGTGAAATCACCGACCCAAGGGAGGTGCTCTAGTGCTCAGAGGGAGGGCGTTTAAGTTTGGGGATAGCATTTCCACCGACCATGTTATTTCGGGTCGCTACGCTCATCTGAGAAGCAATCTCGTGGAGCTGGCGAAACACGTTTTGGAAGATGCTGACCCTACTTTTGTTTCTCGGGTCAAGCCAGGGGATTTCATTGTGGCGGGGAGTAACTTTGGGCTGGGGTCAAGCCGGGAGCATGCGCCGCTGGTTATCAAGATGGCAGGCGTTAGTGCTATTCTGGCGAAATCAGTAGCCCGGATATTTTTCCGCAATGCCATTAATCTGGGTCTACCTGTCCTGATGTGTGATACCGATAAAATGAATGACGGCGATGAGCTTGAGATTAACCTGGAAGGTGGCAAAGTAAAGGACCTCACCAATGGTAGTGAATTGACTTTGGGCAAAATTCCGGAGGTAATGCTCCGCATTTTGGCAGAAGGCGGGCTGATACCCTATATCCAGAAGTACGGCGATTTTAAGCTGTAGTTTAAGGAGGCGAGTCCGATGGCTTATAGCGTTACTCTCATTCCCGGCGATGGCATCGGTCCCGAGGTTACAGAAGCCACCCGACGGGTTCTGGAAGCAACCGGAATTGCTTTCAACTGGGAAGTTGCTTACGCTGGTGCTGCCGTCATTGCCAAATACGGCACGCCTTTACCTGATGCTGTCCTTGAGTCCATCCGCAAGAACAAGACTGCTCTTAAGGGTCCAGTCACCACGCCGGTCGGCACGGGATTTCGTAGTGTCAATGTCGCTTTGCGCAAAGAGTTGAACCTCTACGCCTGCGTCCGACCGTGCAAGACCTACCGGGGTGTTCCCTCCCGCTATAAGGATGTGGATATTGTTATTGTTCGGGAAAATATGGAGGACCTCTATGCTGGTATTGAGTTTGAGAAAAGCTCTCCAGAGCTTGCTAAGCTGATTAAACTGGTGACTACCACTAAAAGGGGCGAGATTGCGAAAGATGCTGGCGTCAGTATCAAAATGATTTCCGAGACGGGGAGTCGGCGTATTGTCAAGTTTGCCTTTGAATATGCCCGAGCCTACCAGAGGAAGAAAGTAACCGCCATCCATAAGGCTAACATCATGAAATTCTCTGATGGCTTGTTTCTGGCAGTGGCTCGTCAGGTGGCTCAGGAATATCCTGGCGTCGAGTTTGACGATAGGCTGGTGGACAATATGACGATGCAGCTCGTGAAAAGACCACAGCAGTTTGATGTGGTTGTAGCGCCGAATCTCTATGGCGATATTCTCTCTGACCTCTGTGCCGGGCTGGTAGGGGGACTGGGGCTGGCGCCGGGCGCCAATATTGGTGATGCGATTGCTGTCTTTGAGCCGACCCACGGTAGCGCGCCGAAGTACGCCGGTCAAAACCGGATTAACCCGATGGCGATGATGCTCTCCGGGGTGATGCTACTCCGGCACCTCGGTGAGGTCGAAGCCGCCGATAAACTGGAAAACGCTATTGCCAAGGTCATTGCCGAAGGCAAGAACGTTACCTACGATATGAAGCCTGATAGTGCCCTAGCAGTAGGCACCTCCCAGGTGGCTGACGCCGTTATTGAAGAGCTGAGCCGGAAATAGGAGACCGCCATGAAGAAAATCAGCATCATCGGGGCGGGGAATGTGGGGGCGAGCAGTGCTCAGCGCATTGTGGAAAAGGGTTATGCTGACGTTGTCTTAGTTGACATAATAGAAGGTCTGCAGCAGGGGAAGGCACTGGATATTCTTGAATCGGCGCCGGTTATTGGCTTTGACTGCCACATCATCGGCACAAATGGCTATCAGGAGACGGCTGACTCGGACGTCGTTATTATCACATCGGGCATCGGGCGTAAGCCGGGTATGACCCGTGACGAGCTAGTGCAGACCAATCGCCAAATCGTCGCCGAGGTTACCGGTAACGTGGTGGAGTATTCGCCCGATGGCATTATTATCATGGTTACTAACCCCGTGGACACGATGACCTATCTCGCCCTCAAGATCAGCGGCTTGCCGAGAAACCGGGTGTTTGGCTTATCAGGTGTTCTTGACGGCTCTCGACTCAGCACTTTTATTGCCAGTGAGCTCAAGGTTTCGGTGGCAAATATTCACGCTTGCATTCTGGGAGAGCACGGGGAGAATATGGTGGTTATCCCGCGGCTGTGCACTGTCAATGGCGTGCCACTGACCCAAATCCTGCCTCAAGAGAAGATTAATCGTTTGGTGGAGCGGACGATAAAGGGTGGGGCAGAGATTGTGGGGTTGTTAAAGACGGGGAGCGCTTTTTATGCTCCTTCCGCCGCCATTACCCAGATGGTGGAAGCAGTTGTCTTTGATAAAAAGCAGATTTTACCCTGCGCCACGTACCTGGAGGGTGAATACGGGCTGACAGATGTGGTAATTGGGGTGCCGGTAAAGCTGGGCAAAGATGGTGTTGAAGAGATAATTGAGCTTGAACTGACTGCTGAGGAAAAGACAAGACTAGCTCAATCTGCCGAGGCAGTGAAGAAACTGATAAGGGCGATGGGAGCAGGTCAGTAGCCTGACAGGGCGTCTAAGAGGGGCGAAGTCCCTCTTTCTGATTCTCCTCCCCCTCTCCTGCTAGGAGAGCGGGATTAAGGGGGTGAGGTCAATAACTTTAATAACACCGAGAGAAATTCAAGCCAGCACTATTACCCAGACAGTCGCTCAACTCTGTCTTCAGGCAAATTTTGAACTTGATGAGGACGTTTTGGTCGCGCTGAAGCAGGCGGAGCAGGCAGAAGAATCGCCGCTGGGCAGAGAAGTCCTTCAAGATATTATTGAAAACGCCCGTATCGCCCGGGAAGAGCGCTTTGCCCTTTGCCAGGACTGCGGCATCGTCGTCATTTTTCTGGAGATGGGACAAGAGGCTCATATTATTGGTGGTAATCTCTATGAGGCAGTAACCGAAGGCGTGCGCAAGGCATATACTCAGGGCTATCTGCGCAAATCTATCGTCACGCGCCCCTTCTCTGCCCGGGTTAACACCGGGGATAATACCCCACCCGTCATCCATACTGAAATCGTCCCCGGCGACCGACTCAAAATCGCCTGCCTCCCCAAGGGGGCGGGGACGGAAATGATGGGTCAGGCAGTAATGCTCAAACCGGCGGACGGGAGGAAAGGTATTATTGATTTTGTGGTCAGCGCGGTTAGAGAAGCGGGGGGCAATCCCTGTCCCCCTCTGATTGTCGGGGTGGGGATTGGCGCAACTTCCGAAATGGCGATGTTGCTGGCAAAAAAGGCTCTCCTCAGAAGGGTGAGGGAGCCAAGCCCCGACCCCGAAGTGGCGGAACTAGAGACAGAGCTCCTATCACGAATTAACAATCTGGGTATCGGACCACTGGGGCTGGGGGGCAGGACAACGGCTCTGGCAGTCCATGCCGAAGTCCGACCCACCCATATCGCCACTCTGCCGGTGGCGGTCAGCCTCCAGTGCCACAGTGCCCGTCATCGGGAGGCGGTGTTGTAGATGGACGCTATTCGTATTACCTCACCACTTGAACCGGGAGTAATTGAAAAGCTGAGAACAGGCACTCAGGTTCTCATCTCTGGGGTTGTCTATACGGCACGCGATGCCGCTCACCACCGTATCGTTGAGGCTCTGGACAAGGGAGAGAAACCACCTTTTGACTTGAAAGGGCAGACGATTTATTACGCTGGACCAAGTCCTGCCCCGCCGGGTCGGGTTATTGGCTCTATTGGTCCGACTACTGCCAGCCGTATGGACGTTTATACCCCACGACTTCTTGCTGCCGGAATCAGAGCGATGATTGGCAAGGGGAGCCGTTCGCCAGCCGTCAGGGAAGCCATTCAGAAGTATAAAGCGGTCTATTTAGTTACTATCGGTGGGGCGGGTGCCTTGCTCGCCAGGTTTGTGAAAGAAGCGGCGGTAATCGCTTATGAAGACCTGGGCCCGGAAGCCATTCGCCGACTCATCGTTGCGGACTTCCCGGCAATCGTTGCCAATGACATTTATGGTGCCGACCTCTTTGAAATGGAACAGGCGAAATACCGCAGGGAGGGATAAGATGGAATGCGTTTTCTGTCAGATAGTTGCCGGCAAATTGCCCAGCAAAACGCTTTATCAGGACGATGAAGTAATGGCTTTCCATGATATTCATCCTATGGCGCCGACTCACATACTCATCATCCCCAAGAAGCACGTCCCTTCGCTGGCAGAACTAGGTGATGAAACTCCGTTAATCGGTAAGATGACTGAGGTTGCCAACCGGCTGGCAAGGCAGGAAGGTATTGCGCAGAGGGGCTACCGCATTGTCATCAGCTCAGGCAGGGAAGGGGGACAGGTGGTGCCTCACCTTCACATGCATCTGCTGGGCGGGAGAAGACTATCCGACCGCCTCTACTAAGCTTTCCTTTTATACCTTAGGTAGCTCAACAGTCCGGCGATACTCTTGGCATCGCAAATCTTGCCCGATTCAATCAGTCCTGAAATGTGGCTGACTGGCACACGCACCAGTCTAATTTCGGCGGTATCTTCGGCGTGGAGAGGGCGGTGAATGAGGTCGGTCGCCAGATAGAGATTCAAGAACTCAGTGCAGTAACCCGGTGCCGAATAAAAGCCCCCCAGCCTCTCCACCCGCTTCGGCAAATAACCGGTCTCCTCACGCAGTTCGCGGCGAACAGCACCTTCCGGGTCTTCACCAGCGTCAACGCCGCCGGCCGGTATCTCCAGAAGCTCCTTTTCCACCGGCTTGCGGAATTGCCTGACCAGCAGGACGTTATCTTCAGCATCAATCGCCACGATAGCCACACAGTCGGCATGCTCCACAATCTCCCGCTTCGTCTGCCGACCCTCGGGCGTTTGCACGGTATCAACTCGCACCTTGATGGCTCGTCCGGAATAAATAAGCTGGCTGGAAATCGTCTTTTCTGTGGTCATTCTAAACTCCTTAAGGATGTTATCCAAAGATGATAATGACAGCCATTATTACCAGAATACCCGCGCTTATCTTTGGCAAGTACTTCTCGTAGCGTATAAATCTCGGCCTCAGATAATCATAGATTTTGACACTGATGAGTGTGATTCCGACCAGCGCAACAGCGACCGAAAGTCCGTATAGTAGCATAAGCATAAAAGCATTAACGCCGCCCGCTACTAGTGCCAGCAGGGCAAACTCCTCCTCGTGGGCAAAGCCCAGAACGAAGGCAAATGAAGCTAGGCCTCGGAGGGTCAATACAACTTCTCTGGTATGTTTGTGCCAGTGAGCATGTACCACCGGTCCTAGGTGTTCATGTTCATGTTCGTGCGCGATTTCCAACTTATTCTCGTGGATGTGCCCGTGCTGTTTCTCCAGCCCATCAACCTTCTCTCTGAACGTCTTATAGGCAAGAAAAAGTAATAAGGCCGCTGCTGGATACTTGAGCCACCGCGGCTGAAAATCAAGGCACGAACTCAGCATAACGTAAGCTATAACTACGGCTATGGAAGATATAAAATGGGCTGATGCGATTATTCCTGAACTGACTAAGCCGCTGAGCAGGGGAGTCTTTTTCCTCGCTGAATATAGCAAAGCGATGGGCCAGCCATGTCCTGGTTCCAGTCCATGTAGAAGCCCAATTATGACCACACCAATATACGCTGGATTGAACATCGATTCTCTCGGAGTAAGTTGATCAGGAGAGTTGCTATTCGACTTTATAGACCAGAGCCACCTCGTCACAATCGGGGAATTTGGGACAGCGGTAACACTCTGTCCACACCTTACGGGGCAGGCTCATTTTATCCACCTGTAAAAAGCCCATTTTGGCGAAGAAACCGGGCTGATAAGTCAGGCAGAAGACGGTCTCAATGCCCAGTTCTTTCGCTTCGCTG
>Ga0315312_1002721_pt1 | contig 11957 bp, 11 predicted proteins | sample TDP7_MG_FD_203629 | JGI IMG/M metagenome (GOLD analysis project Ga0315312, IMG submission 203629) | Freshwater sediment microbial communities from Lake Towuti, South Sulawesi, Indonesia - TDP7 | ecosystem: Environmental > Aquatic > Freshwater > Lake > Sediment | place: Indonesia: South Sulawesi... | reverse complement strand
TGAACCTTGGTCGCGCCACCGACCAATCCAACTGCCATTGGCATCTCGATTGTGCCTACCAGATCTCCTTCTGGGGTCTTCTCGAAGGTCGTCAGCGGCTTATAGACTCCTGTGCGCGCGGCATAGGCATGGGCTCCGGCTTCAACGGCCCTTGTGTCATTTCCCGTCGCGAGGACCAGCGCGTCTATGCCGTTCATGATGCCCTTGTTGTGCGTCGCGGACCTGTATGGATCTGCCTCGGCGAAGGAATGCGCCTCGAGCACGCCCTCGACGACTTCACTTCCGCCGATAGCATCCTTGGCCCAGACAGCATGTGCGCGAGCGAGTCTGTGAGTGGCGAGATTTGAGAGTATCCTGAGATAGACCTTCCCGCTCGAGATCTCCTCGATCAAAGGCGCCACTGCCTCTGCCATGGTGTTGACTGCATTCGCTCCCATTGCATCTCTGACGTCCACGAGCAGATGGACTATCACGTTTGGCCCTCTGACGGTGTTGATTGTTCGGACCTCGAGGTCTTTCGCCCCTCCCCCTAGCTTGACCAACATCGGGTCCTGCTTGTTCGCGAGGTCCAATATCTCGTGCTTCTTCTCGAGTAGCAAGTGCTTCACTCGGGTCGGTGCCTTCACATCTGTGACTTGGACCTGTCCGATCATCACTGGGGAAGTGCTGGAAGTCGAAAAACCCCCGCTCTCTCTTGCCATCTTCGCAGCGTTCGATGCCGCCGCGACAACAGAAGGCTCCTCTGTTGCCATGGGTATCAGGTAGTCCATGTTGTTTATCAGGAAGTTGACCGCGATTCCGAGGGGAACCTGCATCGACCCGACGGCGTTCTCTATCATTCTATCAGGGATGGAAGGGTCGAGGCCGCCAAATCCCGTCAGCGCCAGGGCCTCTTCATCGGTGAGTCCTCCGAACTCCTTCACGATCTTCAACCTCTCCGCCATTGGCAACTTATAGAACCCCTCGATTCTCGAAGTGCGTGTCATAGCCACACCGATACCGTCGGATGCAAACTCAGTATCGTGATTTTAATCCTTCTGCAGGCGGAAATCGACAATCATCGTCCTTGATCGACGTTTCACGGGCTAGCCCAGAAAGGCAAAAGGCTATATTCAGATTCAGGACTGAAGGGACAATATGACCAAGTGTTCCGCGCCTGGCAAGATGATACTGCTCGGAGAGCATGCGGTGGTGTTCGGAAGGCCGGCGCTTGCGCTCGCGATAGGCCTGAGGATAACATCTACAGTCATGCCATCCAATGAGTACACCGTGAACGGCCATCCCATGAAGAAGAGGCATCACGCATACATATCCGCCTCCCTGGACGAGGCCTGGGGAGGCCCGCCAATCAACATCGATACTAGATCCGAGATACCTTCTGGTTCAGGACTTGGTTCATCTGCAGCGGTCACGGTCTCCTGTATTGCGGCGATGATGGCGACGAAGGGCAAGCTCGAACCTGAAGGAATCGCACGGAAGGCGTTCGCGGTCGAGGAATCGGTCCAAGGCAGAGCGAGCCCAACTGACACGTCGACTTCCACCCACGGCCATGGCATACTGGTGGCCCCTGAGAAGATGGACGGGTTTCTCTGGCGAGTAGAGAAAGGGGAGCGAGCTTGGCACATCCATCATTGTGACGTGCCCCCGCTCAAGTTCGTGGTAGGGTACACGGGAATCCACGCATCTACAGGTCCTCTGGTCGCAAAGGTCAGAAAGCTTGTAGATTCGAGCGCGGATGGCAAGAGAGCGATTGACAGGATTGGCGAGATTGTTCTTGAGGGCGCGGAGGCCGTTAGAGGCAGTGACAAGAAGAAGCTCGGAGCGCTTATGGAGGAGAACCATCTTCTCCTCAACGGGCTGGGCGTCGGACACCCCGCGCTCGAAAAGCTCGTGAGCGCGTGCAAGGGGATGTCGTACGGTGCCAAGCTGACTGGCGCAGGTGGAGGAGGAAGCATGATTGCATTGACCGATGATACGAGCGTTGTGGCCGAGGCGATCAGGAACGCTGGCGGTGAGCCCATCATCGTCAAGGTCGGGTGTGATGGTGTCAGACTGGAACCATGAAGGCGCTGGAAAAACGATAAGTTCTATCAGCGGCTTGACGAGGACGGTGGCCCGTTGGTAGAGCGAATCGCACAACACAGACATTGCAAGAAATGCGACAAGGCAATTCCGTACAAGGACGAGTTCTGTGACGACAAGTGCGAGAGCGAATGGAAGGGCGAGATGCAGTCTAAGAAGAGACAGCTGATTTGGTTCTACGGCCTCATGGTCATAATCATGATACTCGCGATAGGGCTGATGTTCCTGGGGTAGATGGTATGAGAGCGGGTCTCGGAGGAACCTTCAATGTGATACACAAGGGACACGAGCTCCTGTTCGAAACCGCCTTCACAGTGGCCGAGTCCGTGGAGGTCGGCCTCACATCAGACGAGTTCGCGAGGAACATCAAGAACGTGCCCGTGGCACCGTACTTCCAGCGAAAAGCGAACCTGGCCAGGTTCCTCGAAAGGTATGGCAAGCCTTTCGATATCATCATGATCTCAGATATGAAGGGGACCGCGGCAACAACGGAGACCATGGATGCCATCGTCGTGTCCCCCGGGACAAGGGCTCATGCGGACGAGATTAACGAGCTGAGACGGAAGAACGGCCTGAGGCCGCTCAAGGTGTTCTGTATCAAGGAGGTCAGAGCTGACGACACGTTGCCAATCAGTTCGTCGAGGATCGTTAAAGGCGAGATAGACAAGGACGGGCACCTGCTCAGACCGATCAGAGTCGCAGTCGGCTCGACCAACAAGGTCAAGGTCGACGCTGTGAGGAACATTTTCACTCAAGCTTTCGGACTTGTGGAGATAGTGAGTGTGGAGCCGAGCAACGAAATCGGCAAGCAGCCTCTCGAGGAGGGCACGATTCAGGGCTCAATGCAGAGGGCGAAGAGCGCAATAGAAAAAACAAAGGCTGATTTTGGCGTCGGCATCGAGGCGGGCCTGTTCTTCAACGAGTTGCTGCAAAAGTACTTGGACATTCAGTACTGCTCTATAGTCGACTCATCAGGCAAGGTCACCGTGGGCCATGGGCCAGGCTTTGAGTACCCTCCCGAGGTGATCAAGGCAGTTCTGGCTGGAGGCACCGTCGGCGATACGATGAGCAGGATCACCGAGATAGAGAGCATCGGACACAAGATGGGGTCGATAGGATACCTCTCGGACGGCATGATCGACAGAACCTCGCTAACCGAGATAGCAGTCCTGATGGCCTTGATCCCACGGATAAGAAAGGAGCTATACGAGACGGATTCTCAGACCTGCTCTTCCTCTGCGACCGTCTCGAGGTAATCGGCAAGTGTCTGACAGCTGTCCTTTCCCACGCATCCGAACCTGCCGTACTTCCTGCAATAGTCGCCCGAGGTCTCGTGGTACTCGCACTTCTGAGCCTCTTTGTACGAGATGCATTGCCTCTTGATGCAGCCATAGCCTGCATACCTGCCAGCACACATGTTGTCCTTCGTCAGGTATCTGCATTTCATGGCCTCATTCCCTCCTCTGAAGTCTCTGAATCCTTTCTTGGTAGATTATCAGATGCTTTCGATAGGATTCGGGGGTGACACAGTGCTCTTTCCCCGGACAGAAGAATCGTTTGTACTTCTCGCAATACAGGCCAAGCCATTTCTCCACACCGCAGCCCTCAACTACTTTGCTCTGGCTCGGCTTCATGAGGATGTTCATGCCCGAGAACTCGCACTTGTCCTCGCCTATGCACTGGAGACTGTCGACGTGTCTGTTGGCGCAAGCTCCGCTGAGATAGCTATACCTGCACACCGGTCCCATCCCTTGCTCTCTCGAGCACACTAAGATGCGCCTGCGCGCGTATAAACATTCTTGAAACGTCGCTTTTCATTCCGCCCGATGCATCCTTCTCTTCCTGAGATTCAAATTCAGGTTTCCTTCCGCGCTTGACCTTGATTTCCCAGGCAGAACCAGAATCACGAGAATCCGGAGTGGGGTCAACGTCTCGCCCTGAACACTATGATGCCATAGTCTCCAACGCCTCTGCCCGAGAAAAGCTTACGATAGGTTCGACCATTACGGGCCGAGTGAGCGCGTGGATGTCAGAACGAAATACATCATCATTGTGCTGCTGTCCGCGCTCGTAGTTGCGTTTGAGACAGTCTCGATCGAAGGCGCAATAAACATCGCAGACCTGAATGTGTTCATCGTCTCTGCGGCGCCCCCAATAGTCGGGGGCGCGATTCTCATGTTGGTAGACCCCAAAGGGACCGTGTCCTTCACTAGGAGCCTGGGCAGACAAGGCTGGTCCTCAATGACAGTCCTTGGTCTTTTGGTCGCCATGGGAGTCGTGATCTGGTTCGATTCCATCCACAGAATCGGCGCGAGCACAGAATCGATCCTTGGAGGAGGTTCCTCGGAGGTTCTGTTCGTGGTTCTGCTGTCCATCCCCTTCCTGAAGGAGAGGCTCACACGCGTCGAGGGAGTCGGAAGCGTCTTCATCGTTGTCGGAGTGTTCCTCGTCCTTTACGATCCGGATATTGCCTCACTCAAGTTCGGCCTTGGAGAGACCGAAGCCATCCTCAGTTCCCTGTTGATGGGGGCCTCCGTGGTTCTGACCGCCGCCCTCCTCAAGACCTATGATCTCACGCCTTTTTCCGGTCTTGAGCTGGTCCTCACGGGGGCGTTTGTGATAGTGTTCGGGGTTGCGACAGGCCTCATTGAATGGCCCGATGCCAGGGGCCTCGGGATTCTCCTGGCTCTCGGGCTGTTCCCGGCGATTGGTCTATGGACCTACAACGCCGGCCTGCCGAAAATAGGTGCCTCCCTTACGTCTGTCCTTTTCGCTCTCACGGGGATCATGACGGTCGGTGCGCAGTTGCTCGTCCTGCTCTTCTCTCCCGACGCGGAGATAATCCTGCCGAAAAGCATCGCCCTGGCCGTCCTTGGCGGTGTGATAGCCTTCGCGGGCGTCTATCTGCTGAAACAGGCGCCCAGTATGAAGAACAAGCCTGCAAATCGATGATGTGGAAGCGCTGAGGGGGAGATTTGAACTCCCGAGGTACGAAGTACCACCAACTCTCAAGGCTGGCGCCGTGAACCGGGCTTAGCTACCTCAGCATTCTGGGAGACCAGGCCGTAGCCAAGAGGGTATCAACACATGCGCTGATATGGAAGTTTCGGACCAGCGGACACGGCCTATGGCGAGCGTCTCGTCGAGCTCAGCCGATAAATCCTCTCGAGATCCATCTCGAATGCAACGACGAGGTACTTCAGCTCGTATGCCTCGACCGTCGCGGGGGACATTTCGCCAAAGACACCCAAGCGCTCAGATCCCGAGCTGACCTCCGCACACCTCCCAGCGATGAAGGTCGGATGATTGATCGGGGACACGCTGCAATCAAGCCCTGCCGCCGACATGATCGATTGGACGAGGGACTTCGCTTCCGTGAAGCTCGCCTTTGCGTGTATCGAGACGCCCGCTAGCATCTTCCTGTTCTTGCCATCTGCGACTACGTCCCCGATCTCGAAAACCCTCTGGGGCAGCTCGCGGTGCTTGTTCTTCCGAAGGATGACCATCAGGCTTGGGAGAAGCGAAGTTCTGACGAGAACATGCTCCTCGCTCACGGGATTCTTCACTCTTATCGCTGCCTTGTCCTCTTGGAGGTTCATCGCGATATACTGCTCTCGAGGATTCGACAGAGACAAAGTGACGACCTCGAAATAGCCCAGCCCCGTCATGATCGCCCTCATGGAGTTGGAGAATCCTACGAGCTGCTCCTCGACGCCGAACGTGGCCCTTCTTGGGAGCGCCTGACCGAATCTCTCGAACCCGTACCCGATGGCAACGTCCTCGACGAGGTCAACCGGATGGAGGATGTCTGCCCTATATCTCGGAACGAGGACGCCAATGCCTTCTTCTCCCTGGGAGGCACCGTAGCCCATCCTTTTGAGCGCCTCCACAATCTGCGCTTCCGTGAGCGACGTACCATTCCACGAGTTTGCATATGCGGCATCAAGAGCCATCCCCCTTGGCCTGAGGTCTGGCGCGAGAACGATGTCCCCGTCTTGATGTATCTTGACTGTCTTGATTCTCCCCCCGCGTTCCGCTAGCGCGGTCGTCAGTATGTTCACGGCGTGTGTGACAGCATTGATGTCTGTGCCAGTGCAATCCACGAAGATGTCGCGTGTCTCCTCGGTGACCGCTGTGACAATCCCGTTGATTATTGGCGGGAATGAGAGCACTTCGCCCTCCTTGTCGACTATCATCGGATATCGCTTCTTGCCCTCGAGCACGAAGGCGTAGGCCTTTCCCTTGTCGTGCTCCTTCAGTATCTCGGCCGGAGTCATTCTCCTAGTGCCCTGAAGCGGGATGAACGAGATCTCGTCAGGCAGTACAGCTTTGTAGGTGAAGGGCGGCATGACAGTCCTGAAGTCGTGAATACCTATCGCGACCTTCTTGCGGTTCCTGCCCAGCGTCAAATGCAGCTTCTCCTGAAGGTCCATCATGGACCTGATCAAGGGATCCGTTATCTCGTTCCCTTCGACCAGAGCGGACCATATGAACGGCCGTACCTCCTTGACCGAAGGGTCCACGTGAAGGTCAACTTCGGATTCCCCAACAGCGTATGTCCTGAGCCCGGGCTCATACCCTTGGAACGCCCTAAGGGCCCTGGCAATCCCCTCGACGGAGAACAGATCGGGCCTGTTCGGGAAGAATTCGAAGGAGAGGTCATCTGACGAATCATCCATCGACTTCAAGTCCGAGCCCAGCATCGGGAGCCTCTCTCTGATTACATCGCGAGGGACTTCTCTACCGACAAGCTCGCACAGGTCGGAGTAGCTGAAGTTGATGACTGGCATTCTCCTTTTTCCTGACCGATGGAAAAGGATGCGGATATAATAAGGTTATCTGGATGACTTCCCACAGTCCTCGTGCACTTCCGACAGAACGGCTCCGCCGTCTGTTGCGGAAACTGAAGGAGGCGGAGCTACAGCTTTTGCCCGGGCCTCCGCTGAGGGCGCCGCTCTGGTCTCCTTGACGAACAGGGCTATTATGAGGGTGGCGACCGAGAGGGCAGCTGCACATAGCAGTATTGGTGCCTCTGGACTGACGGCGGAGTAGAGATAGCCCAACATCGTGAAACCAACTATGTTTCCTATGCCCTGAATCATCTGATAGGCACCCATCACCCGGCCCCTCTCCTCAGGCAGCATTACATCCGCGAGCATCGCGCCGACCGATGGATTCGACATCGCGGCGCCGAAGTCAGCCAGTGCGACAAGGAGAAAGACGTGCCACACGTTCTCCGCTACGACATTCAGACCCAGGCCGACCACCATGGTAGCACCGCCGAGAATCATGAACGGCTTTCTGCCTCGCGTGTCCGACATAGCGCCGAATGGCAGCGTCCCCAGCATCATGACGATCATGCCCAGAGAAAGTGCGATTCCCACCTCGGTAACAGTCAGGTCCAGGCGGTTGTACCAGTATAGTATTAGGCCAAAATTCCACAGCCCCTGGACTATGCCCATGACAAACCCCCTTGTTGTGATTGCCGTGAGGGATCTGCTCTGCTGCGCGTTCCTCCGCCAGGACTGAAACATCGCGAATAAGGACGGGCTCTTCTCGGCGGCGCGAATCCTCGGTTCCCGAACGAAGTACACCAGCAGGGCGCATACCAGAGCGAGCAGCGCGGTGATATAGAAGGGGGAATAGAATCCAAACGCCCCAGCCAGGATCCCGCCCAGACCAGGTCCACCAAGACCACCGATCAGCTGGGCAGTGCCTTCTGCCCCCATCGCGAGCCCTCGCTTGTTCTCTGGAACGATGTCGACGGTGAGTGCAAAAGCAGCAGGAGAGACGATTGCCGCGCCGAGCCCTTCAAGAACCCGCAGCACCGCGAACTGCCACTCGTTAGTGATAAACACCAATGCGAGAGTCGTAGCAGAGAAAAGCAGTGTTCCAGCCACGATGAGCGGCTTCCTGCCTATCCTGTCGGCCAAATATCCAGCAGGGAGCATTCCAGCAGCAAAGGCGATTGCGAACAGGGAGTAGACCAGCCCGAGCTCTGCAGCGTCCATCCCGAGGTTGTCCTGGGCATAGGGCACGATTATTGGCGAGAGTATTCCGAAACCAAGGCTTACGACGGCCAGCGATACCAGGAGTATCGAGAAGTCGCGCGAAATCCTCGTCGCCTCAATGAAGCTCCTGCTTGCTCTGGCCTTCTTCGCGGTCGTATCCATGGTCCTGCCAAGCCTATTGTGAGTGGTCATCCCAGGTCTTTGATGCGGTCACTTGTGTCATTCCCGTGGCCACATCTACTTTTCGGACATACCTCAAGGAAAAATATAAGGACAACCAATTGGAATCCAGACGATGCGCAAAACAGCCGATTCTTCTTGCTGTACAGAGGCATACGATGATCAAGGAAAAGATCAAGACCGGCGTGCCCGGGCTTGATGACATGCTGGACGGGGGCCTTATACCTGGCAGGTCTTATGTTGTGTCCGGAACTTCCGGGACTGGGAAGACCACTGTCTCAATGCAGTTTCTTCTGGAGGGTGCCAGGACCGGCGAGCGCGTCCTGTACATCTCGCTCGACGAGCCCCCGAACGAGATCAAGCAGAACATGCGCTCGTTCGGATGGGATATCGGCCAGGTACAGGTCTTCGACGCAACGCCTGACATCTTAAATTACGACAAAACGCCTGTGCGGGACGTATCGACCGAACGCAGGGTGGTCTATTTCAGGGATGCGAGCGATGAGATGAGGATCACATCCGAGAGAAGCCCGGCGGACATGACAATCAACACGATCCAGGAGGCGCTCAAGCAGGAGATGAAGGTCAGGAAGTACTCTCGGATCGTGATAGACTCCCTTACTTCCCTGAGGTACTTCTACATCAAGACGAGCGAGGAGGACACCACGATGATGTCATTCTTGCGGCTGCTGTCGGATCTTGGCACCACTTGCCTTCTGACGGTCCAGCTGCCGGAGATCTCCAAGCCAGAAGTCGAGGCACACATGGCCAGAGGAGAGATAAGGCTGCACAAATGGTTCAACGGCCGAGGCCTGATGCGAGGAATAACCGTCGAGAAGTACAGGGGTTCGTCGCACGATCACAGGCTTCGTATGATGAAGATTAGCTCGGATGGCATTGCGGTCAAGGTCGCATTGCCCGAGAAGGAGGAGCTGCCACTAGAGCCACTGCATACGGAAGCTCAGGTGACCAGTGTCAGGGACGTTGGCGAGACTCCTCGGGAAGCCGAGACGCCGCCGTCCACGGACCAGCCCAAGCATCACGAAGGTGGTGGCATCTGAGGATTGAACAGAAGCGCGTGAGCACTGGCGTTCCGGGAATCGACGAGATGCTGAGGGGCGGCCTGATCCCAGGGAGGCCGTATGTCGTGTCGGGAACGACTGGGAGCGGGAAGACCACCCTGGCTATTCAGTTCCTGCACCAGGGGGTGAGGCACGGAGAGCGTGCTCTTCTTGTCGCAATCGACGAGCCCCCTGCTGAGATCAGGGAAAACGCCAGGAACCTCGGCTGGGACGTCGGCAAAATCAGGATTCTCGATGTCCATCCAGCTGCGAAGGCGTACAGCAAACGCGTGTCACTGGTAGAGGTAGCTGCGCAGAGGTCCGTCGGCTCGCTGAGAGAAGCGGGATCGAACGCGAAGACGGAAGCGATGAAGCAGGTGACGCCAGAGGTGTCCGTTCAGTCCCTCCAGCTGATGCTCAAGCAGGAGCTCCAGGAAACGAGCTACTCCAGGGTAGCCATCGACTCCCTCACATCGCTCAAGAAGCTTTCTGAGGCGATGGAGGATACGAACACTGGTGTCATGTCATTGCTCAGGTTCCTCTCCGAAGCAGGGGTCACGAGCTTGATCGTGACAGACCTGCCTGACCCGACCGAGCTCGAGCCCGAGATATTCATCTGCAGGGGCGAGATGCGGCTGCACAAGAGAATGGTCTCAACAAGGATGGATAGATGGATCACCATAGAGAAGTTCAGGGGCTCTGCGCACGACTCCATGCCGAGGCCGATGACAATAACCGATGCTGGCATCTTCGTGGATTCCCACAAAAAGATACCAAAGACTTCCCTGAAGATGTTGCAGGCGTTCACCCAGTATGCCAGATAGTATCGTGTAAGACCACTACCTTCTTTAGTGGGATTGTATGTTCCGGTTCTCGCGAGCACCATGGGCAGGAAGTCAACGCTCCCTCTGATCGAGGTCTCCGGCAAGCCCTTCGAGATGGGCCGCGCAATCGGAAGGAAGTGCGTCCGAAGAGCACATTCGTACAAGAAGGAGTTCATGGCAGCCGTGGAGCACTCTACGAGGATGAAATGGGACAAGGCTGTGGAGAAGGGCAAGCTGTTCCTGCCGCATGCCGAGGACTTCTATCCTGACTACATTGAGGAGATCAGGGGATATGCGGAGGGCGCGAGGTTGTCCTTCGAAGAGACCTTCGCAATGTGCTGTCACGAGTTCCTGTCACCTTGGGCGGGCAAGGGGTGCACAGATATCGCAGTCACAGGAGATGTCACTGAGGACAGTCGTGTTCTGGCAGGGCACAACGAAGATTTCTACACGGACATGCTCGATGACGTGGTGCTCCTTCATGCGAAGCCCAAAGGCAAGCCCGAGTTCTTCTGTACGTCGTACGCCGGGCTGTGCCCGTCCTGTGGAATGAACAGTGCTGGCATAAGCCTCACCGGGAACGCGCTCGAACCCAATGACGAACGAATAGGGATCCCGAAGTCGTTCCCAGTCAGGAAGGTCCTCGAGGCACGCAGGATAGGCGAGGCTTTGGAGAGCGCGATGCCAGAAGGTCGGGCGTCGAGCTACAACAACATATGCTCGGACAAGAACGGCGAGATCTATTCCCTGGAAGGCTCTGCGACGGATTGTGCGTGGATATATGCGATCGACGGATACATCGTGCACACGAATCATTACACTTCTGACAAGATGCTCAGATTCGAGTCCTCGCCCGCAGCCCTGGGATGCTCGATATTCCGATACAACAGGGCGCTGAGGCTCGCCGAGGATCAGCTGGGCGCTGTGACTGTCGAGTCGCTGAAATCGATATTCAGAGACCATGTCAACAAGCCCAGTTCGATATGCAGGCATGCTGATCCCGGAGTGCACAGGCTAGATGTGTCTGAAACGATTTTCTCCGTGATCTACGACCTGACCAACCTCGAAGCGCACGTTCTCAAAAGCAAGCCTTGCGCTGGTGAGTATGCTGTTTTCTCGTTGAAGTAGAAGTGAACGAGGACTGCGGGCCAAATGGAAAGTATTTAATCCCAATCACATTATTGCGCAAGAGCCATCATGGGCCCATAGCTTAGCATGGTTGGAGCACCCGGCTGATAACCGGGAGGTCACCGGTCCGAATCCGGTTGGGCCCACTCCATGTTATGGCCAGACAATTATTCTCGGATTTCAATTCAATCGTTTTTCTCAGCGATAGCTGGCTCGCGCCCGAAGACGGTGTTGAATGCGTCATTGACGCGAGCGAAGGCAAGGTCAGCCCTCGCGCGACAGTAGTAACGCTCCGTCGTCAGAGTAGAGGCGTGCCTCATGCTGCGGGAGACAAGCTCTATCGGTACTTCGGCATCGAGCGCGATCTGCCCGCCCGAAGGTCTGAAGTCCTTCCACTTGAAGTTCAGACCTGCTCGCTCAGCGATAGCTCTCTTGAGACGTCCGAAGCCCTGCTGAGTGTAGAAGCCGGCTCTTCCACCAATAATGGACGGGACCAGAGCACGTGCGTTCTCCACTCCCTTCAATCTCAGCATCTTGTCTCTCTCCTCGAGGTACCTGAGGACATAAGGTCTGAGCATGTCGGGTATGGGCAGACGCCCAACCTCGCCGTACCTACTCTTGCCCTTCGGGTTCGAGACGAGGAAGGTCCACTTCTTGGTGTCGATGTCGTC
>Ga0315312_1002720_pt1 | contig 11962 bp, 11 predicted proteins | sample TDP7_MG_FD_203629 | JGI IMG/M metagenome (GOLD analysis project Ga0315312, IMG submission 203629) | Freshwater sediment microbial communities from Lake Towuti, South Sulawesi, Indonesia - TDP7 | ecosystem: Environmental > Aquatic > Freshwater > Lake > Sediment | place: Indonesia: South Sulawesi... | reverse complement strand
GTCTACATCGCCCGCGCCCTCGCGGATGGTGACGCCAACGTCCCCGACGGCCCCGCCACGGCCACCTTTGAGGATGTGCCCACCGATCACTGGGCCTACAAGCACGTCGAGTATTGCTTCGCCGTCGGCGTTGTCGAGGGCTTTGCTCCCACCACCTACGCGCCGGATCTTCTGGTCGCCCGCGACGCCATGGCGGTTTACATCTCCCGCGCCCTGGTCGGTGGTGACGACAACGTTCCTCCCGGCCCCCTCGAGGCCACCTTTGATGACGTCCCCACCTCCCACTGGGCCTACGACTACGTCGAGTACTGCTTCGCCGAGGGAGTGGTGCAAGGCTACGACGCAACTCACTACGAGCCCGAGGAGATCGTCACCCGCGACCAGATGGCCGTCTACATCGCCAGAGCCTTCCAGCTTCCCTTGTGATCCCTTGCTTGTAGGGCGCGCATGTCTCCGCATGCGCGCCGGCCGTCCCCCTGTGGGCTGCCTCCTCCCCGCATCGTTGCAGCGCGCCCTTCGACAAGCTCAGGGTGAACTCCGACCCCGCCCTACAGACTCCGCGCCCTCTGCGTCTCTGCGGTTCTTGCCTCCCTTCCTACCAACCGCCTCCTCCATCCGCAGGGCAGGACCTTCGCGTCCTGCCCAGAGCGTGGGCAGGAGGCAGAGCTCCTGCCCTACAAAGCGCTATCTTTGTCAAGCACACACCCATTGCTTGCCCTCGGTCAGTTCCCGCGGCCATATCGCCTGTCCAACCTGTCCCATACGTCCCTTACGACCAAAGAACGACCATTTGGTCATTGGACGGCCTTGGTCGTTTTCTGGTCGTCCGCGCGAGCTCTCCCAGCCCCCTTCTCGCGGCTCCTGAAGGGGCGGACATATCGGTCACTTGCACAAAACGACGACGCGTGTCCGTGGACACACTCCTACAGGAGTGTATTCTGCACTCCAGCGGGAGCGCGGAAACCAACCCTTCGCGCCAAGCGCTAGAACGCTCAGGAAGCAAGCAGATGACGGGCCATCCGCGCGCGTCGGTGGGCGGGGCGGGAGAACCCCGCGCGAACGGCCAGACCGCGGCATTGTGATGCCTTCGCGGGATGTGGTATAATCCAGCGCTAAGGGCGGCGACAGCACCTGATCCGGCCCCGAGCACCAAGGCCTGCTGGCAGATGTCGAGGGTCGCGGGAGGAGTTGATATCAGCGGGAATGTGGCTCGCATTCGCGAGCGCATCGCGCAGGCCGCGGCGCGGGCCGGGCGCCGGCCTAACGAGGTAAGGCTCGTCGCGGTCGCCAAGAAGATCGAGGCAGCGCGGGTGCAGGAGGCGATCGCTGCCGGAGTTACAGATGTCGGCGAGAACTATGTGCAGGAGGCCGCAGAGAAGAAGGCCCAGCTCGTCCAGCAAGCGTGCTGGCACATGGTCGGGCACTTGCAGCGCAACAAAGCCGCTCAGGCGGTGGCGATCTTTGACATGATCCAGACTGTAGACAGCCTTCGGCTGGCGGAGGCGATCTCCCGCCACGCCCAGGCCTGTGGTCGGATGATGGAGGCGCTTCTTCAGATCAACACCTCGGGGGAGGAGAGCAAGTTCGGAGTGGTGGCAGAGCACGCGCAGGGGCTCTTCGAAGGAGTGATGCAACTGCCGGGGCTCCGGATCGAGGGCCTGATGACGATCGGGCGGTGGGATCCCGATCCAGACCGGGGACGTCCAGAGTTTCGGTCGCTTGCTCGACTGGCGAAGAGCCTGAAAGAGCGCACAGGGGTGGAGATGAGGTGGTTGTCCATGGGAATGAGCCACGACTTCGAGGTGGCCATCGAGGAGGGCGCCAATCTGATTCGCGTCGGAACAGGGATCTTCGGGCCTCGGCCCAATTAGCGGCAACGGTGATAGAAGACGCTCCAGTTGCACAGCAGCACTGAGCACCAGCAAGAGTCGAAGGAGGGTATCCGCATGTTTGGCCTGCTAGACAGGATGAGGTCGTGGCTGTTCCCAGACGATGACTATGGTCCGGCCCCGCCGGGTGGGGACGACGATGTCCCCGCCGTGCCTCGGCGACGGGAGCCGGTGATTCGGTTCCACTCCCGGTCCGGGGAGATCTTCATTCGCCGGCCTCGCAATCAGGATGAGGCCAGGATTTGCGTGGACTGTCTGCGGGACCGCCGCGCGGTGGTGGTAAACCTGAAGCAGGTCCAGCCGGACCACGCACTGCGGGTCTTCGACTTCCTCGCCGGAGCTGCCTATGCGCTGGGCGGACAGCTAGAGCAGGCCGGCGACGGAGTCTATCTGGTGACCCCGCATAACATCGGCATCATGGTGGACGACGAAGGCGCACCGGCCTCGCCGCGGTCGCACTTCTGGCAGGAGATCTAGTCCGCCGGTCCTCGCCAGCCACTCCACAAAGCGCCTGCTTGGCAGAGACGGCCTTGGCAGTTTGTAGGGCGGGCGTACCCTTCGACGGAGTTTACCCTGAGCGAAGCCGAAGGGCTCAGGGTAGGCCTGCCGAACAAGAGGGAAACGATCCCGTTTCTATTATAGCATGCTGTGTCAAGAGTTTGGGGGGAAAAGGTAGGAAATTGCTGGGTTTTTATGGTGGAAAAATGGAGCGAAAATGGGCAGTTTCGCTTCGGGCAAGGAAGGGCAGGGCTGTGCCGATACAGTCTTGCATTCGCTTCGGCAGCACGCTACCGAAGCAACTGAAAAGGAAGCAACCGCCTCTCGTAGGGCACAAGCTTGCTTGTGCCCCGTGGTCTGGCAGGAGCAAGTGGCTAGGCCTCGGCACAGCCGAGGCCGCCACCCCGGCCTTTAGGCCTAGGGGCTCCTGCCCTACGGAGTTCGTGGGTTTTCTAATCTTCACCGCGAAGATGTTTAGAGATCGGTGCTGAGGAGCTGCGAGGCTGAGCACCTGGAGGGGCCTGCCGCGCCCCTCTGCTTCTGCTTCATCGGCTGGCTCGGTGACCTGAGCATGATGTGTGCGGTTCCCGCGATCTCACCGAAGCCGAGACAACTCCAAGGCCCAGGAGAGCAGACTATGCCTGCAAATGCGCGAAGAGCACACGCAATGAGCCTTATCCTCAGCGCGCTCATGCTGGTTGCGACCAGCTTGGCGGCCGTTGCTACCGAGACGGTGGGTCAGTCTGCGAACCTCAACGTGCTCGATGTTCGATTCGATCCGGTCGGCACTGGAAAGAACTCGCTGGCGGTGCAGGTTCAGAACCTCACCGACCAGCCGCAAGTGTTCGGGATCCACATCCAGACGCGCGCGAAGCCCAGAGGCCCCGGCTGGGGCGCGCAGTTCTTTGAGCAGCTTGCGCCGCGCGAAGAGAAGCCGTGCCGCTTCGCCTACGCCTTCCCTGTCTCGCCGGAAGCGGATGGCTCAGTGCGGCTGCGCTTCTACAACCCTCTCTCGGCCGGGCAATTCCAGTTCGAGGAGTACTTCCAGGAGCTGACGCGCTCGGTCGGGGAGCTGCCCGCGCGCACGCCCGATAGCACTCCCGCGCGCCCTGCGCCAGCCGAGCTCAGCGAGGCCCTTATCGGCCGGTTCAAGCTCATCCAGGACCTGGTGCGAAGCGGGAAGTACCAGGAGGTGTGGGAGGCCTTCTCGCAAGGAGAGCGTCAGGCCGGCTTCAACGGCTCATTCGATTGGTTCCTGGAATCCATGCAGGAGGAGGAACCACTCTTTTCCTGGTCCAGAAGCGACTTCCTGGCCCTGGTGCCGATGCGAGCGGAGGTGCAAGACGATTCGCCGGTATTGCTGGCCGGCCGCGCCGACGCCACTTGGCGCGTGGAGTTCGTCCGGGAGGATGGTCAGTGGCGGATAGACTGGATCAGCGGCTTCACCCCACCCGCGCTGCGCTGGGCCACCTGGCAGGAGCGGTTGCTTCCAACGATGGAGAAGCGCGCAACAGCGCACTTCGACATCTACTACGCCAAGGGCTCCACCGCCGTGCGGGACATCGAGCAGATTGCGGAAAGGAAAGAATCTGGCTACCAGGAGGTGCAGCGATTCCTCGGTCGCGAGGACAGTCCGCGCATTCAGCTTGTGCTCTTCGAGGACCAGCAGGTAAAGCTGAAAGAGACAGGCCATCAGGGCGCAGGGTGGGCATTTGGAACGACTATTGTCGAAGTCTACAACGACCGTGAACGACTCGATCCGTTCCACGAGACGACCCACATCCTCGCCGCGCCGATCGGCCAGCCGCCCGCGCTGTTCGAGGAGGGCTTCGCCGTCTACATGTCGGAACGACTCGGCGCGCACGCGCTTCGGAGTTTGAAAGGCGGCGACCTGGCAGTCTACGAGCGCGCGAGGCAGTTGAGAGCGGAGGGTCGCTGGATGCCACTGGCGGAACTGCTCACCTACACGGACATCGGCTCAGAGCAGAGCCGGCCGGAGATTGCCTATCCCGAGGCCGGGGCGTTCGTGAAGTTCCTGGTGGACACCTACGGGAAGGACAAGTTCCTCGCCGCGTTCAAAGAGCTCCGGAACTCGGAGGACAAGGACGTGCAGCAGCAGAACGCCGCCGCACTGGAGCGGATCTATGGCAAGACCCTGGCTGATCTTGAGAGCGGATGGCTTGCGGCCATCGGCTTGGAGGAGGAGGCTGCGCTGCACAACTCCTGCCACGACTCCTTCGCCGAAGGCGGGCAGGTCGCGCGGCGCTATCTCGCCAGAGTCCAGCAGAGTGGATACCTGCACCTTGTTCAAGGTTGAGCGCAAGGATGTTTAGAGTCCGCCTGTGGCGGATTGTTGGCCTATAGGAGGGTCGGGATGGGCAGGGCATTCACCCTCGGCGTGATTGGAGTGGGCAACATGGGAGGGGCACTCGTGCGTGGCATTGTGCGCGCGGGCGTGCTCGCGCCTGAGAAGATCGCGGTCTCCGACGCGCAGGAGCCCCGGGGCGCCGCGCTGGCCCAGGAACTGGGAGTGCGACAGGCGCGCACCAACCGGGAGGTTGCCGAGGGGAGCGAGTATGTGCTGCTGGCGGTGAAGCCAGGCGTCATCGGGCCAGTCATCGAGGAGGTGGCAGAGGTGCTGGGGCCGGACCAGACTCTGATCTCGGTGGCCGCCGGGGTGACGCTTGCTCGGATGCGAGGCTGGCTCGGCAAGGCGTCGCTGGCTCTCCGGCCGGCTCTGGTGCGGGTGATGCCGAATACGCCCGCGCTGGTGCGGGCCGGGATGTGCGCGGTGGCGGCGCCTGGAGCGGCCCGCGAGAGAGTGGAGATGCTGAAGAGGCTGCTGGCCGCGGTGGGCGAGGTGCTGGAGGTAGAAGAGGAGATGATGGACGCGGTCACCGGGCTCTCTGGCAGCGGGCCGGCATTTGTGTTTGTGATGATCGAGGGCCTTGCGGATGGCGGGGTGGCCGCCGGGCTGCCGCGGGCGATGGCCCTGCGGCTGGCGGTGCAGACGGTGGAGGGGGCCGCGAAGATGGTGCGAGAGACAGGTGAACATCCGGAGGCGCTGAAGGACGCGGTGGCCTCGCCCGGTGGGACGACAATTGCGGGGCTGGCGGAACTGGACCGTGCGGGGTTTCGCGCCGCGGTGACCTCGGCCGTGAAGGCCGCGGCGGCGCGCGCGGGGGAGCTGGCGCAAAGCGGATAGGGCATGGGAGCGGTAGGTCTGCTCATCCAAATGGTTATCTGGGTGATGATGATGGCGATATTCGGGAGTGTCATCATCTCCTGGCTGCGCGCATCTCGGGTTCACGTGCCTCACGGGAATCCTCTAGTGCGGGCGATCGAGGACACCGCGGAGGTGATGCTGCGACCGATTCGCCGGGCCATGCCGACTCGCGGCGGCGGACTCGACTTCGCGCCCATGGTGGCGATCATCATCCTCTACATATTACAGAGGGTTATCGCCCGCCTGTAAGGGAGACAAGGCTCCTGTGGAGAGCAGATCCCGGTCTGGTTGGAGGTTTGCGCTGCGCACGGTTGTGTTTGGCGTGCTGGCGGCAGTGGTTCTGCTGGTCCTCGCAGTCGGGCGATTGAGCACCTTGGAGGAGAGCCATCAGCCGCGCCGGGCAGAGCTCTACCGGCGGGGCGGGGATACCTTCACGGGCCTGTACTATCTGGCGCGCGGCGCAGGCTGGAAGAAAGAGAAGGCGCGTAGGTTCCTATATCCAGCGCTCGCTTACTACCTGCTCGCTCGGCAGGCCGATCCCTCGGAGGTGAAGATCCAGGTCTCCCTCGCTTTGGTGTTGGACGCGCTGGGCCGGGACAGAGAGGCGAGGGGAGTGATCTCTGGGCCGCTGAAAGGAGACTTGCCTTGGCCTCTGAGACGGCAACTGACGGCCGTCTTTGCGATTATCGTCTCCACCCGCACGCGCCAGAGCGTTGTGGACGCGGCCTACAAGTTCTTGTCTGGAGTGCGGCCTGGCCGGATGACCCTCGCCAGGGCCTATGAGAGCATGGGGGAGATGGATCTGGCGCAGCGAGAATGGAGCAAGGCCGAGGCGGAGGCGCAGCCATTGCTGCGAGCAGTGGTGGTGATGCTCGCCATCTGTGGAGCGATGGTGCTCGCCGGAGTGCTCGGCGCGGTGTGGGTGCTAACGCGGCGGCTCCGTCGGCAAAGGGCCGAGGCGGTTACGCGCGAGGCCCTGCCCCAGGCGCGCTGGGGAATGCGAGAGGCATTGGAGGCGCTCATCCTCTGGATCTTCCTCCAGGCGGCCTGCGGGATTCTGCTGGTCGTGGCGATGCCGGCCGAGAAGGAGCTGGGGATCATTCTGGTGGTGGTATCGAGCGTGCTCTCCGGCGGCGCGGCGCTGGTGTGGGTCTGGCTGGCGTCGGGGCGGCGGGCTGGGCTTGGGTGGCGGTGGGGTCACGCATGGCGTCAGGTGGGCATCGGCATCTCGGCTGCTGGCCTGTCTGCGCTGCCTGTGCTGGGCGTGTACCAGATCTTCCAGCAGTTGCTGGGGCAGGGGCTGGCCGATGAGCCAATCGTTCCGTTGGTGCTTGCCGGCCCGGCCTGGCAGGACAAGGCAGTAGTCATTGTTGCGCTGTGCGTGGTGGTGCCAGCCCTCGAAGAGACGATCTTCCGTGGTGTTCTCTATGGAGCGCTTCGGAGGCAGTGGTCTTTCGGCCCGGCGGCGGTGGTGAGCGCGGCGGTGTTCGCGGTGGCGCACATGCAGTTTGCCGGCTTGGTGGGATACTTGGCGGTCGGTCTCTTGTTCGCCTATCTCTACGAGAGATGCGGGTCGCTGGTGGCCCCCTGGGCGGCCCATGCCGCCTTCAACGGCTTCAATCTGGCGATCCTGCTGACGCTCTTCGGCCAGGGCTGAGCGGTGAGCAGAGATGAGGCGGTGATCTCTGTGCAGGTGCGGCCTCGCTCCTCGCGCGCTGGGTTGGTGGTGAGGAGCGAGGGTGAGCTGGTGATTCGCGTGCACGCGCCGGCCGCGGAGGGCGCGGCCAACCGCGAGTGCGCGGCCGTGCTGGCGAAGGCGCTCGGGGTATCGAAGTCAGCGGTGCGGATCTTGCGAGGCGAGAGGAGCCGCGCGAAGCAGATCGCGGTGGAAGGGATGGAGACAGGCGAGGCGCGGCTTCGGCTGGAGCGCGCGGCGCAGCGCCACGGGCGGTCGTCATGAGTGAAGAGCGGCAGAGGCCTTTTCTCTCGGTGGTGATTCCCGCGTATAATGAAGAGAGGCGTCTCGGCCCCACGCTGGCGCGGATCAAAGAGTATCTCGGCGCGCAGGGCTATGAGGCCGAGATTCTGGTGGTGAATAACGCGAGTTCAGATCGGACCTCCGAGGTAGCGCGGAAGGCGGGGGTCGAGGTGCTGGAGGAGCCGCAGCGGGGCAAGGGTGCGGCTGTGCGCCGAGGTATGCTGGCGGCCCGGGGTGAATACCTCCTCTTCTCTGACGCGGATCTTTCAACACCGATTGATGAGATGGAGAAGTTGATGCAGGCGCTCAGGGAGGAGAACGACATAGTCATTGCCTCTCGGGGGCTGCCTGATTCCAGGCTGCCGGTGAGGCAGCCATGGTATCGGGAGCTGGTGGGAAGGGTGGGCAATGTCCTGGTGCGGCTGGTGGCGGTGCGGGGGATCAGAGATACGCAGTGTGGGTTCAAGCTCTTCCCGCGGCAGGTGGCGCGACGGCTGTTCGGGGCGCAACGCATGAGAGGAATCGCCTTCGACATGGAGATTCTGTTTCTGGCGCAGCGGTTGGGATTGAAGATCGCGGAGGTGCCGGTGACCTGGATTGACTCGCCGGACACGCGCATCAACCGGGTGAGGGACTCACTGGATGCGCTGAAGGACCTGATGCGGATTCGGTTCAACTGGATGCGAGGACGGTATCGAGTATGAAGATACTGGTAACCGGCGCGCGCGGGATGCTGGGGAGCGCTCAACTGCTAACCAGAGGAACTCAGGTGATGGAGAGAACCAACGACTATGCCGGGACGCTGAACCTGCCCAGGACCGATTTCCCGATGCGGGCCAACCTGGCGGAGCTGGAGCCGCGCATGCAGCGCTTCTGGGAGGAGATCAAGCTCTACGAGACGGTGCAGCGGCACCGGAGGGGAAGGCCGCAGTACCTCCTGCACGATGGTCCGCCCTTCTCCAACGGAGACATCCACCTGGGGCAGGCGCTGAACAAGATCCTCAAGGACGTGGTGATCAAGTACCAGACGATGCGGGGCTTCGACTGCCCCTTTGTGCCGGGATGGGACAATCACGGGCTGCCGACGGAGATCGCGGCGATTCGCACTTTCGCGCTGGATCGGCACGCGATAGACCCCATGGAGCTGCGGGCGCGCTCGGCGGAGACCGCGCGCCACTATGTGGGTGTGCAGAGAGAGCAGTTCCGCCGCCTGGGGGTGCGGGGGGACTGGGAGCATCCCTACCTGACCATGGACCGGGAGTACGAGGCCTCGGTGCTGGAGGCTTTTCAGAGGTTCGTCGCGAAGGGCTGCGTTTACCGCGGGCTGCGGCCGGTGCACTGGTGCCCGGAGTGCGAGACGGCCCTGGCGGACGCAGAGCTGGAGTACAAGGAGGCGAAGTCTCTCTCTGTTTACCTGCGGTTCCCTGTGGTCTCGCTGGCGGGGAAGACGGGGTGGAGCATGCCCGCGTCGGGGTCATTCTCCTTCGCGGTCTGGACCACCACGCCGTGGACCCTGCCGGCGAATGTAGCGGTGGCAGTGCATCCGGAGCTGCAATACGTGCTGGTCCGGGCCGCGGGGGAGCACTTGGTGCTGGCGCGCGGGCTGCTGGAGCAGACGATGAATGACCTGGGGATAGCCGGGTATGAGGTGGTGGCCTCCGCCCGGGGGGCTGCTCTGGAGGGCGGGAAGCTGAGGCACCCGTTCGTGGAGCGGGAGGTGCCAGTGGTGCTGGCCGACTATGTGATCCTGGAGCAGGGGACGGGATGCGTGCACACGGCGCCGGGGCACGGCCGGGAGGACTTCGAGACCGGGCGCAAGTATGGGCTGCCGACGCTGCAACCGCTGGATGAGCGCGGGAGGTTCACGGAGGAGGGGGGCCAGTTCGCGGGGCTCTCCCATGTGGAGGCCGATCCGAAGATCGTGGAGAAGCTGCGGCGGCGCGGCATGTTGATGAAGGCCGGGGAGTATCTGCATCAGTATCCACACTGCTGGCGGTGCGAGTCTCCAGTGATCTTTCGGGCGACCAAGCAGTGGTTTGTTGACCTGAAGCCATTCACCGAGCAGGCCCTCCAGGCGGTGGACGCGGTGAAGTGGGTGCCGCCGTGGGGGCTGCCGCGGATCCGGGGGATGATCGAAGTGCGGCCGGACTGGTGCATCTCGCGCCAGAAGGCGTGGGGAATACCCATCCCCGCGCTCTACTGCGAGGACTGCGGGGAGGAGCTGTTGCGGGAGGAAGTCATCGCGCAAGCGATAGAGCTGGTGCGCGCTCATGGTACCGACGCGTGGTTCACCACACCCATCGAGGCGTTGGTGCCGGCTGGAACCACTTGTGGTCAATGCGGCGGCGCTCGCTTCCGGCGGGAGCGGGACACCTTCGACGTGTGGTTCGAGTCGGGCACCAGCCACGCGGCGGTGCTCAAGACCAGGCCTGAGCTGCGCTGGCCGGCCGATCTCTACCTGGAGGGGCATGACCAGTACCGGGGTTGGTTCCAGTGCTCGCTGTGGAACGGGCTGATCAGCCAGGGGGGCACGCCGTACCGCACCGTGCTGACCACAGGCTTCGTGCTGGATGCACAGGGCCGGAAGATGTCCAAGCGGCTGGGAAACGCGATTGACCCCCAGGATGTGGTGCGGGAGCTGGGGGCGGAGATCCTGCGGCTGTGGGTTTCCTATGTGGACTTCAAGGAGGACATGCTCACTGGGAAGGACATCTTCTACCAGGTGGTGGATGGATACCGTCGGCTGCGGAACACGTTGCGGTTCATGCTGGCGAACCTGTACGATTTCTCGCCAGACCGGGATGCGCTGACTCCAGGAGAGATGCGAGAGGTGGACTGCTGGATCCTGTATCGTCTGGCGCGGCTGGCGGAGCGTCTGACGCAGGCCTACGAGGGCTTTGAGTTCCACCAAGTCTATTACCGGGTGCACGAGTTCTGCGCGGTGGATCTCAGCCAGATCTATCTTGACTTGCTGAAGGACAGACTATATACTTACCGGTCAACCAGCCGGGAACGCAGATCGGCGCAGACCGCGCTGTGGGTGCTGGCGACCGCGCTGGCGAAGGTGCTGGCTCCAATCTTGAGCCATACCAGCGAGGAGGTGTGGCAGCATCTGCCGCAGTGGCAGGGCAAGGAGCAGACGATTCAGATCAGCGAGTGGCCGGAGCTCGAGCAGTGGCGGGAGGAAAACCTGGGTGAGCGGTGGGAGCGGGAGATCGTGCCCTATTTTGGGGAGGCTGATCTGGCGATAGAGCAGCTTCGGCAGCGTGGCGTGGTGCGACAGCCGCTGGAGGCGGAGCTGACCCTCTACTGCCCGCGGGAGCGATGGCAGACTCTGCTGACGGCGCTGGGGGAGGACGAGCTGGCGGCGGCCAACGGTGTCTCTCTGGTGACCTATGGGGGGCTGCCAGGAGAAGCGCCCGCGGAGGCCTTTGAGGCCCGGGGTCTTGAGGGGATCCGGATCGCAGGGCGGCGCTCGGAGGCGCGGAAGTGCCAGCGGTGCTGGCGGCGACAGGGGTCTGTGGGACAGGATGGGAATCATCCTGGGCTCTGTGCGCGGTGTGTGGAATATGTGACTGGATAGTGGGGAGCGCTGGTTTGAATGCCGGCCTCAAGGTGCAATAACTAAACGGCGAAGATAAACAGGAAGGCGCAGGAGTTGAGCGCCAAAGGATGATACTGAGATGGCCGCGAGGGCAGCGGTCGGGAGAGCAAGCAAGAAGAAGGCCAAGGCGAGGCCACAGGCGGCGCGCGGCAAGCGAACGACGAGGGCCAGGGTTTCTGCGGAGGTAGCGAAGTTCCGGACTCTGCTAGAGGCAGAACGGGCGCGCCTCGAGGCCGAACTCGAGGAGATCGAGCACCGGACCGCTCGCATGGACGAGTCGGAACGGGCGAATGAGCTGTCTGCCTATGAGGATCATCCGGCCGACCTGGCCTCGGAGACCTTCGAGCGGGAGAAGGACCTGGCCATTGGCGAGAGTGTAGAAGGCATGCTCCAGAAGGTGATCACCGCGCTGGAGAAGATCGAGCGGGGGACCTATGGGGTCTGTGACGCCTGCGGCCGGCCGATAAAGAAGGCGCGCCTGAAGGCCCTGCCGTTTGCCACGCTCTGCCTGGCGTGCCAGGACCGACTGGAGCACTAAGCGATGGGGGCGTCTGCCGGAAGGGGACGCCCGCGCGCGCTTTTCTTCGCGGTGGCGACGGCCGCGCTTGCCCTGGATCAGTTGGCGAAGGCGGCTGCTTCTGCTAGACTGGAGCCAGGGTCTCCGGTTCTCCTGCTGGACAACTGGCTGCGACTCTCCCTCACGCACAACACGGAATCGGCCTTCGGGCTGGTCTCGACGCGCTGGGCGCTGGTCGGGGTGGGGGGCA
>Ga0315312_1002719_pt1 | contig 11967 bp, 12 predicted proteins | sample TDP7_MG_FD_203629 | JGI IMG/M metagenome (GOLD analysis project Ga0315312, IMG submission 203629) | Freshwater sediment microbial communities from Lake Towuti, South Sulawesi, Indonesia - TDP7 | ecosystem: Environmental > Aquatic > Freshwater > Lake > Sediment | place: Indonesia: South Sulawesi... | reverse complement strand
ACAATCGCCAATCTGAAACCGCAAATCGGAAATCTTCTTATTGATTTGTTTGGCTATGGACGTGACTGCGCCGGCCAACCGTAGATTATGCCAGCCGAGCCAAATCACGCCCATAGCCGCAACGCAACATGCGATAAGCAGCGGTGCACTGTACCAGTTGCTTCTGGCAGATCCGACGTCAGAACCTTTCCACCCGGCAAGAGCCGCCGCCAACAAACTAAACACCACAAGAGTGGTAACTATCGCGTATGCCTGTCTTGCAAACTTCAAAGTAACAACTCCAATTTGATCCCGGCACGACGGATACACCCAACCCCGCAATAGATTCGGGGCTAAATATTTAGGTGGCCCGATGCCCTAATTCCCTGGTTACCTGATTACCGCGTGCGCCACTTGGGAGCTGCCTGCTGGTCGATAGTCTCCAGCACAATCCTTTCCAACTTTTCTGCCTCATCCGGGCTTGTTTCAGCAAGAATCCTCTCTTTCAGCCGGATTGCTTCCAGGAACGTTGGCCGCAGCCACAATGCGATACCCAGTTCGTTCATGGCGGATTCGTTGTCACCTCCAATGTAGTATCTGGCAGCTTTTGCATAGCAGTCTTCTGCCAGCTTTGCCCTGCCTATTCCGAACATCTCATCCTTGGCACTAACTCTCTTTCGGCCTATGTCATCCGCCCGAGCTTGTCCCTCGGTCTCGGCAGGCTCCTCTATAATATGTGGCGTAAGCAGGACTATCACCTCTTCGCGTTTGAGCTGATCCGCCGTGCCCCTGAACAGCACTCCTACAATTGGGATATCGCCGAGCAAAGGAATCTGGGTCTTTCCGGCAGTAACGGTATCTCTGAACAGTCCTCCGATAACTATCGTCTGGCCATCTTTGACGATGATGTTGCTGACCAGCTCAGCCGACTGTTCGTCAGGGATGTTGTTGGCTTTCAGGGTTCCGGAGCTATCCTTGGGGTGAATGTCCATCCTGATGTAGCCGTCATTCCCTATATAGGGCCTGAACGAAAGCTTGGTTCCAGTATCGAGGAATTCGACTCTTTGAGTTGTCATAGTCTCGGTTTGTGTGGTTTGCGACTGATAACCAAGCTTTTTACCGATGTAGACCTGGCCAAGCTGCTTATTGACAGCCAATATCTTCGGGTTAGCCAGAATGGTCACATCTGAGACCTCTTCCACCGCGCGGATGAAACCAGCAATGTTGTCATGTGCAAAGCCAACGGTCAGACCGCCGGTCTTAGTTACTTGGCCCGTGCCAGCAGACTTGAAGTAGTCAGACGCACCTCGTGTAATCTCACCAGCAGCTGCTGGTATGGCTGGTATCTGAGTCAGTACCCCCTGCAGTGTGCTCCAGTTGATGCCAAATTGCGTATCTTCGGTAAGCGTAACACTCAGGACTGTCGCCTCGATCAGGACCTGTTTTGGCCTGACATCAACTTCGCTTAGAAGCTGGGCTATCTGCTCAACGTTTTCCGGATAGTCATGCACAATGATGGTGTCATTCATCGCTGTAGCGTCGCCACCGCCAGTTACCTTGCTTATAGACTCACCTGTCGGGAAATCGGTTACGGCGGCAGTGGTTGTCTCCAGACGACCGGTCTGGCTCAAAATCGGGGTAATTAGCTTCTTGGCTTCCGCGGCAGAGATGTAATACAAAGTAAATATCTGGTATATCATTCGCTCCGGAGCTTCCTTGAGCTTTTTGTACTCGTCCTTGGTGTACACCTTGATTAGGTTGCCTTCCTGCTGATACTTGAAGTTTTCGCCTAAGATCGCATCCATCGCTTCTTCAAAGGTTACGTCTTTAAGGCTCCTAAAGGCCAGTTGACCGTCGACGCTCGGCGAAGGCACGATGTTCTTCTTATACAGGCTTGCCAGCATCGCCAGCGCATCGCGTATGCCAAACTCTTCACGCAGCGTAAACGATTGTACTGCTGCCCTTGCGGGGACATCCTGGCCCTGCGTCGGACGCGGCTGGCTTGCAGCCGCAGCTACTTCAACAGGCTTTACATCTTCGGGATTAGCCCCCATCGGGCTCTGCCCAACGCTGCCAAAGACAGCCGTTGTGATCACAGTTAGCACGAAGCAACTGAGAGCTAGTCCCTTTCCAATCTGCATTCTGTCACTCTTGCTTCTTTGCTTGTACATAATTTACTCCTACACAAAAAACCATCTTACGACAATTCGGGTTCGCTAAATCCAATTTTGCCACGCTTTGCAAAATGGGTCCGAACCGCCACTACTCAATCATTTGCTTCCACTATTGGCCTAATCTTCAAGGTCACTTGTGCTTGCCCACATCTTATAGTCACCGCGTCTTCTTGAATCTGAACTACTTCACATTCAAATGTGCGGGCTCCTTCCCGGATGGGCAACTTATCCCCTACCGAGAGCACATCTCCGTTGATAAATGCCTGGAGATTATTGTCCTTTACTATCGCCCCCAGTCTCAGTCTCGATGTCAGTACGTTGATTACTTCTTGGTCGCCCTGTCCTGAAACTACGCTCACTTGTTCAGTGCCAGATACATTTTCCCCTTCTGTGCCTGTAATTGACTTCCACCAATCGCCTGGAGCAAAGAAGTCTCTGGTAATTACATCATGGCGGCCTGGGACTTTTGGCAACTCTACAAAGGATATTTTTGACGGCGAATTCGACTGTCCCTGCGAAAGCAGAGATGCTTGCTGCGGCATCGAGTTTGCCCCGGCAGCCTCCGGCGCATCTTTGCTTAACAGTCTGACCCACATAAAGGCCATCACTGCGATCAAACACACAGCCAACACCGCCTTTTTCTTATCTACCGCCAATGGACTAAGCAGTTTATTGGCCCCACCGTCACTACTATTTTTTGTCTTTTGCCTCATGTCTTCTTTCTAAGGCGACCCAAAAAGAGTACGCCATCGCATTCAGACACCTTAGCCCTGATCAACATTGGGCCTGTAATAAACGACCGCTGTGGTCTGCATAATTACCTGGCCGGTAAAATCGTCACTGTTTACCAGCTTGACGCTCTCGATGCGGACGAGCCTATCCAGACGCTGCAACTGCTGGTAAAAGTCAAATATTTGGCCTAATCTACCCTTGCACTGCATCTTTAGCGGTATGCAATTGAGTTTATCGGCCTTGATTTCCTCGCCAGGGGCAACCACCTGCTCGGTCAGATTATTCTTGCTCATCAAACTGGCTACCTGCTGCAAGAAGCTGCCAAGGTCTCGGCCGGCAGGCACATTTGCTTGGTAGTTACTAAGGGCGCTTTTTAGCCCCTGTAACTGTTCTTTCAGCAGAGGTAGCTGCCGCTGCTCGCTCGCTGCTTTGGCAATGACAAGCCTCTGTGCGCTTCTTGCCCGGTTGACAGCCTGAAGTCTTTTGCGCAAAGGCAGAAACCCGAAGAATATGAAATCCGCCACCAGCAACGCGGCCACAACGAAGATTATTACTTGTCGTTTTTTCCAAAAGAACATCAGATAACTCTGTCTACATTCACCATGTCTGGTTCAGGTACTATTGCATCGAATCAGGACGCTTCTTGCCGATAGTTTGCCAGATAGCAACTTATCTCAAACTCGCTTACCTGGTACTTCTTGGCTGTTAGTTTGGCATCGATTTTCCTCTGGCCGGATAGCTTGGTTTCGTCTATGTCACTACTTGCTGCGGCGCTGCCACGTGCGTCGATCGTTTTGTAGCGCGAGAACGAAGGACGAACCAGGCAGAAATAGGGCGAATCTTCCAATTTACATATTAACTCCGCTACATCACTCGGGTCTGAAGCAATGCCATTTATTGTGATCCTGAATCTGACCTTGCCGAGTGGAGGCACCTGTTTGCCACCAGAAACGCCACTTGCGATTCTGACCACAGAAGTGCTGGTTGGCTTTTGCTCAGCCGTCTGGTCAAGCTTCTCCGCGGTGAGTTCTACTTTGCTCAAAATAATTTTTTCATCAATCAAAAAACTCATTTCAGCTAAGACACTTGCTACATCTATTTTGGAACTGATTTCTTGAATGACTCGTGCTTTTTTCTGTAAGGCTGCCAGTTCACTTTCGGCCTTGTTAAACTCTCGTGACACACTCTGTGCCTGCGATTGCCTTGGGGCCATTTGAGCAAGCTCCGTTGTGGCTTTTGAAAGCGAGCGGATGGAAATGAAATTCCATGCCATCATCACCACAAACATGCCGCTCAGAGCCACGTACTGTGTTCGGTAGCTAATTTGCCGGCGTCTGCCGCTTTTGTACCATTCTGGAAGAAAATCAATATCTTTCATAATCGCTACTGACCAAGATGCGTTAAACTTGCTTAGCATCTATCTGTCATCCCGCGGCCCCATCCCAGCCCTTGAGGCTGAGCCCTACGGCTATGGCCCACTCACAAAGTAGACCCCTCCTGTCACTGTCGAGATTTATATGCATACCTTCGGCGGACAAATCGAAACCTTTCAACGGCTGGGCCACTTCAATTTCTACCGCCAATTGCCGTGCCAGCACATTGAGCAATATATTTTCGTATGCCTCGCCTCCTGTTAACAACACGCGCTCGACACGTTTGCCCCGGAAAGTCACGGTATAATATCTAAGGCACAGTGATATCTCTTTTGCCAACTCTTCAGCAACAGTTCCTATGGCGTCGGCTATGACCTGTCGTGTCGCTGTGTCGAGAGTGGGACTACCTTTGTCCGGGTCTATAGATTGCATCTGCGACGCCGGCAGACCTTTTTCCACTCGAAGCCTGCTTCGGAGCATCGCCGCTTCGCCGACTTCAACACCCAGTTTAGCTGCAATTTCCCGGTCAAAATTTTCGCCACCAATTGGCATCTGTTTAACAAAACAAATCTCGCCTCCACGACCGAACACCACAGTGGTAAACTGGGCCCCTATATCCACAAAAACAACGGTGCGCTCCTTGTCCTCATGCCGCCTGAGAGATCTCTCAAAGCTCCTGAACAATGCGCATGGAACTGTATCTACAGCCACCGGCTTAAGCCCAGCTTCCTCAAGCATAGCAATATGACTTTTTATCGTTTCATTGTCGGTGGCAAACAATATCAATTCATTCTTAACCTCATCGCCCTGCCTAACACTGCCGGCGAGTAGATATTTGATCGCGTCTGTATCAGGGTTCAATGCGAAGCGGTTGGCAGCTTCTTTTGCTAAGACCTGCTCGATTTGAGCTGCCTCTGCCTCAGGCAGGCGCAAACTTGTGATCTTTAGTTTCTCATTTGGCAAACAGGAAACAACATTTCGTCCGCGGAAGTCACCGTCCTGTGATATCCGTTTTATCGCTGAAACAATAAACTCTTTTCTTTCTTGGCCATCACCGTTTATCTTAAGATCAATACGAACCTTATCCGCTGCAAGAACTCCGATCTGGCCATCATTAATTACCAGTTGGATCATCTTGATGGAGTTATGACCGATGTCCAATCCTATCGGTCGTAAGCTTCGAGTCTTCAAATTCCAACTTATCATTTAGGTTCGTATCCTGATCAGTTACTTATCGAGATATATCCGGTAACAGGCTCTACCCTTATCATCTTGTTAATGCCCCCTGCTTGCAGGCTGATGACGCCGCTGTTATTAAGAGGAGTCGGAGGAGCGTTACCGTTATATGGGCTTCCGAGATAATCAAACTTGACCTCGTTGGTGCCGTCAAAATTGGCGTCCACAATATTGACCCTATTCAGTCTGCGGTCGTTACGGAAATCTATAACATAATCGAATCCCTTTTTAATCGGGTGCTGTATTACATTGCCATTCTGGTCCTTTATCCTGTAGGCCTCAGTGGTTGTATCGAACACTACTGAAAAACTCTGTCCCCTGCTGCTGGCCATGCTCTTGGCGTATTCCAGGTCCGCTGCAATCATCTCTGCTGCGGATTGAATCTGTATGCTGGCTGCCGACGACATCATAGGCACGGCTATCAGCCCCACTATAGCCAGCAATGCCACCACAATCAGAATCTCTATGATCGTGAAAGCATGGCCGTGAACCAATAGTCGGACTGTTATGTCCGGCTTCGGCCTTGCACATTCACAGCTTACAAGATGTCCGTGAAGCCTCGCCCAGATGAGTGAGCAAGAGTCCACCACTACTGTCGCAGCCTGCATAGTTGCCCTTGTTTCGTGGTTCATTATGAATCCCACCTCCATTTTCTTTTCGGCTTGTTTCAGCTATGCCTTTACCAAGGTGTTACCCAGCAGACGAGGTTTTTGCCCGTGCAAATGCCTGAACTGCGTGGGCTGTGGCATGGGCTTCCAGCCCATGAATTCACGGCCAGGATGGCCGTGCCACGCCATTTCAAATCACACGCATGGCGATACAGGTGTCAAATTCCACACCTTCTACAGTTAAGCCTAATAAAACTGGTGCAATCGTCAAACCGGCATGATAGGACGACAAAATCGTCCCGACGCCTTGAGCTATCCGGTATATAGGACCAGGCTTAATTATGTATTATGAGTTTTTATCCTGGCTATAAATAAAGGCCGATAAGTGACCCTTACCGTGACACGGCCATCTTGGCCGTGATTTCACGGGCTGGAAGCCCGTACCACAAGCTGACCCGATAAGCCGTTGCTATCTTCTACGGATACTTTTGAAAAATGCTCCTGCTGCCTGCCCCCACTTCTGTTCCACTCCTTGCTCAGACCAATGCAAGATCGCCGTTTTTTCCGGTGCAGCAGTGATAGTGACGTTGCAGCCTTTTTCGTCCAGCTTCCAGTGCAAGATAAGCCCATCAAGCCCATCTTTCGGTGGATAAATCTCGCTCGGCTGAAGTGCTCGATTGTAGATGCGGACATCATCAATAAGACCATCCCAGTACTTATCCTTAGTCCCTCGACCGAGCATCAACTTTTGCACGCCGGTAACGGTTCCGAACACAGTCATCCCATCATAGGTGAGTGGGTTAAGTTGGCCATTAATGTAAAGTTTCAGGCTTGGGGCAGTTTGCCCACTTTGCCAAACCAGCGCCAGATGCTGCCAAGCAGTAGTTTGCACGTCCGAGGTACTCTCGACTTGAGTGTAGCCTGAGGTCGCACGAATGGAAGCCTTTATACATCTTATGGCGCCGCCGCGTGCACCATCTCTATCATATCGTAAGCCCAATTCCGCATCGATGCCGGTCGGGTTACGTGTGAACAGAATGTCACGATCCTCGTACGTGACATCTGATTTTACCCAAAGTGAGAGCGTAATGGCAGACAGCCCATTGAGGTAGCTATCTGCGTAGGGGTCTTCAACTCTATCGTCGCGCCCGTCGAACTCGAGGGCACCGCCTGTCCAGCCGCCAGATGGACGCCACGTCGGCCCATTATGGAGCATACCGGTATGACCGTTGCCGGAAGAATCTACAGTAGTTTCTGTGAAGTCGTCTTGCTCTGAAAGCCCTTTCTCAACGAACAGTCCGCCCAGCACGTTGAATCCAGCAGCGCCAGCGCTTATTTTCATTTTGTCACCAACAACCGCCAGGCCATCAATCTCCAATTCTGCGTCCTTTTCCACCACCAGGTCGGAGGTCACCAGAAGTGCAGGAAGATTCCTGGCTGCTACAAGGACGTTTATATTCCCCTGGACTTTCAAGTCGCCATCCACCACGAGCATACCATTGATTCGGACGTTGCCCGCCAGCGTCAGATTGCCATTGCGATAATAAACTCGTGGAGGATTATCGGGGCCAAGCGTTTGGCCAGAAAGAGTGCCGGAACTAATAGTCACGGTGCTATACCTCGATGTAAAATCAGCGACCGTAACTCGAGGCCAGCCAAGTGACAGGTCAGCGGTTGCCTTTCTCTGGCCAGTTATGCTCCCGCTGCCGCCTAACTCTTTGACAAACACGTCGCCTTTGACCAAGCCTTTGTTTATTAACTTTCCATCGCAATAAACGTCTCCATATACTGCCACGGTGCTTGCGAGGGTTGTATTCTTTCCCGTCCATAATGCTACGCAAGGGTCAAGACGAAGCTGGGCCGACAAGCTGCTGCGGCCCACTTCTTGGCCAGCCTTCATCCGGTAGGAGTTACAGTCTATGATATAATTGCAGTGATCAGTCGGGTCCGAGTCATCGCGAACGACGCTGACATCGTAGTAATCCGCGCTGCTCGCTTCCAATTGCTGAGCCGTAGCTCCGGTCCAGTATTCCGAGGCCACATCCTGTGGGTTCAAGATAAGCCCTCTGGCGTGCTCCAAGCCGGACTCAGCCAAATAATCCATCTGCGTGCGCAGTACCATATTCTCGCCGCAGGCCAGCTCCACGTCGCTTCGTGACATGAAGCCCAGCGCCAATATTGTTATCGCCATAATAACAAAGAGGACGACAAGCAAAGCCGCACCTTTGTTCGTATGTTGTATATCGTATGTCGTATGTCGTAATTTAATTTTTCGCTTAATCATCGTCAGGTACAATGGTCTGGCCATCGGCGCTAAGCAGATTGCCTGCCCAGCCACGGACGGCACTATTTATCTGGTAGTGATGGGCAACTCCATTCTCAGCAAGGTCAAACGATATACTCACAAACTTCGTTCGCGGCGGCGCAACATCAACCAGAAACTCTACGCTGCTGCACTGTGGTATCAGCGTCACACGTGTCACGCTGTATCCGCCTGGCGATAGCGTTGCCACAGCAGCTAAGGGCACAGCAGACGTATCGGACGGCGGAAATTCGCAAAGCCGCAGATAGTTTTTGCCAGCGCCTCTTTCGATATACACCAACTCGTTGACGTTAATTTGTCCGTCGCCGTTGTCATCAGCCCGCCAAACGGCTAATTCATTGCCGGGCGTGCCGCATATTAGTCTGCACTGCCGAATCAGTTCCGAAATCCTTAGCGTGGCGAAACGAACTTCCGTCTGCTTGCGGCTTGTATCGTCAGTAGCATCATTTGCCCTGCCCAGAGCGAAAGCAAGCGTGACTACTGTCGTTAGAATCAGACCGCTAACAACCAAAGCCACCAGCAACTCGACCAAGGTAAAACCGTGACTGGTCGCTCGTCGCTCGTCGATTGTATTTTGCATATCCCAGAAATCCTAATATCTAAATTCTAAATCCTAAACAAATTCCAAATCCAAATAAACCAATGACCAAAACATTTTGAACATTTGAAATTCGAGTTTCGATATTGTTTAGAATCCATTCGACTTCGCTCAGGACAGGTTTAGGATTTAGTGCTTAGAATTTATTTTTCACTTTGCTACAAGCCGATTTATGCTCGCGATTGGCCTGCCGCGGTAATATACCTGCACTGTGACGCGAATGAAATTCGGCTGCCCTACTCCACTTTGCTGCGGCACATAAACATAGTCGCAGCTCACGTCTCTACTGAAGTTGGCATAAGTTGCGTCCGTAAATACGATCCCGGCTGAGTCTTTTACCTGACCTTGCGGCTCGGAGTAACCATCATATTTAGTAACTATTTGCTCAAATGGAGTATTTACAATCTGCTCCATCAGATCACCTGCCAACTTGGCACCGAGAGTCCTGCGCACACCTTCAGCACGCACTCTTGCTCCACTGGCAAATGGAAGCAGCACACCAGCCGCTGCGATACCCAGTACGACTGTGGCCATCATCGCCTCAGCAAGGGTAAAGCCGTTCGTTCGTATATCGCAGTTCGGTGTTCGAATTCCGTTTTTCATAGATATTAACCCCCAGGGCAGGCCCGGGGGCTAAACTCTAAACCCTATCCCCTAATGTTAGTAGTCGTAATATGCTTTTCCATTGCTGTCGGTTCCGCTGGTGTCAGCCCGTATTTCCGCTGTGTCTGGCCTGCAAATCCAGCCGTGACTATCGTCGGCGTTGGCCGGGAAATTAGCCCCGTTTGCGAGCATCTCGACCGTGCTCAGATTGTTGAAGGGGTTTACCGGCATTCTTTGCATGTATGGGCCGCGCTCAAAACCGGGCGTGCCTACCGCAGCAGTTTGGCCACTGGCATTGCTCGACAGTATTGCCTGATCCACAAAGGCTTGCTCAGTCGGCGCGACGCCGGTGTTCCCATCAGGATAACCGGGAGCGACCTCCAGATGCTGGCTTTTGTAAACCATTATGAAGTTGCGGAGAAGCTGCAAATCGGTTGCCAGAGCACTAGCTTTGGCCGACGTTGTACTATTTCCAACAGTGGGAATAACAACGGCAGCCAGGATGCCAAGCAAGACTACCACCACGAGAATCTCGATAAGTGTGAAAGCTCTTGCCTTTCTCATAGACTGCCCTTTCGTATTGACGCACACTTTGTCCTTCCCGCGCAAGCGGGAATCCAGAACGCGATAGATTTTTGGATTCCTGCCTCCGCAGGAATGACAAGCGTGTCATTAAAAAGGCTGACCTGCCATCGGCAATTGCCTTAGCACGATCAGCCTATTTTCCTATTTCATGGTTCTGGCCAGCTTAAGCTGGCATTCTACCGTGCACGCACAAACAGCACGAGTAATGCCTTGTCCTACAGATTTGCGTGATCAGGACCAGCAACCCCATCTTTGTCGTAGCTATCGTCGGCGTGGATTGCCCCGGTGGTCTCGTTATACTCCCAACTTCCACCATCGTTGCCGATGGTCCCGTCGTTAGCCAGGGTACCGTGACCAGTAGCGGGGTCCTTCATGTCGTTGAACTGATTCACCGGGATCTTCTGGAGATACGGACCATAGCAGAAGATGGCCGTCTTTGCGGGGCTCGCGTTACCATCGATGTCGGTGTAGGTCGTCATCTGCGCTACAAAGTTGAGAAAAAGCGGTGCAACATCGTTGTGCTGGACCTTGTACAACTCAATCTGAGACCGCAGTGTCTGCAGGTCGGTGCAGAGACTGGAGAGCTTGGCTTCAGTGCTGGCCTCGGTAAACTGCGGAATCACAATAGCCGCCAGGATGCCGAGAATGACCACGACAATCAGAATTTCCACCAATGTAAAACCACTTTTCGCTTTCATCATTTATCCCCTTACTTAAATTACTTTCTCGTTTGATACGATTGACAACATTCAACAAAGAGAATTTTTTACAACCCAAATATCGACCTAATCGATACGCAACTTAACTACACGTTTGTTTTCTTCGCTAAACAGTAAAACCCTCCAAAGATTAGCCTGATTGACAATCGACCACCAAAATACTTCAAACTTTCACTGCCAAACCAAACTAATACGGGAACAAATCCTCACGTCCGGAAACACCTCACAGGAGTTCCTCGTAAGGCTCCCGTAAACGTTCAAATAAAGTGTAAAAAATAAATTTTGCCCCGCCAAATTGACTGATGTTAAAAGGCGAAATCCTAAATCCTAATATCGAAATCCTAAACAAATTCAAATCACCAAAAATTCAAAACGTTTTTGAACATTTGAAATTTGAATTTTGATATTGTTTAGAATTTAGGATTTAGTGCTTCGGGTTTGAACGAATGTGTTTCGGCAATGCCTTTTATAAACGCATATATATGGGTGCGTTTTTGATATGTATTTTTCGTTTGGTTTTGCCAGCGTGGGCTATTTCGATGCGAATGTAATCCATCGTCTGCAAAGCCGCCTCGATCTTATCTGCCCATTCAATAAGCACGACCGAATGCGGAGAGCAGAAATCATCGAAGCCTATCATTTCAAACTCATCAATCGAATTCAGCCTGTACGCATCCACGTGGTAAATATCGAGTCTGCCGGTGTACTCATTGACTATGACGAATGTAGGGCTGGTGACGCGCTTGCGGTCTTGAGCGCCTGTTCCAGCCACAATACCCTTGATCAGATGTGTCTTGCCGCTTCCTAATAGGCCGCAGACAGCTATGATTTCTCCGCCCTTTAACTGCTGCCCTATCCTGTGCCCTATCTCGATGGTTTGCTCAGGCGATTCGGATGTAATCACGAAATCCATAGATAAGATAGTACCTCATAATGTTGGTAAAGATTTTTTACGCTGGTAGACATCCAAAGCTGATAGCAGAACACCCTCGCGCTGCTCGAGCCAGCATCGACACTGAAGGTCGCTGACATGCACA
>Ga0315312_1002718_pt1 | contig 11977 bp, 12 predicted proteins | sample TDP7_MG_FD_203629 | JGI IMG/M metagenome (GOLD analysis project Ga0315312, IMG submission 203629) | Freshwater sediment microbial communities from Lake Towuti, South Sulawesi, Indonesia - TDP7 | ecosystem: Environmental > Aquatic > Freshwater > Lake > Sediment | place: Indonesia: South Sulawesi... | reverse complement strand
CCCAATCCGCTTCACCGCTCGCCCCGCCGCCTCCCGGATCCTACGGTTCGCCTCCGCCGCCGACAGGCTCCACGCCGATGCCGTTCCCGCCAGCCGCTTCACCGCCACCGTCTCCCCCTTCGGTTGCAGTTCCCGAAACTCCGCGCACGCCGCCTCATCCCCGCTCAGCAGCACCACGGGAATCCCGAAATGCCCCGCGATGGCCGCAATCTGCCCCAGCTCTCCCACCGGCTTGCCGTTCAGAGTGAGCTGCTTCACCCGCAGGCTCTGGGTGTGCGCCAGCAGCCCGTTCTTCGTCCCCGCCATGGCGTGCTGTCCAATGATAAACACCCCCTCAAAGCGCTTCTCCGACAAGTAGTAGTCCGGCGGCGTCGGCGTCCCCTGGATCAACTGCCCTGCCGGGTGCAAGTCCTCCACTTTCAGATGACGGCTCCCCCCGTGCCCGTCCCACACCGCCACTTCGCTCGCCCCCGCCGCCACCGCACCCTCGATCGCCGCATTCACCTCCCCGATCAGCAGCTTCCGCGTCTCTTCGTACCGCCGCTCCCCCACCGTCACCTGTTCCCAACTGTTCACCCCCGCCACACCTTCCATGTCCGTCACGACGTAGATCCGCGGCCCCCGCCCCGCCGCCTGGCCCATTCCCACGCACATCAACCCCACTACCAGCCACCGCATCTCTCACCTCCTTGAACGCACCAAACGAATCCGCACACTACAATCCTTACATCGTCTCCGTTGTCGCCCCTCAAGGCAAGCGTCATTTAGTTTCCCCACCACCGCACCTCTTGACCCCCTGGAGGGCGGCTCCCAGACATCAGCGCGATCGGTCCCAGTCTTGCCCTCCGCCCATTACGTGTGAGAGAAGCGGGTTAGGCGGGCAGCGCGGCGTTGGAAAGAACGCGGGCGCGGTAGGCGTCGAGGACCTCCTGGGCTGGGCCGCAGCGGACCACCCGCCCCTGGTCCAGCCAGAGCACCCGGTCGCACAGCCGCTCCAGCACCTCCAGTTCGTGCGAGACAGTGATCAGGATGGCGCCGCCGTGCTTAAGCTCGAAGACCTTGCTTATGCACTTAGCGCGAAAGCTCTGGTCGCCCACCGCCAGCACTTCGTCGATGAGCAGGATCTCCGGCTCGGCATGGATGGAAATGGAGAAGGCCAGGCGCATGACCATGCCGGAGGAGTAAGTGCGCAACGGTTCGTCGATAAAGGGGCCGATGCCGGAGAACTCGACGATCCGCTCGAACAGGGCGCCGGTGCGGCGGCGGGAGAAGCCCAGCGCGGCGGCGTTTACCCGCAGGTTTTCGGCCCCGGTCAGGTCGGGGTGGAACCCCGCGCCAAGTTCCAGCAGCGGCACTAGGCGGCCCGATACCGAAACTTCGCCGCGGTCCGGGACCGTCAGCCCGGCCGCCAGGCTGAGCAGGGTGCTCTTGCCGGCGCCGTTCGGCCCCACCACGCCCAGGCTTTCGCCCCGCCCGAGCGCGAAGGAAACGGCCTCAAGGGCTAGGAACCGGTCTCCGCCGGAGCGGTGGAACCAATCCGCGAGGAACTGGCGTGCCAGCCGGCGCCCGGCATGGCGGGTGAACATCTTGGTGACCTCGCGGAACCGGACGCTGGCCATAGTCCTAAAGGTAGTCCGCGAACCGGCGCCGCAAACGGGAGAAAACCCACCAGCCCAACAGCAGGGCGGCCAGCGACGCCAGCGTCAGTTTGCTCATCAAGGAGGCGGGCGGCGCCTTGGTCTCCAGCAGCACGTTTCGGCAGGCCAGCACCACGGCGGCGATCGGGTTGAGCTGGTAAAGAGTGTGGTACGCCCGGGGAATGGACTCGAAGGAGTAGAAGATGGGCACCAGCCAGAACAGGATCAGGTTGGCTGACTCCACCACGTAGCGGGTATCGCGGAAGTAGACGTCCAGCGCCGAGGAGGCCAGCGACAGGCCGCTGACGAAGACAAACTCCAGGCCCAGCACCACCGGCAGCCACAGCCAGTAAGGGTTCACGGCATAGCCCGCCAAGACGGAAAGCAGCAGCAGCAGAGCGATCTGAATCAGGAGGTGGACTCCGTTGGCCAGCACCGTGGCGATGGGCACGATCTCCCGCGGCAGGCACACCCGCTTGATCAGATTGGGATTGTCCAGCAAGGAGCGCGTGGCCGTAGCCCAGGCCAGGGCAAAGAAGCTATAGGGCACCAGACCCGTCAGTACGAAGACGTGGAAATGCCGAACCGGAGTGCTCGGGAACAGCTTGGTGAAGACGAAAGTCAGCACGCCCATCATTACCAGGGGGTTGAGCAGGCTCCAGAAGATCCCTAGGGACATGTTGCGGTAGCGGATCTTGAAGTCGCGCAGGACCAACTGCGTCAGCAAGAACGGGTAGTTGCGCTGCCGCATAGCTGGGGAACCGCACCAGTCTAGCACAGCCCCGGCGGGGCCGCCGCGCGGCTACAATGGGAAGGCCGCATGGGGCGCCGCGAGTTTGACGAGATGGTCGAGAAAGCTCTCCGGGCCATACCGTGGCGCTTCCGGCGCCGGTTGCACAATGTGGCATTTGTCGTGGAGGCCGAGCCACCGCGCTCCGGTGTGCTGGGGCTCTACCACGGGCGGCCTCTGCCGCAGCGCAGCGTGAGCGATCCGTTCGCCATGCCCGACCGCATCACCATCTACCAGGGGCCGCACGAGCGGCTGGCGCGCAACCGGGCGCACCTTCAGGAGCTGCTTGAAGAGACGGTGTGGCACGAAGTGGCCCACTACTTCGGCCTGGACGAGGCGCGCATCCGGCGCGCGGAGAGGCGGAGGCGGCCGAGGCTTTAGTGCAGCTCCGGCGGCACGTTGCCGTAGGACCAGGATTCCTTGAAGGGCGGGGCCTTGGGCGGAACGGGTAGCGGGCCGGGCTTGAGCTGGTGCGCCAAGGCGAGGCTGGCTTCCACAATGCGGCGGCCGGCGGAAGGCTCCAGATTGCTGTAGCTGGTGAGGCGAGTTTCGTAGCCGCCGCCGTGCGGGCCGAGGGCCGTCTCGGTGGGCACGTAGCCGACGCAGCCGTTGGCCAACTCAACGGGAAAGGTCAGCGGGAAGTTGCTCCCCTTCTTGATGTCCAGGCCAAGCTGGCAAAAGGACTCGGCTTGATTTGCCAGCAGCACCACCGGCCCGACCTGCACGGCCTGAACTTCAGTCTCCGCCACAGGCTCCTTCTTGAGCATCCAGTCCAGCAGGACGATCTCCTTGGCGAAGGTCCACTCGGTGGCGCCGACTTCCTTGGGGCTTTTCTGAACGATTTCGAGGCAGTGGCGTACGCGCTCAGGGCTGGGCACGCGGCGTTTGATGCGCAGCAGCGTGGCGCGCGCGTCGAGGGGGACTTCGGCGCCCGCGTGCATGGCGAGCAACACTTTCACCGCCTCGGCGCCCACGCGGCCACCCACCAGCCGGCACCACTGCTCCGCGCCGGGGTTGGCGTAGGGGCTCAAGTTGTCCACCTGGGTGACGTCGCCGCAGGCGCCGGCCAGGAAGACCACCACGACGTCCGGCCCGAAGAAGCCGCGGACGGTCTTCTCCAGGTAGTGAATGTAGTTGGCCGAGATGCCGCCGGGGCTGGTGGTGGCGTGACAGGCGAAGTTGACGACACACCCCATGAGCTTTCCACTGTTGTCCCAGGCGCCAAGGACGCCGACCTCGGAATCCACGGGCCCCGCGGGCTCGACAGTGTCAGGGTTGCGTTTGCCGGGATGCGTCCAGGTGAGGCCGTGCTTCATGCGGAAGCGCCGGTTGAAGGCAACCTTGTCCTCGATGCCGGAGCCGAAGCCGCGACGCGCCTCAGCGAGTGCGCCGGTCGCCTGGGAGACGGCGGCGATGATCTGTCCACGGACGCGCTCGAGATAGCGGGCGTCGGCGCAGGAGGACAGCTCGCAGGCCAGCTTCTTGACGAGTGGCGGAGCGTCATCGAACTCGCCGGGCTGGACCATGCCGGTAGGCCCGGAAGAGTGCGAGTGCGAGGCGCCGATCAGCACGGCCTCAGGCGCGACAGCGCACTTCTCCTGAATGGCCTTGCGGGCGGCCACCACGAGGTGACGCGGCACGATGAGGGCATCGACGCCCACCAGGGCCACGCGCCTGGCGCCGTCCTCGAAGACGGCGGCGCGCACCTTGCACGGGTCGTGGAAGCTCTTGTGGAATACCTTCCCGTACCCGCCGGGCTGCTCCATGCCGATCTCGGGCGTGATGTCGCGCTCGGCGAACGCGGCCCGGAAAGAGGCGGCGCCGGCAGGGCGGGCGCAGAGGGGTAACGCGGTGGATTGAATGAATTGGCGGCGGTTCACACCTCTATTCGTACCGCAAAGCGACCACCGGGGCCACGCGGGTGGCGCGGAGGGCGGCGACCGCGCCGAAGAGCAAGCCGGTGGCCAGCGCAAAGGCGAGCGCGCCGCTGTCCACGCCAATCTCCCCCATGCGGGGCAGGGGGCATGCTCTCGGGCATGAGCGCCAGCGCCCGGCGCCCAACGCGGCGCGCACTGCCAGTTGGCGCGCCCGGCCCGCGCCGCGGATCAGCAACAGGTTGGCCAGGTTGACGCAGGCCAGCAACAGAAAGAGGCCCCCCGCACCCAGCAGCACCAGGAGTGCGGGGCGCACCTCACCGACGGCTTGCTCGTCGAGCGGAACCACGTTGGCGCTCCACTTGGCGTTGAAGTCGGGGCGCTCCCGCTCGAGTTGCGCAGCCAGAGCTTTCATCTCCGCCCGCGCGTCGGCGAGCGTCACGCCTGGCTTCAGGCGCACCACGGTGCTCAAGAACCGGCCACGCTGTGCCGGCGCGCGGTCCACGGGCCAGGGCAGCCACAGCTCGGCCTTCCGGTTGGGGAAGGAGGAGCCCGGGGGCATGACGCCCACCACCGTGTAGCTCTCATTGTTGACCGTGATGGTTTTGCCGAGGACGCGGGCGTCACTCCCGAAACGGCGCTGCCAGAGGCCGTGGCTCAAGACCGCAATACTTTGCGCGGGACCCTCTTCTTCGGGGCGGAACGTGCGCCCCAGCGCGGGGGCAACGCCCAGGATGGGAAGGAAGTGCGGGGTCACCGACAGAGCGGGTACCTGCTCCGGCTCGCCGCCGCCGGTGAGGTTCACAGGCCACTGCCACAGAGCGGCAAGCCGCTTAAAGACCTAGTTGCGGTCGCGCCATTCGAGGAAGTTCAGCGGGTTGACCAAATTGCGGTCGGTGCTCCGAGGGGAGCTTTCCCAAACCATCACCAGCCGCTCGGGCTGATAGTAGGGGAGGGGTTTCAGCAGCAGGGCATTGACCACAGTAAAAATGGCGGTCGAGGCGCCGGCGCCCAAGGCCAGCACGAGCACGACGAGGGCGGTGAAGCCGGGGCTGCGGGCCAGCAGCCGCAGGCCGTGGCGTAGGTCGTGCAACAAAGTGTTCATGGGTTCATCAGCTTTGATGGGTGGGGCAGGCTCTCAGCCTGCGGCCGGCATCCATACTAAGACGGCATTCAGCAGCGTAAATACGGTGGTGTTGGTGCCCAAACCGAGGGACAGCACGACCACCGCTGGCAGGGTGAAGCCGGGACTCTTGGGCAGAATACGGGAGCCGTACCGCTGGTCCTGCCAGAAGGTGCGCATCACGGTATTACCCGCCATTTCCATCTACAACGGCGTCGGCGTTGTCAAGCGACACCGACACTCTTCTTCCTGAGCCGGGAGCAGGGTCAAGGGTGGTCCGACGCCTTCTGTCGGACCGTTCATCGCAGACCCTTGACGCTGCGGACGGCTCCCCATGCTGGGACTGGGACGAAGCCTGCGCAAAGCGCGGCTTCGTCCATATCAGGATTCTTTGGCCGCCTCTGACCAAGACTCGTGCCCTCGAATCCTAGGGTGAAATCAGCTTCCACCAGCCATCTATTCGATCTTCAACTTCAGACCATGATTCGTTGTTCGAACTCCCCTCTCCGTTTCCAGGGGAGGCAGGGCGCTCCACCATTTTGTCGATGGACTGCGGTCCACCACGGAAATCCTCGGGCTACCCTGCATACGAGCCGGCGGCACGGGGCTGCCCTGCTTCCCGCAGCTTCCAGTACAGCCGCACCGCCAACTTTCGGGCGATGGCCACCTTGGCCACTGCGCTGCCGCGCCGGAACTTCAATCGGAGGTAGTCCCGCCGCAGTTCCGGATCCCCCCGCGAGGCCGTCTGCGCGGCTTCCACCAGCAAGAAGCGCAGCATGGAATTGCCTTGCTTGCTGATCCATCCCAGCCGTTGTTTGCCTCCACTGCTCGACTCCCGGGGATTCAACCCCAGGTAACTTACCACCTGCTTGCTGTTCCGAAAGCGCTCCACGGGCCCGATCGTCGCCACAAACGCCAGGGCCGTCACCGGACCCACTCCGCGCTGTTCCATTAGGCGCCGGGCGGCGGGGTGGCGCTCGGCTTCCTGAATCACCGCCTGGTCCAGAGCGGAAATGGGGGCCTCCAGCCAGTCCAGCATCTGGAGCAGTTCCTGCCTCCGACGGCTGGCCCACGGACCCAGTGCCAGGCCTTCGAGTTCCTTGCGGCCCGCCGCCGTCCACAGCTTCTGCTTTCGGCAGATCCCCTGGCCCATCGCCAGCGCGTGCAACTGATTCCGCACCGACGTTCGCCAACAAACCAGCTTATGCCGATGTCGTAGCAGTTGCCGCACATCTCGCTCGCGCGGTGACGCAATCCAAATCCGCGGAAACTTGTCCTTCAGCAGCAAGTCCAGTAGATGATCGGCGTCGCGGGAGTCCGTCTTCTGCTTGCGCACCACCGCCGCCCGGATCTCGGCGGCGTCTCCCACCCACAGTTCATGCCCCTGCTCTGCCAGCATGGTTTCGAACCATTGACTGTAACCGGTCGCTTCCATTCCTACTCGAGCCGGGGCCCGAAGGGCAGCGTAAAAGCCCCGTGCTTCTCCGTTCTCGTGTTCCAACCGACGCTCAACCAGCTCGCCGGTCTGCGTATCCAGCCTGGCGATCCGCTGGAAGCGCGTATGAAAATCACAGTCTATAATCAACATGCTCGGCTCCTTTCGTCCGAGTCTTGGTCAGATCCTCACTGCCAAGTCTACTCGCCCGGCTGGAGCCGACGCCGTTATTCAATCATTTTGAGCACCTACTCATAACCTCGCGAGGCCCTCAAACGCCTTTATTCATGGGGGTTTCAATCCAATGAAGACGCTCTGGAGGCCCACACCCAATGGGTGAGAAACAAAATCAGCCCTTTCAGGTCCCGTTCAACGCTTCATTGAAGATCGATTTCCAAGGATCACGGGTCACCTCGGACGGTGGCGTGATGCTGGTGCGGGAGTTGGACGAGCGGTTGGGCTTCGGCGATCTGATCCGAGAGCACCTGACGGATCCGCGCCGGGGCAAGAAACCCAGTTGCCCCCCGGCTGACCTACTGCGGCAGTCGGTTTGCGGCCGGCCGACCGGCTACGAGGACCTCAACGATGCCGAACGGGTGGCCCAAGATCCAACCTTCCGGCTGATCGGCTCGGAGAAGATCTGGGAGCGTGGCGCGGCTCTGACCTCCCGGTTACAGTCGTTCGAGACCGAGATGCTGGCCGAGAAGGACAACTTTGCCGGCCTAGCGCGGATCAACCGCGAGCCGATCGGCAGGGTAGAGGGGGTGTATTCAGCCCCACGAGTCGTGCTGGACATGGATTCCACCGAGATCCCCGTTTGCGGCCAGCGGGAGGAGAGTGCTTACAACGGGCACTTCGAGTCCACCTGCTATCATCCGTTGCTGCTGTTCAACCGCGAAGGGGATGGTCTAGTACTACTGTGTTATAAACGGCACGCTCTGTAGTAAAATTGTTCTGTGGGAACCAGCCATGGCACGCCAGGCCCACAACAGAAACGCGTTGCGGCCTACCTCGACGGCCTGGCGCAAGTCGCAGGGCATGCCGACCGGCACACGCCGCTGAAGAACTACTGCACCGGCCTGCTGCTGCCCGGCGAACGCAAGAGCGTGGAGCCGATGGCGGCGCGGCTGGCACCAGACAACGTCCGCCGCATGCACCAGTCGCTGCATCACTTGGTAGCTGATGCTCCCTGGAGCGACGAAGCCCTTCTGGCCAAGGTTCGCTCCTACGCGTTGACGGCGATGAGACAGAAGGGGCCGGTTCAAGCCTGGATCGTTGATGATACGGGCTTCGTGAAGAAGGGCCTCCATTCGGTGGGGGTGACGCGGCAGTACTGGGGGCAGGTGGGCAAGCAAGAGAACTGCCGGGTGGCGGTGAGCCTCTCAGTGGCCACCCGCACAGCGAGCCTGCCCATCTCGTGGCAACTGTACTTGCCGGAAGTCTGGGCGAATGATCCGGGGCGCCGGAGGGCAGCCGGGGTGCCGGAGCAGATCGCTTTCGAGACCAAGCCGGCGATTGCCTTGAAGCAGCTCCGCGCCGCCGTCGCCGCTGACATACCCGGGGCGCCAGTGTTGGCGGATGCAGCCTATGGCACCGACACGAAGTTCCGCGCAGGGATCACCGCCCTGGACCTGCCGTATGTGGTTGGCATCCAGTCCACGGTAACCGTTTGGAAGCCGGGAGAAGGACCGCTGCCGAAGCCCGCCTGGAAGGGTACTGGGCGGCCGCCCAAACTGCGGCTGCGGAGCCCGCAGCAGCAACCGATCTCAGTCCGGGAACTGGCCCTCGCGCTGCCGCCGTCGGCCTGGAAGAAGGTGACCTGGCGTCAGGGCGGGAAGCGCGGTCTTTGCTCGCGGTTCGCGGTGGCCCGGGTCCGGCCTGCCCCCCGGGACTTCGAGCGGAGCGAGCCATTCGCGGAAGAGTGGCTGCTGATGGAGTGGCCCAGCGAAGAAGCCGAGCCGACCAAATACTGGTTGTCCACCTTGCCCGCCGACACGAAACTCACCGTCCTGGTGCGGTTAGCCAAGCACCGCTGGATCATCGAGCGCGACTATGAAGAGTTGAAACAGGATTTGCGCCGCTTCCCTCAATGCCAAGTCGAATTTTCCCTTCCGAGCAGGCCCGCAGGAGGCCCCCACATCTTTCGTGGTTAGGGCTCCGGCCTTTAGTGTCGAGCCCTCTTGCCTTTTTGGACCTTTGCTTATAGAGGCGCGCCGACGGAGAGGTACCGATACCTGGCATTGGTGCCAGAACTGCTCCAGATGGCCTACCGTTGATTACGAGGTAACGACTCATGTCCCAACGAGCGGACAACCCTGCGCGGAGTGCACAGCCAAGGAGAGGGCCCGCACTTGCCAGAGGTGAGGCGCGGGCGCTGTCCCAGTTTGGGGGTTCTCGTTCAGTAGGTTACCGCTTGGGCTTGGGAGCCCGGCTCGGGTCTGCCTGCTGCCCGTTGCGGTAGCTTTCCAGCACCTTCTGCCGGACGGCTTTTCTGACGCCCTGAGCGGCCTCCGCTCCTTGGTTGAGCAGCGCCAATATGACGGTCTGGTCACTCCAGGCGCCAAGCTGCTGCATGAAGCTTGTTTCTTGTTCGCTCATGCTCGTGGTTTCCCAGTAGACTAAGACGTACCAACTGCGCGCATGTTGCGCGCCAAGCCCGCGCTTTTGAGATGCAACGGGTCATCTTGGACCTGCGGGGGAGCAGTGCTCGTTGGCGGGGCGGGCCTGGAGCCCGCCCCGCTCGAGTCAGAAGTGGATGCGGCCGGTGTACTGCGTTTCGCGGCCGTAGTTGCCGCCAGCGATCCAGGTACTCTTGCCGAAGTTGGCGCTGGTGACGCCCATGGTGGGCTGGCTGGGCATGAAGACGTTGGGGAAGTTGTAGAACTCCATGCGCAGCTCGAAGCGGATCCGCTCGGTCACTTGGAAGTACTTCACGGCGGTGGCATCCCACTGCCAGAAGCCCGGCCCGCGCAAGCCAGCGTAGTACCACGGGTTGATGCGCGGGGTGTAGGGCTCGGCCTGGCGGAACTTCGAGGTGTCGAACCAGCGGGTGAGAGCCGGACTGTCGATCTTTGGGTCGCCCTCGGCGATCATGGTGCCAAAGGTTAATAGGGGGCCGCCGTTCCACATGAAGATGTGGCTGGTGGCCCACCCGCCGATGAGCGCATCCACCACCCGATTGACCGTCCCGCCGAACTTGCGCCCCTTGCCGAAGGGCAGCTCGTAAGTGCCGGCCAGCCGGACGTAGTGCCGGGCATCGCGGGTGTCGATCATGGTGAATTCCCTCTTGTAGGTGGCGATGTCGTTGAAGAACTCGCCGCGGGTCTCGTGGCTGTAGTTGTACCCGAAGGTGAAGCTGAGGCCTTGGGCCATGGGCCGCTCGGCTTTGAATTGGACCGAGTAGTAGCGGCTGTCCTTGTCCCGCAGGAAGCGTTCGGTCATGCTGCCGTAATGGGGATAGGTCCTCAGCAAGCTGCCTACGGTGACCGTCCTCTGAGTCCTCATTACGCCCGGCATCTTGTTGGCGGGCAGGAGCTGATAAAACGGGTTCGGCACCGCGACCGAGGTGGCGCCCTTGTACGTGTAACCGTAGTTCGGGTCCACCATGTTGATGTTGTAGGTGTAGTCCCCGCCCCACATGCTGGAGTCCTGAACGTCGCGCCCCATGTTCATGAAGAAGGTGGTGTCGGTCAGGATACGCCAGGGCATCTGCCGCTGCAAGGACATGTTATAGCGGTCGTTGATGGGATGGATCATGTCCTGTGGGAACCAGGTCGGGCTGGCGCCCAGGTTCGTGTACCGCCCCAAGGATTTCCCCACGGGCACCAGCAGCGGGTTGGTGGCAGGGAACGGATCGCTGATGAGGGTTCGCGGCACGCCCTCCAAGGGGCCGAGCGCGGAGGTGCTCTGCGAGAAGCCATCCTTGGGCCAGCGGGCTGGGCAGCGCCAACATCGGCACCCAGCAAAGGTTTCCCAACAACACGTTTCACTACGCCGATAACCTGACCGTCATCAAGGGCCGGCACATGATCAAGACCGGCGGGCAGTTGCTGCGCCAGCAGATGAATCCCTTCTACGCCGGGAACTGGGGGCGAACCGGGCAAATCCGCTTCAACGGCCAGTACACCAGCGGGCCGGACGCCACCAGGCCTACCTCGAGGGGCTTCGCCGAGGCGGATTTCTTCCTCGGCTATGTCGAGTGGGCCGGCCGCGGCGTCGATACCGGCTCCTGGGGCCACCGCAAGATCATCCTGGGATTTTACGTGCAGGATGACTGGCGGGCCACCGACGAGCTGACCCTGAACCTGGGGATCCGCTGGGAGTACCATAGCCCGCTGGTCGAGGTTAAGGACCGGCAGGCCAACTTCGAACCTTTCAGCGGCAAGCTGCTGCTGGCCGGCAAGGATGGCAACAGCCGGGCGCTGTATTATCCCTTCAAGAAGGACTTTCAGCCGCGCGTGGGCTTCGCCTGGACGCCTGCCGCCCTGGGCGGCAAGACCGTTTTCCGCGGCGCCTACACCATCTCGTCCTTCATGGAGGGCACTGGCACCAACCTTCGGCTGCCCTTGAATCCGCCGTTCAACTTCGAGTTCGAGGCGATTTACACAGGACAGACGGCCATCGGCTCGAAGACCGACCAGGGCCTGACGGTGCTGAAAGCGATGGACCCTTACAAGAACGCCACCATCCGGCTGTGGGATCCCTTTGTCCGGCCAGCTAACGTGCAGCAGTGGAGCTTCATCATCGAGCGCCAGTTGCCGTCTCAGACGGTGGTTACCGCCGGATATGTGGGTCAGCACGGCACGCACCTGGTGGTGCCCATGCCGTACTTCCAGCGGCGCTTGACGGCCCCGGGGGTGAGCCAACCTAGCCTGTACCTCAGCGGCAATCCGCAACTGGCCAGCATCGCGCAGATCTCCGGCACCGAGTCCTGCGGCAACCAGCGCTACGATTCCCTCCAAGTGACGGCGCGCAAGCGGCTGACCAAGGGGCTGGAGTATCAGCTCTCGTACACCTGGTCGAAGGGGATGAGCGATGCCATCGGCTACTACGGCGAGGGCGGCCAGGCCGCTTCGCAGTCCGCCTACTGGCAGAACCTCTATGACCGGAAGGGCGAGT
>Ga0315312_1002717_pt1 | contig 11983 bp, 13 predicted proteins | sample TDP7_MG_FD_203629 | JGI IMG/M metagenome (GOLD analysis project Ga0315312, IMG submission 203629) | Freshwater sediment microbial communities from Lake Towuti, South Sulawesi, Indonesia - TDP7 | ecosystem: Environmental > Aquatic > Freshwater > Lake > Sediment | place: Indonesia: South Sulawesi... | reverse complement strand
CCATTGAGTGTTCCAGCGAGCCTTATCAGCCTGTGAATGTCCGTGGTAACGACTGTATCTATTTTGGCAGAGGTTTCGTAAATAGCTCTCTCAGCTATTTTCTGCCAAGTCTTTGGCCCGATTGTATGGAGGGGTTTCCATATAGTTGTTGCTAATTGTTCCTTTGAGACTTGCTCTCTAGTTTCAATTATGTCCTTAATCGCTCTCCTTTTCAATCCTAGATCAGCCAATTCCGTCTCATTAGAATTGTTTATGATTTCGAACAGCCCCCTCGCTAATCTGTCTCTCCATCCCAGATTTGAGATATCGCCGGCTTCGAACTTCATACCCTTTGAAGTTCCGCGGCGAAGTCTATGAAGATTGGGATCAAGTCCAAGCCCGAGCATATAGTCTACTATTTCTTTTCGTTCAGTATCGTTCAACTGTTTTATTTCATCCGCTCTTACATGAAGGTGATAGCCTCTGTGCCCTGAAAAGAAGGCGCTCATGTCGTTCTTGTAAAGGCCGAAGTCTCTTTCCAGCATATCCACTAATTTTATTGCTTCGGTTCTTGCTTTATCTAGACACTCTTCGCAAAGCCAAGTCTCTTGATCGATTCTTTCCTTTCGGCATTTTGGGCAGATGTCAGGGGGGCTTCCGACATCGGTGGCGCCACAATCCTTGCAGATCCATCTGTCATGAATTCGTTTGCAAGTGGTGGGGATGTGGTCAGCATCTATGTCGAAACAGAGATCAGCGCCGAGCCAGCCCTTATTCTCCATAGCCTCTTCGGGCCTGGAGTAGTAGGCGGTCGAGTGATAAGCGTCAGACGGAGCGGTATCTTCCAGAAATCGTGCAAGCTCTTGAGTTGTTCTGAAGCTCTTGTGCCGCACCATCATCCTTTCTTTAAAGAGGATGAACCCGAACTCTCTCTTCTCGATAGAAGGGGGAGGTTCAACGTTTCGAGAATTCTTCCTGTAATATTCGCTGAATCTTTCCTTTACGAAATCTTCAACCGGTTTCAGGTTTCTTCCCTCTCTTAAAGAGAGATCTGACTTTTCTTCGGTAGTAGGTGAGAGGGTGTTTGATTTGCTTGCATAATTCGTCTGGGTTTACACATACTCCATGCGTCTTCAGAGTCTCACATCTTGGTGGAGTATACTTTCTCTTCGCACCTCTTCTGCCCGCTATGTGCTCAACCTGGTATCTCGTCTTTTTCTCATCGAAGTCTGTTGCAGCCTTGAAAGTCTTAATGATCTCTTCTTCGCCAACTCCTACATTTACTAAGAATGAGGTTAAAGTGAATCTTCCCATGTGAGATAGGTTCCTTCCTGCAAATATTGCATCATACAGATTTCGCACACAGGGTGGCATAGCAGCGTACACAGCAACTCTAGGCACTTCTTCTATTCTCATGAGGCCTTTTCTAGCCTCTATCATCTGTCTGATTTTTTCTATTCTTGGAGCAAGAGCGCTAGGAATTTCCAGTGTAGTTTTTTTGGATCTATCTAGAATCTTTCTCTGAATTTCTTCAAGCAGGAGCCTGGACGTCTCATCTTTTGTTAAGTAAACATATCCGCCGCTGAGTATGCGATTGGTGAGTTTCCACTCAGATTCGTGAATACTTGTTGCGTTTCTAAGATAGTTCATGAAGTGTAAAGCGTACTCATAGTAGCTCTCTTCGATTGTTTTCTCAACCTGTTTTATCTTCCAGCTAAAAGTATTCTCAGCTATTTCGATGATCTTGGCTGGCGCGTCGTTTCTAAGAATTTCGTAAGCTCTTTTCGACTCGGCAAGCGCATATCTTCTTCTTAGCCTATCGTCGCCTATAATGCTAAGCAACATTATTGCGGTTGGAAAGGAGAGAATTTCCACGTCACGGTTTTGCCATTCTCGTGATATCTTTGCGCTGGTTATAGCCTCTTCTATCCTTTTTTCAGCTCTGTCTAAGATCGAGCCATATTCGTCAGCTAGCAAGTCTTCTATTTCTAAGCCTAGACCGCTGACATATCCTGCGGCTTCGGTTGTGAAAGGATATTTCGCATGATCGCTCTCTGTTAGCATTTCGTTCTTCTTACTCTGCTTCTATTCTTGGGGCAAGATAATACAAGAGGCGTCCTTGTTGAGGGATCTCAAACTCCAGCTTAATCGGCATATTTGTCGAGAACTCAGCGGTCGCGACTTCGGACGTGGCTGCTCCAGCCTTCACTAACTCAGCCAAGTAGTTCAGGTTGTACGTTGCCTTCGAAGGCTCCTTCACTTGCAGCTCTAAGAGGGCTTCACTTCCTTTGTCCAGCTCTATCGTGGCACTGCTCAGTTCAGCCGTTGCTTTCACAACTACTTTCTCAGGCGTAGTCTCAAGTATCATACTGTCGCTTACTGCTTGAGTGTCTTCAATTATTTCCTTCAAGCTGGAGCTGGTAATCTTCAGTCTTGAATTGAACGCAATCTTGGGAGTTGGGACTTCCTCTTCAGACGGTTCCAATGTAGGCATGGTGAAGTTCTTCTTTATCTTTCCTTTTAGTGCTATGCTCAATTTCTTTGTATTTTCGTCGTAAGTCAATTCTAACGTCTCTTCACTCTTGACTCTTTTCAAGAGTTTTAGCATACTTGCCAAGTTGACTTTGATCTTTGTTGATTGACTGCAATCGTATTCTTCAAACGCGGTCTTGGGCCATTCAAAGTCGACCATGGCAACATGTGAAGGATCCATGGAACGTAGCTTCATGCCGTCTAACGTAACGTTGAAGTCAGCTTCCTCGATAAGGGTGGATATAGCTCCAAGAAGATTCTTCCAAAGTCGAGCGTCACTCACGGTAGCCCTAAACATATTTCTATTCACCTTTCTGTCTTGTTCTCAGCCTTTACTAACCTTATCACTCTCTACAATGGTCAAATTTGCGATTTATGTCTTAACTATCTGAAAGAATTGATGATACGATACTACGAGGTTTCCCGCCATGTTGCTCCGCATCTGATGCATCTGAAGAATTGAGTTGATGATTCATCAGCGCCTCTTGTCTGAACTATCCAGTAGAATGCCTCGTTATGTCCGCACTTCGGACATTCTGCCCTAGTCTTCGGCAACGTCCTTATCTTCTGTTCCTCCTTCCCTATCACTACTATCTTCTCTTTCTCTTGCCTAATCTTAGACACAGCCTTCGTAGATTTCTTCGTAACGTAATTGCATTTCGGGCATCTCAGGACTACTCTTCGCTCTTTCTTCGCTGGCATAAGAGTAGTTCCGCATTTTGGGCAGAATCGCATTCTTGAACCGACCGCCTACTGGCTCTTGCAACGGGATGAATTTAATCTTTTTGGAATCTCTCCGGTCGAGGCAACCATGTGGGCGACCCTTATCGGTTCAGGCAATCTACTTCTTGTACATGAGACATTCATAACTTCCTTCAATTGGTCAAGTTTCAAGCCTATAGATTGCACATAGATGGGCTTGGCGTTCAGCTTAGTTCTTATCTGAGTTATTTCACCGGCAACGTTCAATGCGGTCTTCCTGAATTGAGAATTGTCGAGTTTCTCGATTGCTTCTTCAAAGTCTGCTATCCTTGGTTTTCTATCCATTACTACTATGGTTGGCAATTGTGTCATGTCATGGAGGTTTTCTAGATTGACTATGTTCATTCCGGCAAACGTCAGCCCGTGTAGCATTGTGATTCGGAGCTGTTTGAAATGACGAGATAGTAGAATCATTTGAGCTATTCTTTCAGTAGCGTCGATTCCATCGACCTCAACGTCAGTTCTCATTAGACCGTCGAACCAGTAGCCCCCTCTGTATACGACTCCGAAGACTTCTACTCGCTTTGCTCTCTGGGTAACCAGAGGAGCATCATCAACTCCTACTATACGGATCTCTCTCTTTACTGTCTTCAACTCCAAGACTGGCTTTCCCCTCGATTCTGCGCAGAATCTCTTCAGCGAGCTTGGCAACAGCATCAGATGGAGTTTGAATACTCTTCTCCAAGACCAGAGCCGACTCTTCTAAGCTTATGATGCCATTTAACCATCCGTATACGAGGAGCGACTCGACGGAGTTCGCAACATCGTTTCTCTTCGTTCTCCTAGGAAGGAATTTTCTTAGCCCGGTCTTGACAGCAGCCTCAGCTAAGACTTGGTCGCTTACTCTTGCTCCTTGAGGCTCCTGCTTTGCTCGAGTCAACGCTAACGAGAATATGAAGTTTACGTAAGAGTCTCCAAATCTAGCGAGTTTTCTGTCCATCAACACTTTCGTTATCTTTTCATAGGTCATGCAGTCTTTCCTACTGCCTCATTAAACTTCATCAAGAAATCATCTGTGCGATCTTTAATTTTGTCTAACGCTCTAATCAACGTCTTCTCAGGAGCCTTCTCTCCTTTCATTCTGATGTAGATTATGGGAGCAGATGACAATGGATGCGGTAAATCATATCCAGCAATTTCTACGTCCTTGTCTTCCAATAGGACATTCTGCAGCAAATTGCAGAAAGTATGCCCTTCCCCCTCTATTTCAAGCTTCAACTCGTTCTTAGCTCTCTTCAACACCTTTACTTTCAAAGGCTCCACCTCTAGGCTAGATCTCTTCCATAGTCTTCTGCTATCTTTCTTGTCTCAATATTCTTGCAGCTCTCGCACCGCAATGCGTGATCCCTCCGAATTAAAACATGTCCACATCTTGAGCAAAATGCCTTCACAACCCCAAGTCCTCTTCCGATCGTAGTCAGTTGAGGATCTCTATTCTTAACGTTCATAACTCTGGCCCTAACGATATCGAGGGCCTTGCATACATCCGCCATGTCCTTCTCGTAGCGGGGACTTGATGATGAGATATGAAGCACCCCGACGAACGATGTTTGAAGAACATGGTCATCAATCTTAAGAATGTTCACTGTGGCAACTCTTCCCTGCGCATTCGTAACGAGGCCTAGCACAGTAGCTCCTTCTGTTGGGACGATCGGGGTTCTCACTCTAGGATGCACAGAAACGACTTTCTTTGATAGATCTACAAGAGTGTGTCCGACCAGTTGAGCATATATTGTCCCGTTTTCCTCGTATGCTCCTTGCCCAGGGCTGAACTCTTCGACGACACCTAGCTTTTCGCCGGGAACTACGAGTTGCCCGCTTTCCCTAGTTCTTCCTAGCATGGTTTCATCATCCTATGAGATATGCCACGTTCACAAATTGAATGCTTCATGCATCTATTGTTGATGCGGTATCTCCTACAAGAGTTGTCGGGATTAATATACTCTACTATGACTTAGGGAAGATCAAATCTGAAACATGTCGTGAATCTACTCTATACCAGTTTTGGAACGAATCAAGATTCTATAAAGGTCAACTTCCACCGAGTACTTCTCTTCCTCATGAAAACTGAATATATGGGGGATCTCGAGGTTCAATTCGAACAGACCCTGAACTACCCCGTCTCTCGAAGCTATGAAATCTAGTAAGTATCGTCTTGTAGAACGTTTGTGCAAAGAGTATACAACTTTGCCGACGTCCAACGCTTTCGATAGGAAGACTCTATCTTTATGTCGCATTCTAGTTCCGAAAGGAGGGTTCATGATGACTGTGTCGAAAGATCCTCTAATTGCCTCGATGTCTGCGATTATCCATTCAATCTTGACGCCTACTTCGACTCCATTGCTTCTTGCGATCGCTATAGCTGAAGGATCCACATCAACTCCGACAACTCGCTTGGCTCCTAACAGGTGAGCTCCAATGGCCAAGCGACCAGCACCAGTTCCTAAGTCAAGAACACTCTTCCCATAAATATCATCATAGATTGAACTCGCGATATACAGCATCTCTGCAGCCAAGTTCGCTGGGATTGAGTACTGCTCTAACTCCATTTTAGGAAACTGGAGTGACTTCAGTTTGCTCAGCAGTATTTCGAGTCTCTTCTTCCTCAAGACCTTCATGAAGCCTCCAGATTGTGCCGCAATTCTTAAACAATCGATTGGACGCTAGAAAAACCCTCTCGCTATCAAATCGTTCCAGTTGGTTTTGTTAGCAATGACCATGGCTTCAAGTGGGGTCAATATAGGCTTTCCGAATCTGCCGGGATCGTCTGTAGCGAGCCTCGGGCAGGCCATGTCAACGAAGATATCGATATTTGTGAAATTGGTCAAATATTCGGGAACAATCTCTTCGTCAACCAACATTATAACTGTTTTACCCGCCTTCACAAGAAGTTCTCGTAGGACTAGTGCAAGGTTCAAGTTGAATTGACCAGTTTTTGTACTCAGAAGCAAGCCGAAAACCTTTGCGTTTTTAGCTTTCTCTATGAAAGCGTAGCGTTGCTTGAGGGTTTTTCTCTTGTAGGGTTCCATGTTTGAGACAGAATTAGAGTAGGGATCAGCTAAGATAACTGGTTTGTCTAGTGCTAACGCTGCTCCAAGACCATGGAAGCGGCTCCCTATTATTAGGAATAGGTCAACCTTCTCTGAAATATGCTTAAGTGAGCTATAGTCGCATCCTGTTATCTGTCCTTTGAGTCTAGTATTTTTTACCTCAGATGGAATCGTTACCTCATATCCTAAATCCTCTAGTGAGCGTCTAAAATCCTCTAATGCATGCAAATGTTGGATCGTTGTTCCGATACCTATCTTTCTCGACCTTCCAAGAAATGTTCGAACCTTCTTCAATAGCTGCGTCAAATCAAGCGTTGCCTTAGCAAATAGATAAATGACCGAAATTTCCTTTTGCGTCGTAAAGGGCGCGTGTCCATAATGAACTACTAGGTCTGCCTTGACGGCTTTCGCAGTGCAGATCGGGAGATCACAACCGCCGTAACAAGGCTTTGAAGAAATGAACACAGTTGCACCAGTCTGCTCTTCAATCAATTTTGACAGATACGCGCCCTTCGACTTTAGGCCGTTCGGAAGTTGAATGAGAATACATTTCGCTTCTTGCTTCTTGACTTCTTCAACTAGCCTGTTCTCTTCGAGATCGAAAGAGATTGTTCGATTATCTGCTTGGGTCATAGTTCTCTACATTAATGATGTCAATATGGACTGTTAAAAATACAAGCTCCTACAAGAAGTCCGTTCTCTTATTGGGATACCTTAAGCCAGTATAAAGTCGCCTTATTATGTCTCACAAAATTCCACTTGGGCGAAAAATTGAAACCAGCTTCTTCACTAGACAACGGGCGTATCAAGACATCCGCATTCACAGCCATTGATAAATCGCTGATCGCTGGAATCAATTCTGGCGGAGGTCTAATTGCATAGATGAGCGAAGCTCCACAATAGATTGCGTATTCAGGTCGAAATACATCGTCTTTGATCGCAACTAATTCAGGATGTTCCTGTTCGATCTCTCTTATCTTTGCCCTATCGACATCAACAACGATAACAGTCGCTGATGCGAGTCTCTTTTTAACAGGAATTGCCACTGAAGGCAGGCTACCTACTCCGATTTCGACAATCTTCTTTGCGTTTGAGTAGTTTGAGGTGATGAAATCAACAATGTCTTCAGCGTCTAGTAAGGTCAAAAGTCAGACAGCACTACGGAATGCTTAGATTCAATCCAGCTCTTTTGCCCAGTTGGGTTTGAAGAAGGGTTTCGTTTCGCTTTGACTCTCCCTAGCTTTACGTAGTTCTTCTAGGAGCACTTTCCTTTCAATGCTTGCGACCATCAATCTTGTCTCTATGACCTTGTCCGGATTTACGCTCATGCTTGTAGCGCCTTCTCGAACCAAGAATTCAACGATCTCTGGGTAGTTTGATGGTGCTTGACCGCAGACCGATACAGTGACATTGTGTTCACGGCAGATTCTTATCACATAGCTCATCGCCCTAAGAACAGCCAAGTTCCTTTCATCGTAAATCTCTTGTATTGAAGCGTCATCCCTATCTATTCCCAAAATTAGCATAGTCAAATCATTCGTTCCGAATGATATTCCGTCGATCCCTTCTTCTATGAACTTGTCGACTAGGAAGCATGTGCTGGGTACTTCGACCATTATCCAAAGCTTGAAGTCCGGTGTTCGCCTTAACCCCTCTTCATCCATAATCCTCTTTGCGTTTGAGAACTCTTCGACTGTTCTCACGAAGGGCAACATAACCCATACATTTTTGAGACCATACTCGTTTCGAACTTTCTTTATGGCTTGGCATTCAAGTCTAAAGACGTCAGGCTCCTTAACATATCTAAAACAGCCTCGGTATCCTATCAAAGGATTAGGGCCGACGTGACCTGCTTCTCTCTCATATTTCTCTCCACCGGGCATCCCCAAGAATTCATCAGGCTTGAAGTCGAGGAACCTGTATACGATCGGTCTAGGAAAGAATGCTTCAGCGACTTTGCGAATTCCCTCGGCAAAGGCATCTATCATCTTTTGGGCTCCGCCCTCTTCAATGAGAAGTCTCGGATGCTTGCCAACAGAAAGCATGAGGTGTTCAGCACGGAGAAGTCCGACGCCATCCGGTTGCGATTCATCAAACACTTTCTTAGCAACTTCAGGGATCGAGAGGTTTACGTAGATCTTCGTTGCTGTCGGCACAAACGTCGGAATAGCCGTTGGAGCAGAAACGTTGCCCATTACAACTGGCGCCACAGCGGTTTTCACCATCTCCTCAATTATGCCCTCGTATACGACTCCAGATTTGGAGTCAACAGTGTAGTCATTGCCGCTGACCAAGACCCTTGTAGCTTCTCTTGTGCCGACAATACAGGGTACTCCAAGTTCTCTGCTTACTATGGCTGCGTGGCAGGTTACCCCGCCTTCGTCTGTCACTATAGATCCAGCCACTTTCATGTAGGGAACCCAGTCGGGGTTTGTCATTTTGGTGACAAGGATGTCTCCCTTCTTCATCTGCTTGGCAGCATCTTCTAAGGTCGTTACTATCTTGGCTTTTCCTGCATGATATCCCGGGCTGGCCGGTAGTCCCTTTATGACTGCCACGCGTTCGACCGTCGGCTTCGAGACTTCAATTCTTTGAGGAGCTTCTTTCAGGCTCCAGACAGTTTCAGGTCGAGACTGGACTATGTATACATTTTCCGGGAACTTTAGGTCTCTATCCACAGCGAACTCTATATCTTGCGCTTTCTTGTAGTGTTCCTCGATCTTCTTAGCTAGTTCAGCTAAACGTTTAACTTCATCCTCAGTTATTGAAGGGAGATTTTGTCTCTCAACCGGAACTTCTGCATGAATAGTCTTGCCTGTTTTGATATCTCTAACATATTCGATCGTCTTCTTTGCAATATCTTTACCGATTACCTGCAGAGTATTCTTATCGACGACAAAGCGGTCCGGCGTTGTTGAACCTGAAACGACGCTCTCCCCTAAGCCCCAGCCAGCCTCTATAACTATTTTACCTCGGTCGCCAGTTACCGGGTCGAGCGTGAATATGACTCCAGCAGCCTTGGAGTTCACCATCTTCTGGATCGCTACACTTATGAAGACCTTTTCATGAGGGAAATCTTTTTCCGTTCTGTAGAAGATCGCTCTAGGAGTAAACAGACTGGACCAACATTTCCGAACATTATGCAGAAGTTCGTCTTCTCCTAGTACATTTAGAAACGTCTCTTGTTGTCCGGCGAAGGATGCGTCAGGCAGGTCTTCAGCGGTTGCTGATGAACGAACTGCAACGAAGAGTTGAGATAAGTTAGATCTTTTCGAGAGCTCGCGGTATTCCCTCCTAATGGCTTCAGCAATCTCATTCGGCATAGGAGTCGATTCAATCAACTGTCTGACTTGCTTCGACGCAGCTTCATACTGTTTAGGGTCCCTCAGGTCCTTCACAGTCTCTTTGATAGTCTCATAAATCTTCTTCGAGATTCCTGTGTCTGTTATGAACTTCTGGTAGGCATACGCTGTTAAAGCGAAGCCTGGAGGAACAGGTATTCTAGCATTGGTTATTTCACCGAGACTGGCGCATTTGCCGCCGACCAACGCTACGTCGTCTTTCCCGACATCTTTGAACCATAGGACTAATGCGTTTTGTTGTTCTGCTCGTGACATTGAAACCATCTTCGGTAATCAGGAAACCGTAGAGGTATTAAAGCTTTATTTCGAAAATATGACCTAGATCAGACCCTTGATCTAGTTTGAGTACAGCGTAGCCTTGATGGCGTAGGTGAAGCAGAACTAGAAAATGAGCTCTTCTAATTTCCAGCGATTCTCTCAGTTGAGATTCTACACGGCGTCGGCAGCTTCATTGAGCTAACTCTTAAAGCTTCTTTCGCATGCTCTAGCGCCAGCTCATTCACATATATGTCTATGATGGATTGGTTCGGCTTTACTCTAGCTGCTCTTCCCGAAGGCTTACCGAAAGATCTTCTCATTCCCTCTTGAAGGCGGTCAGCTCCTGCAGTCGCTATCATCCTGTTCTCTCTCAGAACTACGTGCGGATAAGGAGATACTCTTAACAAGTACCCTGTCTCACCCAACTTGTCAAACAGGACCTTATTAGCTGCTATTCTAGCTGCTTCAAGAGCGTTGTGGCGTATCTGCACCTCATTTTGCGAGAGCAGCGACACTTTGAACTGGTAACTGCCTTTAGCATCTCCCATAACAAACTTTGATATCTTCGACTGCGGAGCACCATGAATATACTTCCCTCTCGTATACAGTTGGCCTTTGGGCATCCTGTAGCTTCTTCCCTTCATATTGGCTACCTTCTCCGGCTGCTGTAAATGCCGGCTCATCTATTTTAATTTTGATTTTATATGCATCGGTCACAACTGCTTGTCCAGCATGACAAGTCAAAAATCCTACTTCTGTGATCCTGGCAATTTATCTAAAAACTGTTCGAAACTTCTGAAGAAGAAATTCACTGAACATTTCGACGGTTTGCTGCTTTCGAGGTTTGGCTTCCCAAGGTAATGTAGATTCTACCTGAGATTACGAACTGGCTTTCCTAGATCGCCTAATTTCGTCCGCCGCTTTTCGTAGGATCCCAATTATTAGAGAAGCTTCTCTTCGCGAGATTAATGTACGAGCAATAATGTTACGGAAGGCTTTCTCAGCAAGGACCTGTTTGTAGAATGGAATTCTTGTCTCTTCTGAAAGTTTCTTGAAGACTCTTGTTATTCTGTATTTATCCTGTTTACTTGCTTCTTCGATGAAGGTTCTTTCCGCGCTTCTTCTAGCCTTGAAAAGCTCATAGAACACTACGGCAGCTGCATTGGCTACATTTAAAGTCCTGTAGTTTGAACTTGCTGGAATAGTCACTGTCAGATCGCAAGATCCGAGTATCCTGTTCGAAAGACCCGTACTCTCGCTTCCAAAGAGTAGAGCCACTCTTCTCGAGGTGCTTGCTATAATCTTCGCAAATTCGAACGGCGTTATGGAGGTTCGCTTGAGGTTGCTCGGTCGTTTCGCTGAGACAGCAGTTGTTCCAACTATATAACTGACGCCTTTGAGTGCCTGAGGTAAGTCATCTACAAGGCGAGCGCTTGCAAGAATCTCTTGCGCATGCATAGCATAAGCTCTTGCCATCTCCCCAAGCTTAGCTTTCGGTCTAACCAGCCAAAGTTCGTTCAGTTCGAAATTCTTCATCAATCTAGCAATGGAACCAATGTTCCCTTCATACTCTGGTTCTACCAAGACTACTCGTATGTACAAAGGAGTTTTCCTCTAGATATCGTACGTTTTACCTCAGGGCATCATGTAATTCGTTTGCAAGGGTCTCGAATTCTTCAACGTTTGTCTGATATACTCGTTTCTCGGGGATGGAAAGTCTGGGGAGCAACATGCTGCTCTTGTCTCCGTACCTCCGTAATAAATGCAGAATCGCTTTCTGCAATCTTCTTTTTCTTTGAGTAAACAGTTCACGTACCAAATCGCAAAACAATTGTTCGTCAAAGACTCTGATGCGAGGTTCTATTGGCGTCAATTTTACTATGGCGGAGTCCACTTTGGGAGTTGGGTAAAAAGCATGTCTAGGCACAATGTCTATCAGCCTCGTGTGCGCTTTGTGGCTGACCATAACAGTCAATCTGCCGTAGTTTCTTGAACCGCTTTGCGCTGCTAGTCGCTCGGCGAATTCTTTTTGTAGAATAA
>Ga0315312_1002716_pt1 | contig 11984 bp, 10 predicted proteins | sample TDP7_MG_FD_203629 | JGI IMG/M metagenome (GOLD analysis project Ga0315312, IMG submission 203629) | Freshwater sediment microbial communities from Lake Towuti, South Sulawesi, Indonesia - TDP7 | ecosystem: Environmental > Aquatic > Freshwater > Lake > Sediment | place: Indonesia: South Sulawesi... | reverse complement strand
GAAAGGAGCTCCGCCATCGAGTCGCCCGGCATCCTTTTGCGGAAAGGAAGGGGAATCTTTCAAGAAAGTCCTTTCCCGCCGATGCGGGCTGCGGTCATCTTCCCTGCGTCCGAGTCAAACATGAGCTAAGGATTGATGAAAAACTGGGAGGTGGCAACAGAAATTTTCCCCTTGATTGATTTCTAAAAAATTAATAAAATCTTTATTAAAAAAACGAGGTTGATTTGGCCTCCTTCTTTACTCGCTCGGGAGAGGGGATATCTTAATGATTAAGCAAATCGAAGGCCAGATCCGGGATTTGCAAAAAGAGTTGCTGGATCTGCAGAAGGAATGGGATTTGACCCGCCTCCAACCTTGCCGGGGCGACATGGAGATCCGGAAGAAAGATGAAGTGCTGGACGAACTCGACAAACGCATAGATTCCATCAATGAGAAGATCCGGGAACTGGAGAAAAAGCGCCGGGAGCTGATGTCGGAATCGGTCAAGAAAGAGGGCTACGAATCTCCTTTTACCTGAAATTTTTAAACTTGCACCCCCAAAAAGTTCGTGGTATGTTTTGGGGGAAAATTGGGCTTGCCTAAAAAATTTTAGTAAGGAGAGGGGGAGAAATGACCAAGTTTCAACTCATTCAGAAGCTTATGGAAAGGTCAAACAATCTCGCCCAGCAGGATGCTAAAACCATCGTGAACACGGTCTTTTCCTCCATGACCAACGCTCTCGCCCAAGGGGAGCGGATCGAGATTCGCGGCTTCGGGAACTTCACCGTGCGCACTTATCAATCCTACCAAGGGCGGAATCCGCGGACTGGTGCCAAAGTGGAGGTCGCTCCCAAAAAATTACCTTTCTTTAAGGTCGGAAAGGAACTCAAGGAACGGGTAGATAAGCCTTCCACCGGCCCAGAGAAATAGTTCTCCTCTCCTAAACGAGCTTTCTTACTTTCGCTTTCTTCTCTGGATGCGGGTCTTCTTTAGAAGTTTGCGGTGTTTGTGCTTGGAAATCTTCTTCCTTCTTTTCTTCACCACGCTTCCCATGGGCTCTCTCCTGGCAACATTTATTTAACTGGTTCCTGTTTCCGTTTGAGTTTTCTCCGCCAGTCTTGCAAGCGTTGGCCAATGATTTTTTCCAGTCCCCGGTCTGTCGGCTGGTAGTAAGACCGAGCCCCGAGCTCTCGGGGAAAATAATCTTGCTCCACAATGGCTTCCGGATAATCATGGGCATATTTGTAGCCCTGGCCATAGCCCAACTCTTCCATTAGTTTTGTGGGCGCATTGCGGATGTGCAGGGGAACGGGGAGGGCTCCTTTCTCTTTTACGTCCCTCCGAGCTTTCTCGTAAGCCAGGTAGATGGCGTTACTTTTAGGCGCAGTTGCTAAGTAGACGGCGGCCTCTGCCAGAGGCAACTCGCCCTCCGGAAGACCGATAAATTGAAAAGCCTGCATCGACAGAAGAGCAATTTGCAGGGCTTGTGGATCGGCCAGGCCAATGTCCTCGGAAGCAAAGCGGACCATCCGCCGAGCCACATAAAGAGGATCCTCTCCTGCTTCAATCATTCTGGCCAGCCAGTAGAGAGCGGCATCGGGGTCGCTTCCCCGCAGGCTTTTGTGGAATGCCGAGATGACATTGTAATGTTCCTCCCCTTCCTTATCGTATAGCAAAGCCTTCCGCTGCATGGCTTCCTCGGCGATGGGCAGGGAAATCTCCCTCTGGCCATCGACCTTTGGCGATGTCGTCAAGACGGCGGTCTCCAGAGCATTTAGCGCCACGCGGGCATCTCCGTGCGCCATTTCACTCAGATGCTTCAAAGCTTCGGGAGTTAATTTTGCTTCCCACCGTCCCAACCCTCTTTCTTCATCCTCCAGCGCTCGGGCTAAAATACGCCCGATCTCTTCAACAGTCAGGGACCGCAGGGTAAGGACCTGGCAGCGGGAAAGGAGCGGGGAATTCACCTCGAAAGAAGGGTTCTCCGTGGTAGCTCCGATGAGCACAATGGTTCCTCGTTCCACGTGGGGAAGGAAGGCATCCTGCTGAGCTTTGTTAAAGCGGTGGATCTCATCCACGAAGAGGATCGTCCGCCGACCCCGGCTCTTCTGCTCCTTCGCTTCCTGGACAACCTGACGAATCTCCTTCACTCCGGAAAGGACTGCGGAAAAAGCTGAGAAATGAGATCGGGTGGAGCGAGCGATGATTTTCGCCAGCGTCGTTTTACCCGTGCCCGGAGGCCCCCAGAAGATCAGCGATTGCAACTGGTCTTTCTCGATCAAAGAGCGCAGAAAACGGCCGGGCCCCAGGAGGTGCTCCTGGCCGATGAAATCTTCCAAACGCTCTGGGCGTATTCGATCGGCCAGGGGAATGAATCTCCATTCTTCTTCGACTTTCTTGCTTGTCGCCTCGAAAAGGTCCATGGGGAAAATGAACTATTATTGAAGTTTTGCTAAAGATTAACACAGAATCGCCGCCCTTTCAATGCCCAATAAAGAAGGATGGGCAAGCCGGAATTCTTTATGGACAGGCCATTTCTTTTGTGGTAGAAAATGCTGGAACTCACGAATCCTTGAACCCTTTCTTTACATGGGGAGGAACCGGTGCTGACCCGTATGGGAATCATTATTAAGCCGAACAAGCCCGAAGCCATCTCCCTGGCCAGGAAGCTTATTGATTGGCTGAGTCAGCGCAACATCCAGGTTTACGTGGATGAAGCCATGGCTCCAGCAGTTAACCATCCCCTTTCCTGCCCCAGGTCAGAAATCAGCCGATGGATCGACTCTCTCATCGTTCTGGGGGGCGATGGCACACTGCTCAGCGCTGTGCGGGCCATGGAGGGGGAGAATATCCCCATTCTGGGAGTGAACCTGGGAGGGTTGGGCTTTTTGACCGAGATTACCCTCGAAGAACTTTACCCGGTGCTCGAACGAATCCTTGAGGGAAAGATGCAGGTCGAAAAGCGCATGAAACTTTCCGCCATTGTCCTACGTGGGGGGGAGCGATTCGGCGAATATTCGGTTCTCAACGATGTGGTCATATCTAAAAGCGTGCTGGCACGGATTATCAACGTGCGCAGCAACATCGACGGGGCTTACGTAACCACCTACCGGGGCGACGGGGTGATCCTGGCCACCCCCACTGGCTCGACGGCTTATTCGCTCGCAGCTGGAGGGCCTATCGTCCACCCTTCCATGGATTCTATCCTCATCACCCCCATCTGCCCGCACGCTCTGACCAACCGGCCGCTCCTCATCCCTGATCGCGCCACCGTGGAGCTCACCCTGGAGTCTGAGGAAAGCGACGTCCAACTGACCCTCGACGGACAGGTAGGCTGCGCTCTCCATCCCTTCGATCGGGTCGTCGTTACCAAAGCCAGGGATTATGTTTTCTTCATTAAATCTCCCTTCAAGGATTATTTCCAAGTCCTGCGGACCAAATTCAAGTGGGGAGAGCGCTAAGGTCAGGTTGGGAGAGGCCTTAAATGCTGACCGAGCTAAACATCAAGAATTTTGCCATCATCGATCAGCTGCACATCGAATTCGGGCCCGGCTTTAATGCTCTCACCGGAGAGACTGGAGCCGGCAAATCCATCCTGGTCGATGCGATTAACCTCCTTCTGGGGAGTCGGGCCTCTGCCGAAATGATTCGCACTGGCCAGGAAGAAGCATCCGTAGAAGCCTTCTTTGCCCTTGAGGAAGAGGAGGAACTGAAAGTCCTTAACCGTCTGGCTTGGGAGAAATCGGGCGGGCTGCTGATCAGGCGGCTCATCCATCGTTCGGGAAAATCCCGAGCCTTCCTCAATGGGAACTCCATTACCTTGCACATGCTCGAAGAGCTCGGGGAAGAGCTGGTGAATATCTATGGGCAACATGAACATCACCAGTTCCTCGACCCCCTCCGCCACATTGACATTCTGGACCGCTCTGGCAATCTTCTCCCTTTGCGCCAGGCATTCCAGGAGCTCTATGCCCAGTGGTTAAAATCCACCTCTGACCTGGAAGAATTGACGGCCAAGCAAAGGCAGCGTGCTGACCGCCTGGAGCTCCTGGACTTTCAATCGAAGGAAATCGCCAGGGCTAACCTGAAGGTCGGCGAGGATGAAGATCTTCTCTCGGAGCGTGCTCGCCTAATCCATGCCGAAAAACTCCATTCCATCGCCCATCAAGCGACCGAAGTTCTCTACGGTGAGAGCGGGGCCGTAGTCGAACGTTTGAAATCCACCCGGCAGCGTCTGCGGGAGGCAATGAAAATGGACCCCGCTTTAGGCCCTTTGGTCACCTCCGTCGAGTCTGCCCTTTTCCAGGCTGAAGATGTAGCCTCCTCCCTGCGCGCCTACGGAGAAAAAATCCATTTCGACCCCAGGCGTCTGGAAACGATAGAATCTCGCCTGGACGAGCTCAATAAGCTCAAACGGAAGTACGGACCTTCCGTTGCAGACATCCTCACCTTCAAAGAAAAGATCGACGCCGAGCGCAGAGGCTTGGAAAGCCTGGAAGACAAAATTGCCGACCTTAAAAAAACTACCGCTAACCTCCACGCTCAGGCCTTAGCCTCTGCCCGAGAGCTCTCTGATCAAAGAAAGAAGGTAGCCCAGGATCTTCAGGAGAAGGTAGAGACAGAACTCTTTACCCTGGGAATGAAAAAGGTTCGCTTTGGAGTGCAGATAGAGACGGATTACCTGCAAAAGCTGGCAGAGGGCCAGGAACCCGCTCCCCGATTGAATGAAAAAGGAATAGATCAGGTGCAATTTCTCATCTCTCCGAACCCAGGAGAAGAGCTGAAACCTCTCGTTAGGATTGCCTCCGGAGGAGAACTCTCCCGGATTATGCTGGCCATGAAACGTATCTTTGCCGAGGAAACCTGGGTCAAGACGCTGATCTTCGACGAAGTGGACGCCGGGATAGGAGGGGGGACCGCCGAAGTCGTGGGCCGAAAACTGAAAGAGATCTCCAAGCGCCACCAGGTTTTTTGCATTACCCATCTCCCTCAAATTGCTTCTTTTGCCGGTGCCCATTACAAGGTTTCCAAGAAAATTCATGGCGGAAGAACTATTGTGGAAGTTAAGAACCTGAACGAAGAGGATCGACTGCAAGAGGTAGCCCGCATGCTCGGCGGGCTTAAGATCACTGGGAAAACCCTGGACCATGCGCGGGAAATGCTTAAGAATGCTTCGAATAAGAGGTAGTTAGGCTCTGAATTCCCCAGCTCCAAAAATGATTCGCAAAGCCAAAATCACCGACGTACGGGAAATCCAGAGGCTCATCGATCTTTCAGCCAAAAAAGGGGAGATGCTCCCCCGTTCCCTAAGCGAGCTGTATGACAACCTCCGGGATTATTATGTTTTCCAGGATGATGGGACCGATTTGATTATTGGCACCTGTGCCATGCACATTTGCTGGGAAGATCTGGCAGAGATCCGTTCCCTTGTGGTTCGGGAAGAATACCACAGGCGAGGCATTGGGACAAAACTCATCGAAGCCTGCCTCTCTGAAGCCATCAGTCTGGGGATCTATCGCATCTTCGCCCTCACCTACAAACCTGAATTCTTCCATAAATTTGGCTTCAAAGTAGTGGATAAGACCGTTCTGCCCCATAAGATCTGGGCAGATTGCCTCAAGTGTGTTAAGTTTCCGGAGTGCGACGAAGTGGCCGTGCTTCTGGAAGTTTGAGGATCTTCCGCTAAATTAGACCTAAAAAAGGCGACTCACCATAGAGGGCACTGAGGAAATTTAAGATAAAATAGGGAAATAAACTCCTTTTCTCTGCTTTACTCGACTCGACTGCCTTCGACAGGCTCAGGCCCCTAGCTTGTCGAGGGGAGCTCGCCGAAGTCTGTGCACTTATTAAGTGAAAACAATACAATATTTTAGCTGACGAATTTATTACATGGGGGCACAGAGAAAGGATCGAAGTTATTTTTTTTTAATATGAGATTATTCTCTGTATTACTAATTTGCAAACTCTTAAAATTTTGTTAACCAAAAAATCTGCCCCCCACCCTGTCCCTCCCCCTCGAGGGGGGAGGGTAGGGAGGGGGTGATTTCTTTTGGTTGCGGCTATGCCGCGCTGTGTTCTCTGTGGTTTAAAAGAATCGCTCAATTTAGGTTAAAAAAATGCTATGATTACGGTAAATCTAAAAATGGTCGAAGAAAATATCTTGACAAAAGATAGATCCCCATGATAAACGAATTTCGAACTTTGCTCAGGGAAGGCAACTCCAAAAACCGCAAAAATTTTGCCGAAAATAAAGGAAATTTCAGAATTTCTGGACCCATAGAAGTTATTCCTTCCTCCGGAGCGGAAGATTGGCGAAAAAGGCATATACAGTCCTGATTGTTTCCCAAAAGGCCGCCCAAGTTAAAAAACTTATCCTTTCCCCTCTCACGCTCAAGATTTCGGCTGCTATATTGGGCATCGGAATCTTGGTTTCTTCTTACATTATCTATGACTATGTGATTTACCAGAAGCAGCTTGCCGAGATTCAGGCGCTGCGGACGGAAACAGATTCTCAGCAGAAGGAGATCCACCTTTTCTTGCAGAAGATCAACCTCCTGGAAGAACAGCTGAACAAGCTCAAAGAGATGGAAAAGCAGGTGGAGAGGGACCTGAAAGAAATCACCGAATTAAAGAAAGGAAAGAAGGTTTACCCGGTGGCTCCCCGAAAAAAGACTCCCCCTGCAACAAAAGAATTCGGCAAAGAGACGCCCCCCCTCAAAGAGGATGAAGTGTCCATCTTAGAGAAGGAAAGATCCCGCTTGGTCAGTCACCTTCACCAGGATCTGCTGGAGCTGCGCAGGGAATCTTTCTATAGAGCGCAAAGCTTGCAGGAACTGAAGGATTTTCTTCAGGCCCAGAAATCGATCCTTCTCTCCGTCCCCTCCCTATGGCCAGTTTTTGGCCCGATCACCTCAAGTTTTGGGGAGACTCGCATAACTTCTTCTTCAGGGGGAACGAAACCCCATTCAGGAGTGGACATCTCTGTCCCGCAGGGAACTCCCGTTTTAGCCCCTGCAGATGGTGTGGTCAGCTTCGCCGGGTGGGAATCGGATTATGGACGCCTCGTTTGCATCGATCATGGCAACGGGTTTTCCACGATGCATGGCCATCTAAAAGAAATTTATGTCCAACCTGGAGATAGAGTTTTCAAAGGGCAGGCCTTCGCTACTGTAGGTATCTCGGGGAACAGTACAGGCCCCCACCTCCACTACGAAGTGCGCATTCATGGCCATCGAGTAAACCCCACTCACTATCTCAACTAAGCATCGTATTCTCCCTTCTAACCAACGATCCCCAGCTAAGGCGATCATTTTTCTCGTTACCTAAGCGCAGGGGAAGGAGGCAATATTTTCCCTTCCTTTAAGGCGAAAAATGTGTTAATCTTTAAAAGGGTTTGATGGGTCGACCCCGATAAGGAAGGCTTTATCGGGGTTTTTGTTTAATACTTTCTATTTTTTTCACCGCTGAGGCACAGAGATTATAGAGGAACAAATAAAGCCCAAAATTCAATTTTTCAAACTCTGAAAATTTTGGATTTTGATTCTGGTTCCATCTCAGTGTCCTCTGTGGTGAAATTCAGGAAAGATGCTTCTCGATACGCTCCAAAAAATATTCGGCAGCAAAAATGAGCGGGAACTCAACCGCCTGAAGCCTCTGGTCATGGCCATCAACGAGCAGGAGCCAGCTCTCATGAAATTGAGCAACGCAGAGCTTCAGGCCAAAACCGCAGAATTCCGCCAGCGCCTCTCCCGGGGAGAAAAACTCGACGATCTTCTCATCGAGGCCTTTGCCGTTGTCCGGGAAGCCTCGCGCCGGACATTGGGCCAGCGACATTTCGACGTGCAGCTCATCGGCGGCATTGTCCTGCACCAAGGAAAGATCGCCGAGATGAAAACCGGCGAAGGGAAAACTTTAGCCGCCACCCTGCCGGTTTACCTCAATGCCCTTACCAGCCAGGGTGTTCACGTGGTGACGGTGAATGATTACCTGGCCAAGCGTGACGCCAACTGGATGGGTGGCATTTACAATTTTTTGGGTCTCTCTGTGGGGGTGATTGTCCATGAACTCAACGATGCCGAGCGCCAGCAGGCCTACCGCTGCGATATCACCTACGGCACAAACAACGAGTTCGGGTTCGATTACCTGCGCGACAACATGAAGTTCCGCCTGGAAGACATGGTCCAGCGCGAGCTGAACTATGCCATCGTCGATGAGGTAGATTCCATCCTGATCGATGAAGCCCGGACTCCCCTGATCATCTCCGGTCCGGTGGAACAACCCGAGGAAGGGTTCTACGAAGAGCTGAAGCCTTTGGTCATCCGCCTGCGCCAGAATCAAAGCCGCCTTATCCAGACCATCTTCGAGGAGGCCAGCAAACTGCTCGAACAAGACCCGCAGAGCGAAGAAGCCATCGAGAGGCTCCTGCTGATCAAGCGCGGAGACCCGAAAAATCCCCGTTTTCTGGACCTCATCGCCCACAAACCTGTCCTGAAAACTCGCATCGACCGCCTGGAATCTTATCTTTCCGGCCAGAAAATTCTCTCCCAATTCGACGGAAGGCTCTTCTGCGCCATCGATGAGCGATCGAATGCTGTGGAGCTGACCGAAAAGGGCTTGGAGATTCTTTCCAAAGGGCGGGCCGATGCCTTCGTCGTACCCTCGCTGGAAGAAGGGTATCAGGAGATTGACAGCCATGATGGGCTAACCCCAGCAGAAAAGATCCAGGCCCGCCGGGAGCTAGAGGCTCATCACCGGCAAACTTCGGAACGGATCCATACCATCCACCAGCTTGTCAAAGCGTACTGGCTCTTCGAGAAGGACGTCAATTATGTGATCAAAGACGGCCAGGTGATCATCGTCGATGAATTTACCGGCCGAATGATGCCCGGACGCCGCTGGAGCGATGGCCTGCACCAGGCCATCGAGGCCAAAGAAGCCGTGAAAGTTGCCGAGGAGTACCAGACTTTGGCCACGATCACCTTCCAAAACTACTTCCGCATGTTTAAGAAGCTGGCCGGCATGACAGGCACGGCAGACACGGAAGCGGCAGAATTCAAAAAAATCTACAACCTGGACGTGGTGGTCATCCCCACAAACAGACCCATGATCCGCCAGGACTTTGCCGATGTCATCTACCGTACCCAGAGGGAAAAATACAAGGCTGTGGTGGAGGAGGTCAAGGACTGTTACCACCGCGGGCAACCCGTTCTGGTAGGCACCATCTCTATCGAGAACTCTGAAAAACTCTCTCAAATGCTTAAACAGGAGAAGATCCCTCACCAGGTCTTGAACGCTAAGTACCACGAGATGGAGGCCAACATCATCGCGCAGGCAGGGCGGTTTCGCTCAGTGACCATCTCCACCAACATGGCCGGCCGCGGCACGGACATCATGCTCGGCGGAAACCCAGAGGGATTGGCCCGCGAAGAAGCCCGGCGGCGCAAAGTGGACCCATCCACAGATCCAGCGGGCCAGCAAAAAATCCTGGAGGAAATGGGCTCCCTCACTGCTGAGGAATACAAGAAGGTTATCGAAGTCAGCGGATTGCACGTCCTGGGTACTGAGCGCCACGAATCCCGGCGTATCGATAACCAACTGCGCGGCCGCTCGGGGCGTCAAGGGGACCCCGGGACTTCCAGGTTTTACCTCTCCCTGGAAGACAACCTCTTGCGTATTTTCGGGTCTCAGCGAATTTCTGGGGTGATGAGCCGGTTGGGGATGGAAGAAGACCAACCCATCGAACATTCCCTGATCACCCGCGCGATCGAGAACGCTCAGAAGCGCGTAGAGGCCCACAACTTTGACATTCGCAAGCATCTTCTGGAATATGACGACGTCATGAATAAGCAAAGAGAGGTAATCTACGGCCAGCGTAGACGAGTTCTTTCTCAGGATGGAGTTTCCGGGGAAATCCAGGAGATCATCGAAGAGCTGGCCGAGGGCCTGGTCGAATCCATCGCCGACGAAAAGGCCTATCCTGAGGAATGGGATTATCGCCGCCTCAATGAATCTCTCTTGCGCCTTTTCTGCTGCGGCCTGAACCTGCGCGCCGAAGAGACCTCAGGCATGACCCGGGAAAAGCTTCGGGAGAATGTTTTAAATCAGGTTAAGGAGACTTACAGGAGAAAAGAGGTGGAATTCGGCGCCGAGGCCATGCGCCATATCGAAAAAGTGATCTATCTTCAGTCCCTCGATTCCCTCTGGAAGGAACACCTCCTGGCCATGGATCACCTTAAGGAAGGCATTGGGCTGCGAGGCTACGGGCAGCGCAATCCCCTGCAGGAGTACCAGAAAGAAGGGTACGAGATGTTCATGGAGTTGATCCAGCGGATCAAAGAGGAAACCATCGAGAAATTATTCCAAATCCAGCTCGCCAGGCGGGAAGAGGTTGCGCAGTTAGCCCCCGTCCGCCAGCAACCTCTCGTTTTTAGCCATGGAGAAGAAGTCGAGGAAAAACAAAAGCCCGTAAAGAGAGAGGGCAAGAAGGTAGGCCGCAACGATCCTTGCCCTTGCGGCAGTGGGAAAAAATACAAGAAGTGCCATGGCAGATAAAAAGGTTCGGGGTTCAGAGTTTTGAGCTCGGAGTATTTGGGTCTTTACTCCGAACTCCGAACTAAATAACTCCGAACTTTATTGGGATATTTCATGAGCGAACACATTCCCCCGGATTTTCATGTTGCTGGCTTCCTGGCTGCGGGCATATCTGCGGGAATCAAGAAAAACTTGGAAAAGGACCTGGTCCTTCTTTATTCCGAGGTTCCGGCTGCAGCTGCCGGGGTCTTCACCACAAATCGGGTGAAAGCTGCCCCCGTTCTGATCTCCAGGGAGCGAGTAAGACGGGGTAGCACCCGTGCAGTGCTCATCAATTCCGGGTCAGCCAACGCCTGCACGGGAAGGAGGGGCCTGCTCGATGCCCGACGCCTCTCCAAGTTAATTGCTTCTTTTCTGAAGGTTGATCCGCAGAGCGTGCTTCTGGCTTCCACTGGGGTGATCGGCAGGCCATTGCCGATGGCGGCAATCGAAAAGATTCTTCCTGATTTGGTTGCTTCTCTATCGGCAGGCGGCCTCGGGGAGGCTGCCCGGGCCATTATGACCACGGATACCTTTCCCAAGGCGGCAGTTACCCGAGGCCGGGTGAATGGGCAAGAGATCACTATCGCAGGCATAGCCAAAGGAGCGGGGATGATCAACCCGAAAATGGCCACCCTCCTCTCCTTCGTCCTCACGGATGCCTCCATTTCCCCCAGAGCATTGCAGGAATCTTTAAAAGATGGCGTGCAAAAATCTTTCAACCGTATTACCGTGGACGGGGATACGAGCACAAACGACACCCTGCTAATCCTGGCCAATGGGCAGGCAGGAAACCGGGAGATTGCCAGCTACAGTCCCGGCTACAAGAAATTCTCCGCTCTCTTGCATGAACTCCTATTTACCCTGGCCAAAATGATTGTCCGCGACGGTGAAGGCGCCACCAAGCTGGTGGAAATCGTCGTGGCGGGTGCCCTTACAACATCTGAAGCCCATCGGGTAGCCCGAGCAATCGCTTACTCTCCCTTGATCAAGACTGCTTTCTTTGGCGAGGATGCCAACTGGGGTAGAATCCTCTGTGCCGTCGGCAACTCTGGAATACCCATCAACTCGGAAAAAATCGATGTCTTTTTTGACGACGTAGATATCGTCCGCCGCGGCCAGAGTACGGGACAGGAAAAAGAGGATCGCGCCACCTCGGTGATGAAAAAGAGAGAGTATACCGTGCGGGTAAACCTTCACCGCGGGAAAAAGAGCAGCTCGGTCTTCACCACGGATTTTTCTTATGACTACGTCAAGATCAATGCCTCTTATCGGAGTTAATGAAACCTAAATTGAGCGATTTTTTTAAACCGTCGAGTAGAGAGCAGGCGCGCATAGGGACAGATCAATGACTTCCAAAGTATCCATCGTTTCCGATTTCGTGGCAAATGGTCATCAGATCATACCTAACGATTCCTGCTCCCCCTCTAAAATTC
>Ga0315312_1002715_pt1 | contig 11985 bp, 8 predicted proteins | sample TDP7_MG_FD_203629 | JGI IMG/M metagenome (GOLD analysis project Ga0315312, IMG submission 203629) | Freshwater sediment microbial communities from Lake Towuti, South Sulawesi, Indonesia - TDP7 | ecosystem: Environmental > Aquatic > Freshwater > Lake > Sediment | place: Indonesia: South Sulawesi... | reverse complement strand
AAGTCTTGACTCAGCGCATAAAAATCGAGAAAGTAGCGTTTGATCATCTCACCTTTGTAACCCAAAGCCAGTACAAACTCGCTAAAGCCATAGTGCGAATAATGTTTCATAATATGCCAGAGAATAGGCCTACCACCGATTTCTACCATAGGCTTTGGACGAAGATCAGTCAACTCAGCTAAACGTGTTCCCATACCCCCGCACAGGATAACAACCGGAATACGTCCCTTCACCTTAACATGCTTTCCTTCATTATGAATTCTTCTATTTGATTTACACATATACTATATGGATTCTTTTCTTTGTATTGTCTGTACCACTCAATCGTTTTTTCTATCGTTTTATCTAAGTCCCATACACGAAACCAATTTAAACAAACTTTGGCTTTGGATGTATCCAAACTTAGAAACTTCGATTCATGTGGTGCATTTTCATTAGATAAATCTATCCACCTACCATTGTTCCATTGGGTAACAACCTTATCCACTACTTCTCCGACTGACATAATCGAATCATAATCAGGGCCAAAATTCCAAGCACCGCAGAACTCCTGCGGATTCTCGTACATTTTTGATGCAAGGAGCAAATAACCGTGGAGCGACTCCAGGACATGCTGCCATGGACGAACCGCACTGGGATTGCGTATTTCAATGGGCTTATTATTTTCTAATGCCCTTATGCAATCAGGAATTAATCTGTCTTTTTGCCAATCACCTCCACCAATAACATTGCCAGCACGTACAGATGCAAGGCTTTTCTTATGTTCATTAAAACTATCTGGATTGAAAAAGGATCTTCTGTAGGCTGCTGTCACAATCTCTGAACATCCTTTGCTTGAACTATAAGGATCATATCCTCCCATAGGATCATTTTCACGATATCCCCATATCCACTCTTTGTTTTCGTAGCATTTGTCACTTGTTACATTTACTATAACCTTTACAGAATCAGACAAGCGACAGCACTCTAAAACATTTACTGTTCCACCAACATTAACATCATAGGTCTGTTTTGGCCTTTTGTAAGATTCGCGTACAATTGGCTGAGCTGCAAGATGAAAAACAAACTCCGGTTGATAATCTTTGAATACATTCTCCAAACTCACAAAATCTCTTACATCTCCAATTACATGACGGACTTTTCTTTCTAACCCGGCAACAACAAAATTATCTTTTTCTGTGTATGGTTCCAATGCATACCCTACGATGTTTGCACCTAACATGTTTAACCATATACAAAGCCAGGAACCTTTGAAACCTGTATGTCCTGTCAGCAAGACCGTTTTACCTTTGAAGATATTGTCAAACATTATTCAAACTCATGAGGCCAGAAATTTTCTGATAACGCTCATTGTATAATTTATTTGTTCACCTCCGATACCAGGGTAGGTACCTAAAAAGAATGTATTATTCATGATACGATCTGTGTTTTCCAGCCCACCAACTATTCGATGGTTGATACCTTGATATGCAGGTTGTCTGAGGAGATTTCCACCGAATAGATTTCTGGTTTCAATCAAGTTATCATTTAGATAACTTGTCAGTTCCGTCCTTGTAAAACCAGCATTCTCGCAGACTGTAACAGGAAAAGCAAACCAAGCTGGATCAGACCCTTCAGTGGCTTCCGGAAGAATAAAGTACTCTTGGTATGGTTCGAAGCCCTTTTTCCAAAGCTCAAAATTATATCGGCGTGATTTACAAAAGCTATCAAGCTTTTTCATTTGTTCAACACCTATAGCCGCTTGAATATCCGTCATTTTGAGGTTATAACCGAGATGTGAGTATACATATTTATGATCATATCCTTGAGGTAACGTGCCATATTGACCTGCGTATCTCTGCCCACATTTATTACTTTCCCCAGGTCCACAATAGCAATCCCTTCCCCAGTCTTTCAGAGATCTTGCAATCCGAGCAAGGATCTTATCAGAAGTAAGTATAGCCCCACCTTCGCCGGTCGTAATATGATGGGCTGGATAAAACGAACATGTAGCAACATGTCCAAAGCTCCCCGTGTATTTACCACGATAAACTGAACCAAGGGCATCACAATTGTCTTCGATTACAAATAGATTATGCTTAGAGGCTATTTCGAGGACACCCTCTATATCAAAGGGATTACCCAAGGTGTGAGCAATAAAAATGGCACGAGTCTTAGGGCTAATCGCAGCCTCAATTTGTTCGATTTCTGCGTTGTAGGTAGGAATATTGACATCGACAAAAACAGGCACGAGGTTATTCAGAATAATTGGGTTCAACGTGGTGGGAAAACCAGCAGCAACAGTGATGACTTCTTCACCTCCAACAAGCCTGCGTTCCTTAAGCAGAGCAGATGTAAGAGATGTTATTGCCAAAAGATTCGCAGAAGAGCCTGAATTCACCAGAATCGCATCGTCAACTCCAACTTTCTCTGCAAGTTTTCTTTCAAATTCTTCGGCATATCGACCTTCTGTCAACCAAAAATCGAGCGATGCGTTTACGGCTGCTTGCATCTCTTTTTCGTCAAAAACTCTTCCAGCGTATTGTATGCGTGTTTCACCAGGAATAAATGCTTTTACCTGCTTGTTTTTCTTGTAAAACTCCGCAATAAGCTGCATTATTTGTTTCTGTAATTCATGTTCAGTCATATTATTAGGGTTTAGGGTATAGGGTTTAGCTATCCCCTATCCCCTGTACCATGTTCTTTAGAGCAACGACACTATGCTCATCGATTAGTCTGCTGAACAGCGTTGCTCGATGGCTTGCGGATTCGAGAGAGCCGTCGGCCAAAATGGCTATCTCAAACTCCATTGCGAAAGCTTCGCCATGATTACGAACCGGGACATTCATAATAATCACTTCGGATTTATCCGGTGGTGGGGTAACATCAGGTCGCCAAACCTCTGTTCGAATCGCTCCATTTTCATCTTTAGTCTTCAACGAAACCCATGCAAAATCCATCCTCTTTGCTGCTTCGCAGACTGCATCCCACCACTGGTTAAAAGTACGAGCACGGCGAAAATAAAGTTGAGCCTGATCAAAACACATCCTCTCTCGAATCTGGCGCCCAGTTATGACATACTTTTTCTGTAGGCCGGCAATAGTCTCTCGAAGGCCGACAGAGCCAACGATGCGGAACACCAGAAGAAGTATCAGCAAAATACAAAGAAAGACAACGAGGGAATTGATTCCCCGTGTGGCCATCATAAACATGCCCAAGCCGGAAGCGACAGCCGTCAACATGTAAATCGCAACAACTACGTGCCGCTGTTTCAGGCCCAAGTCAAGCAGCCTGTGATGGAAATGGCTGCGGTCGGGCGCGAATAGTGACCTACGTTCAAGAAACCGCCGGAGCATGGAAAAAAGAGTATCGAATATAGGTATACCCAAGGCAAGCATAGGCAAAGTAAGGCCAACGAGCGCCGAAGATTTGCTGGCGCATATGATACTCGCCGCGGCGATTGTAAAGCCGAGAAACAGGCTGCCGCAATCTCCCATAAAGATTTTGGCAGGATTGAAATTAAAGAATAAAAAACCCGTCAACGAACCAAGCAGAGCAAGCATTAAAACTGCCATGACGACCTGGCCACTATACATCGCAAAAAGGGCAATGACACCGCATGCTATCGCGCCGATTCCTGCTGCAAGGCCATCGAGGCCGTCGCTAAGATTGACAGCATTGGTGATCCCAACTACCCACAGCAAGGTCAATGGGCAGCCCCACCAGCCAAGATGCAGCACCAATGCATCAGTGATTCCGATGTTGGTTATCCTTACTCTCATCCAATATAATACTACGGCTGCGAATAACTCGGCAAGGAACTTGAACCGTGCAGGCAAACCCTTTAGATCATCCGCAAGGCCAATCAAGAAAATAAACATGGCCGAGCATAGAAGAGCTACAAGCTGCACCTGTATATCTCTGAATCTCTCGCCGACCGCGTCATCCAGGAACAGTACAGTGACGATTAGGGGCATAGCCGACAGGAAGATAGCCACACCGCCGATACGTGGGATTGGCTTGGAATGAACGGTGCGCACGTCCGGGGGATCCACAGCGTTGAGCTTGCGTGCAAGCCAGATCATCAGCGGTGTTATTAACAGAGCAAGCAAAGTAGAACCAAGGAATACTGCAAAATAGGTTTTCATTGATGATGTGCTAATTATCGAATTTAGTTACTATCTCATGATATTGGTTGATATTGGTAAAGATTCTTCATGTTTATATATATGTCCACGTCTGATTCTAATACGCTGTTATGCTGCTGGCCCCGTCCCAACGCTGGAGATTGCTGATATGAACTGGATACAGAATATATTTCAAAATGGTCCACACGCCATCGGCAAAATCTGCTGCCGAACGCTTACGTAATATCCTAAAGATAATAATGCACCTTGTCCTGTTGTATGAATCCCGCCAAAGCTACAGAGAATATTGAAGCATCTTCTCCACACGGGAGCCGCTGCGTGTCCGCCGCACCAGCCGAGCCTGCTGAACCAAGTCATTTCGACCAAAGCGTCCTATAGGGACACGAAGTGAAGAAATCTATTCAAAAGTAGATTTCTCGACTCACCTTCGGCTTCCGCGAAATGATAACTTTCGCCCTTTTCTACAAAGCAAATTGATTATGCATTTTGAGTTTGAAACTCCCTACACTTACTTTTGGCCAATAGTTATTGTATCATACGCTAGCAGGCGTTTACCTGGTAATCTCGATCTTTTTAAGAGCATTAGTAAAATGAATTCTATCTTTGACCTAAGACTATTTTGAACCGATAATGTATAGCGTGGGTATAAAACATCAAGATTCTCAAAAACTGATAGAATGACCTTAATATTCGCTTCTTCATATAACGTATTCATCCCTTCAGGAAAAGCCCGCCAGCAGTCAACTGGATACGGATGATATCCTATATAAACTGGGTTTATAGTAATTATGATTCCTCCTTTTTTACAGATTCTTGATAATTCCTTGATCCAAATCCAGACTTTTCGAACATGTTCCAGCACATTTCCAGAAAGGATAATATCATATTGATCATCTTGTATAGGGTAATGATATTCATCTGTAAATGAATATGTAAGATTAGGATTATTATCGATGTCTAATGTTTCCCAAATTATGGAGTCAATACCCACAATTGTTTGATAAGTGGTTGGAAATTTGTCAGGTCCAATTTCTAAAACCCGCATATTAGGATGAAAATATTTTAACGCATATTTTTCAAAAATCAACATGCTATTTGCGTGCATTTGAAGATTCTCCTTTTATTATCTCCACATTATCTAAATCCGAATCAAATTTAAGCTTACGTGCAAGCCATGTAACCAGCGGTGTCATAACCAGAGCAAGCAAAGTAGAGCCGAAAAATACTCCAAAATAGGTTTTCATCTCACAAATGAATTGAGAATTGAGAGTTAAGAAAAAATTTTTTAAGTTCTTAATTCTAAATTCTTTTTGCGCATACTCCGTCCCCGTCGGCGTACAGACGAGTTTTGATTCAAGCAAAAAACAGTCATCTTTATCTTAAGCCTAGCGCACCATCTTTTCGTCAGCGAAGGTAGCCGGGTGAACCGATAGCTCTGCTACAAGCATCTTTGCAGCTTTTGATTCGGGACGCAATTGCAAGCATATCTTAGCCTGGCGTATTGCTTCTTGGATATTGCCCATCTCCATAAGCAGTCTGGCAAGCTCCAATCGCCAGCCAACTTGGTTGTAGTCTAGTGCCAAAGCATGACGATAGCACTCTATCGCTGCATCATTATCCTGTTGTTTTCTATAAACATCTGCCAGAGATATAAACGCTGAGGCTGGAGCACCGGGCTGCGAGCATCTTGCTTCGAGCAAGTTTCTTATTTTCTCACGGGTTTGTTCCGCAAGGTCGGTGTATTCCATATCTTCAAGAAGGTTAGCTACATAGCTTAGTCGGCCACTGTCGTCTGCGGCAGCTAAGATAGCCAGATGCGGACGGCTAAGATGATTGATGTATATATTTACGACATCCGTAAATAGTCCGCCGTCCAGTTGTATAGCCCTATTAAACTTTTCAATGCAGTCTTCGTACTTTCCCTCTAAAAAATCAACATAGGCAGCTAAAAAACAGATTCTTGGGTTACAAGGCGCCAGGCGAAAGGCTTTTCTTAGCATCTTAGCTCCTGATTCATCACCTAAGACAAACTTTTCAATTCGGCCAACCCTGCTATACGTTGGTCCGTAGGTTGGACACAAGAGGCGACCTTTATGAAACTTGTCAACGATGTCACAAACAGCCAGCATCAAGTCCTCAGAGACAACAATGGAGTCTCTATTAAGGTCTGTGGCTCGGCTTATCAAACGCCAGCGGTAAACATTGAGACCGTGTCGATACTCAATGTTGTCTGGCTGGTAATCTGCTGCCAAAGCTGCGTGAGAAATTAAATCTGCATACTCAGCCTTTGTCCCTTGCCAGTTTTTACTTATTAGGTCTCTTTCTATAGCGAGAGCTTTTTGCCAATGGGCCTCGGCAACGCGCGCATTATTGGCTCCTAAAAGAGCCCATAGCCAAATTCCCGATACTGCAGGAGTCAGAAGGCAGATGACGGGCCCGCCCTTGGCGGGAATTTCGAATTTCGAATTTCGAATTTCGAATTTTCCAGCAGGTCCTCCGCCTTGCCGAGCCAAGACCAGCATGAGAGCACAAAATATAGCCGACAGAGTTGCATTCGCTGGAAGATGCTGGCCAAAATCACTTAAGCTGTGGATAAGTATGGCCAAAATGCCAAAGCCGAGCCCATATGCCGCCGAACAGATAGGAAGTTCAGTGCTGCGAATGCTTCTGGCATAGCTTGATAAGATGATTATTCCAAAAATTATTAGGCAGACCAAACCGATTATGCCTGTTTCCTCTAATACTTGCGCGTACTCATTTTCAGCGTGTGCGGCTAAGGAAGTTTTCGTTGAGCGGTCGAACATTGGATAGACCACCAAATGCGTTCCAAGTCCTGTTCCCAATATTGGGAACTTAGTAAATATAACCGCTATGTCTTTTAGTATTTGCACACGACCGCTTTGGGCTTCGTGGAAATCTCGCAGGCTTGACAGTCGGTCGTAGACCGCATCGAAACCTATGTACAGTATTAGCGTAAATGCGACAAGTCCCGTAACAGCCATTAACCAACCATGGCCTTTCAGAGACTTTCGCCAAGCAAGGAGCAAGAAAGTTACAGCTATGGCGATAAGCATGCTGACAATACCACCTCGGGTCAGAGAGACAAAAACCGATGTTGCACAAAGACTTACCAATGCCACCAAGAGCCACAACTGTCGAGCTTTGCCAGAGTTTAGATATTCCGAAATAGCAGCGGGTGTTATCTTCGAACCCTCAAAATCCTCGTGTAGCCTTACCAAAAGTAGAGCTAAGGCTGCCCCAATTGATAGGTTGGCAAACTGACCGTAGTTGCTATGGTTGACGAATGGGCCAGAATAACCTCCCCCATACCGTGTAGGAACAAACCAGTAGATTTTTCCATTTCCAAAAAGGTTCTGTCCCAGAGTAATAAGGGCGATAGTGCCGCCGATTAGTGTCATCGCCGCAAGCAACCGTTTTATCTGATCGGGCCTGCGGAAGACATTTAGAACAACAACAAAAACTGCTGCAACTGCAAGCACCAATCGTAGGTCATGCTTTGTAGCGTTTGGATAGAAGCTAAGAGTCATCCAATTAAGTAGTGTCTCTGCGTTGGGTAGGTCGCCTAAGAGTTCTCTCATCAAAGCAACCGTATTTGCCGAGATAATTCTTAGTAGAGTAGCAGGCAACGGTATGAGCTGGATTATTGGAATAAGTAAGAATACGCCTAATGGCACATAAGCCCAGGTCCAAATTATGTTTTGGTCTCGATGGCATACAAGCTTGAGCAGAAAGCAGATAACAATAGCAGCGGATATGACAATGACAACCTGCTCGCTCCAGGCGTGTACTACCCCGAAGGCAAGGGGCATAAAGGCTAAAAGGCCCACCAATAGCCACTCAATCGCGATATCGAGGGGACCGAACTTTTGCGGTATATCGCAAATTTGACTCCGTCTATTTGTAATTATCCCGCTTTTATCGACTGTAGCTTCGCAGCCTTTCATCACTACCATTCCTTCGACTTGGGTTCCCGCTCCGCGGGGTCCCTCGCTCAGAGCCTGCCCCGAGCTTGCCGAGGGGACAAGCCTTGGAACTCATAGAGAGCAAATCTTGACTGTCATCAGACAGGTTTGCGATGCCGTTCACAGGGACTATATCCTCTCCTTTTAACACTCTTGATGGATTTTCAATACAAACAAGATACGCGATTGCTTCACCCAGTTTTATAGAGACATCTTTAAAAGCAGCCTTCATGCATGGCTTTCGGGTCTTTAAGTTATGTGAATCAGTCGCCACGACCGAGGCAAAGCCTGAGCTTAACAAGTGCCATGCAGCCCTCTGAACTACTGGGCCGAAGAAGCCAAGTAGGCTGGCAGATGTCACTTGCAGGTGGGCTGAAAGCTTTAGCCATTTAAGTAGTATCTTTGGTTGGCTTACAAGAGCAGGATGTCGTTCAGGATGCGATATAATGGCCTGGACACCTAAATAGGCAAGTTCGGCAAGTAGTGGAGCAATGTCTATAAAGACCTCGTGTGGAAGTTCAAGGAGAATATACTTGCCGCCATCGGCAAGAGTGAGTATCCTATCAGCTTGAAGTAATTCACAGATCCTTTCGTCCACCCGAACATCTGCACCTGATACCACCATCAGAGGAATGTTGTTACTTTTCAATTCTTCATTAAGGACGCAGACTCCATATCTGACCTGTGCAGCCTCGTTGCAGCCGCTGAATCGGCCCAATTGATGGGGAGTTGCTACTACGGTGGTTACACAGTCGTCGACCAGAGCCCGGCACAAGGAAAGCGCATCGTTGCTTGTGTCTGGGCCATCATCAACGCCAGGCAGACAATGACAGTGAATATCAACGAACTTATAGTGCATAAGTCACACGTGCACAAATCTTACGCTCTTTTGCTCTTACCAAAGCAGTTTTACCCAACCTCATCCTTCTTTCTTTTCCCTTTCGCCATAGTAGCCATAATGACCATACCGCCCATAGCCACTGTAATATCCATAGCCATAGTAGCCGTAGCGTCCATGCTTTTGTGAAACGTGATTTACAATAGCACCCAGGATATGCCCGCCTACGCTCAACAGACTATCACGGGCCTGCTGGCTGTGCTTTCTGGTGGATTTTTCAGCTCTTAGAACCAAAAGCGTAGTATCACAGACCGCTGCCAGAATCTGAGCGTCGGCAACCAAGCCTACCGGCGGGGAATCTATGATGACACGGTCATACCGCTGGGAAAGTTTCTTCAGTGTCTCGGCAAATGTGGAACTATTAAGTATTTCGGCCGGGTTGGGAACCTCCGGCCCACAGGGTAAAAGGTCAAGTCCTTCAACCGGGCCAGGCCGGATCGCCCCATCCTCAGTCTGTGCCCCCGCAAGCATGCCGGATAGTCCCTTTTCGTTATCGATCTCGAAAATGCGATGTTGCATAGGCTTGCGAAAATCGCCGTCAAGGATGAGCGTTTTCTGCCCAGCCTGCGCCATGGCAATGGCTAAATTGCTGGCAATGGTGGTCTTGCCGTCGCCTGCGTCAGGCGAAGTGACAAGAATAGTCCTTGCTTGTCCATCCGGTACGCCGAAATAAACAGCCGTACGTATAGTCCGACAAGCTTCAGCTACCATAGACTTAGGCTCAAGATGCACCTTCTGGCCACGAGCTACAAGGCTCTGCTTTTTTGACATCGCCGGTACAACACCCAGAACCGGAACGCCAAGAACAGCCGAAATCTCCTCAGAGGATCGCAACCTATAGTCCAGGCTCTCGCGAAGCATTGCCAAGCCGCTGCCAAGCATAAGACCTAAAACCAGAGCTGTCCCCATAATCTTGGCCTTTTGCGGCTTTGAGGGTTTATCTGCAGGACGCGCAACTTCCAGCACGCTGATGTTGAGCGCTCCTACATCCTCTGTGACATTCAGTTCCTTGATACGGTCATCGAGAATCTCACATATTCTTTCTGCCCGCCTCAATTCTGACTGAAGCACTGCATATTCAGCAGCCTTAATACCAAACTCCTGGGCTGTTTGAATCTGTTCATCGAAAGACGTTTGCAGTTCGTTTTGTCTTTGCTGTGCTGCTTGCCATCTTAGTCGCATTACTTCGGTATAGGCATCAGCAAATTCTTGCGCCTGCTCGTTAAGCTCTTGCTTTATACGGTCAATCTTGGCGTGGATGGCCTTGATTGATGGATGGTCTTCGGTACAGTGGTCCCTGGCATTTTTTAGCTCCATTTCTGCGGTTCGGAGCTCCGACCGCAACTGCGTCTCTCGATCATTAACAGATACACGCACGCTTACATTATCTGAAGCTGCAGCGAATTGCTTGATCTTAGCTGGCTCGCTGGCCATAACCTTAACTGCTTCGAAGTCGGCTTTGGCATTCAAGGCAGTTAGTTGCGCTTCGGTTAATGCGCCGGACAACTTAGAGAGTCTTTCGAAAACAATATTGCCACCCTCAGTATCAAAAGAAACCACGCCATTTTTCCGAGTAAATTCCAGCATTCCTTTTAACGCATCTTTTAACTCCTCGTCGCGTTTAAGTTTTTCTTTTTGAAGGATTTTTAGCACTTCCGAAACAGTGCTGCGTTGGCGAGTGGAGTGATACCTGACATACGAATCTACCGTGGTATTAACCAAATGAGCGGCTTCCGCCGGATATGGAGAATCAAATGACACCGCGATGATATCATCTCTTTTTCCGATAGTGACACCCAGGTTCTTTTTAATATAAGCAACTAAGTTATCTACTTGGGCAAACGTTTTAAATTGCTGAATCTGCGCATTATTAACCACGTCCCCGATAATAGGCGTGGATTTAATCAATTCAGCCTGGGTATAAAGGTAGTTCATAGAGGCTGTCATGACGCCTTCGTACTCATTGATGATTTTGGGACCTGTTTGTTCGACATATAGCCTTGATGTGCTTGTATAGATTGGCGTTGCCTTCAAGATGTAAAGAAATGCAAAAACCAAAGCCAATATGGTGCTGCCCAAGATAACCCACCGCTGTCGCAGAGCTATCTGCAGCAGTCCCTCTATTGATAGCTCACTATCTTGCGGCAGGGTTAAGTTCGAACTTCCATGCTCGATTACATTATTTTCCATTTTAGGATGCAAACTCTAATTGCATGCTGCCCCCACGTCTTCCTGTCGGAAGACAGGAGCGGGGGTCATCTATACACGCGTGCCTCTGCGCCCACTCCGACGTGAAATAGGCCAGCTAAAAACTCGTTGGTTCGCGTGCGAAGTGTGTGGTCCACACATATAACATCCCCGGGTTTTATCATAACATCGTATGCGTCAGCACGAGATTTAGGACCGACTCCAAATGTAGCAGAGACAATTTCACCGTTGGCGTTCTGCCGATAGATTGTCACATGGCGTGGGTCGGCAACCATATTCAGTCCACCGGCAAAACCCAGAGCCTCTGTCAAGTTATATTGAACATCGGGAGGATAAGGATACGTGTCCGGACGGTTAACCAGCCCCATGACAGTAAAGACTCTTTCGTTTTCGCGGTTGTACTTGGCTACCTCACAAACCACCATGGGGACATTCACAACGTACTTAGGATAATAAGCATCCACAATCATGGATTCTATTTCGGCCCCCTTTCCTGTCTTACGAAGGAAGACAAGGGGGCCGACAACAGACATCTCACCCACAATAGGTAGGCTGATGTTTCCGGCATCGCTTACGCGGCAGGAATATGGTCTACTACGGTTTATATCTAAATCGGCCTTTGAAGACCAGAAACATCAGAAGAGATAATCCGTACTATAGGTGGTATCTGCAATTCCAGAAGGTCGCCAGGCACTACCTTGTAAGGACCGATACGGGTTTGGGACCCCGCTTTGCGGGAACCCTCTGGGAAGCCTTCGGCATTAATTAC
>Ga0315312_1002714_pt1 | contig 11988 bp, 15 predicted proteins | sample TDP7_MG_FD_203629 | JGI IMG/M metagenome (GOLD analysis project Ga0315312, IMG submission 203629) | Freshwater sediment microbial communities from Lake Towuti, South Sulawesi, Indonesia - TDP7 | ecosystem: Environmental > Aquatic > Freshwater > Lake > Sediment | place: Indonesia: South Sulawesi... | reverse complement strand
GATGACGCCCATACAAAGCCTCAACATGAACAATCCAACTACGCGGCGTATGACGAACCCTAACCCCACACTCTAAGCCCAAAAGCGCAGTCCAATCAACCATCTCAACCCGCCTAAAATCTTTAGGAAGCAACCCCTCACTCACAATCCTATACCGCATCTGAACCTTATGCAAACGCCAAACCCCCGACCCAAAAACCACCCCCTCACATCTCACGAGAAAATCTTTACCCTTCTCAGTCAACTCGTAGAAGACAGCACTGGAGCGTTTAACGCGACGCACAAGCCCAGCCTTCTGCAACTTCTTCAAATAATAAGAAACATGCTGCTTACTCCATCCATAAACACGCCCGATTTTAGCAGGATAGTCGCCAACCTCAACACGCTTCAAAATCGGTATAACACGCGTCCTAACAGTCCTGAAGTCAAATTTGACTTTTGACTTTAAACGGGAAAAATTTTGACTTCTGCCAGGCGAGGGCTTAGCCAAAAAATCACCTAAAGTAGCTCTCGCAACTCACGTTTAACAAAGAATTTGACGCCGATTTCCTGACATTTAGAGACAATTTTAGGCGTTATCTCACGATAGAAATCATCTGAAGCCTTTTGGTCCAAAACGTCTTCAACAACGTCCGCGGCGGCATTAGACTTCCCATGTCCGCTCATAGTTAAGATTGCAATACGCAAACCTTCCTTACGATAATCGTCGGTATCAATTACGTAGTCTTCACTAAGCCGAAGTTTCATGTTGATAGCCTTCCTTTCTCTAAACGCTGACCAACCAAACCGAAAACAAAAAAAGAGGGGAGATGAGCGAAACCCCTCGGCTGGTATAAATTAGACTCTAGAGTTTGGTAGCCCGGGAGTTACCGCTCCCAAGTTGTAATTTATACTGAAATTCCCCTCTTTTTTGAAGATATGAGATGTAGTCAAAACAGATAATGAAAAACCGAGATGAGCATTGGTTACGATTTTTTCTTGGACAGGACATGTAATCCAAATGACATTTGGTTAATCTTCCGCATTGAGAAGTAATGATCTTGCTAGCTGGGCGTTTTGACGTGCAGGTTTACAGCGATCTCGGCAATGTCGGTTCCATATTCTGCGATCCTTCTCATACTCTCAAGGATCAATCTTATACTTACAATTGTTCTTGCGTTGATCTGAAGTTTTAGCAGTTCCTCAATTATTTCTTCTTCGAATTCTGCTACATTTCTTACCTTTGCCATAGTCTCATGAACCAGTTCCGCATCGTATTTGTAAAGTGCTTTCATAGAGCTCTCTTGGATTTCCGACGCAAGCTCGCTCACGGCGACGAGATTTTCAATAATTTGCTCCCCTAGCGGAGTCTCAAGTGTAGAGATTTCTTTTGCAATTCTGGCGGCGTGGTCCGCGCTTCTTTCAATGCTTTTCACTATCAGGCGGTAGCCTAGGCAGTCTCTCGGATGCGATAGACCTATCTCCTCTACAAGAAGTCTATTGCCAACTGCCCCCTTTAACTGTCGAACTATGAATAGGTATAGCCTATCAACTTCGTCGTCTCTACGAACGATCTCTTTGGCTAAGGCTTGATCGTTGGTTCTTAAGGCTTCGATGGCTTCTTTGAACATCAAGATCATCAGTATGTGCATGCGTCTTAGAGCCCTATCCAACGGAAGCTCTACACTTCCGAGAAGACATTGGGCAACAATCTCGTTTGCTGTTTCCTCCATTATCTCAACACCAATCAGTTTCTGGTGAATGGAGTTCCTGAGAAACCCTCGAGTTCTGGCGTCCTTCAACTTAACCCTGATAATATCGTACCCTACGAGATAATGTGCGATGAACTCTGTAACGACTGCTTCAGGACGACCGACTTGAGAAGCATCGAAGATTACCTCTGAAACCTCTTTAGGCTTCAATTCTCCGCGGGGAACCAAGAGCAATGACATGTCGGGCTGTGAGATCAAAGCAATCTGGTCTTTAGGCTTCAAGTTGACTGTTTCTATCCATTTTTTAGGGAGCGAAATGACGTAAGTAGAGCCTCCTGTGATTTGGACTTTCCTAAATTCAACAGGTTGTTCCATAGATTTCACCATCGTAGACTAAAGTGTAATCTATAGAGGCTGAATATGACTCTTGGTTATATATAGTTTATGTCGAGAAACTATATATAATTCTTCTTTCTCTCAATAGCAATGAAATACGAAAGGAGGAGTAAAAAGAAATGAGCACATCTTCCAAAAATGTTGCAACGTACTTAATCGTCGGACTTCTAATAGGCTTGGGAATTGGCCACCTAGTTACAACGCAGACATCAGCAAATCAAATCGCAGACCTTCAGCGTCAGATAGATACACTTCGTGCAGAATTGCCGAGCGGCAATATAGTGCAGAAAGGCTCAGACACCCTACTGATAGTAGCCCAGCTATGGGCTGAAGAATACATGAATAAACATCCCGGAGTGTCTATCTCAGTTGCGGGAGGCGGCTCTGGAGTAGGATTTTCAGCACTATCTCAAAAGACTACAGACATAGCTGATGCGTCAAGGGAGATCAAGACTTCTGAAATACAAACAGCTAAGGCTAATGGTGTAAACCCTGTGGAGTGGACTGTAGGTTTAGATGGCATAGCTATTATTGTCCATCCAAACAACCCAGTCATTGAGTTGACAATGGAGCAGCTGGAAAAGATTTACAACGGAACATACACTAATTGGAATCAGGTCGGCGGCAACGATGCGATAATCGTCACATATGGAAGACAGAGTACCTCTGGAACCTATGACTTCTTTAGAGAACACGTCTTACATAACAAAAACTTCAGGGCAGACAACAGAGAACTTGCTGGTAATGCGGAAATCGTTTCAGCAGTTCAAGGTGACGTAAACGGAATAGGATACGTCGGCGTAGCTTACACCAAACAAGGTGTGAACGTCAAAATCCTCAAGATAAAAGCTTCTGCATCTGCAACAGCATATGAGCCTTCTATTGTCAATATCAAGAGCGGAGTCTATCCAATTGCAAGAAAGCTGTACATTTATACAAACGGAGTTCCCACAGGCGCCCTTGCGGACTACGTAGCTTTCATACTGGGTCCAGAAGGTCAACAGATACTCGAAGAAGTCGGCTACATCTCATACATCAAGGTCGACGTGTGAGGAGGAAATAAGATGGACAAAACTTCAAGCTCCTCGTTTTTTGTTGACGCTTACAGCACAAGGTGAAATCTAGTTGGATGAAGACACGCAGAAAAGAAGACGAATCTTCAATCTGAAAGAGTCTCTGATTGAGAAGCTTCTTCTTGCCAGCGCTACAACATCCATCATAGTCGTGATCTTAATCTTCTTCTTTCTGTTCAGCCAAGGTGCACTTACTTTTCGCGAAATTTCAGTTCTTGATTTCTCGTTTGGGCGAAGCTGGCAACCCACCTCTGTTATAAAGCCTGAATTTGGCACAATGCCATTAGTTTATGGCACCATGATCGTTACTCTCATAGCTATGGCAATATCGGTGCCCATAGGAATTATGATAGCCATATACATAGCGGAAGTTGCCAATCCGACAGAGAAAGAGATCCTTAAACCTATCGTAGAGATGCTTGCTGGTGTTCCTTCGGTGGTTTATGGCTTTTTCGCCTTAGTCACTTTGGCAACGTGGATTCAACAGTTAACTGGTACGAACTCTCGATTAAACGCCTTAAACGGTGGTATAATACTTGCGATCATGGTTATACCGACAATCGTCAGCCTCGCAGAGGACGCCATAACTTCTGTGCCGAGAGAATACAGAGAAGGATCGACGGCGTTAGGAGCTTCCAAATGGGAGACGATCCGAAACGTTGTGTTACCCTCTGCCGCGCCAGGAATATTGGCAGCCACACTCCTAGGTTTCGGAAGAGCTGTCGGAGAAACCATGGCTGTGTTGATGGCTACAGGAAATGCGGCAATAGTGAACTTTGACATTCTTGACTCGGTTCGGACAATGACTGCCACAATAGTTATCGAAACCCCTGAGGTTGCCTTCGGAAGCCTACATTACCATGCACTATTCGCGGTCGCTGGTTTCTTGTTCGTGATAACTTTCGTCTTCAATTATCTGGCAGGGGTCGTTATGAGACGGTTCAGGAGGACAGGGCGATGAACACAAAACTCTTGAAGCAACGCATCTACTTCCAAATCTTCAGAATAACTACGGCCTCAGTGATACTGTTCCTTTTTCTCATGATATGGACCTTCATTTCGAATGGAATAGGAGTTATTGACTGGACCTTTTTGACTGATATACCGAGACGGGGAATGACCGAGGGAGGAATCTTCCCAGCCATCATAGGAACGATATACCTAACTTTAGGAGCTATTGCCTTCGCGCTTCCAGTGGGAGTTGCATCTGCAATCTACCTTGTAGAATATGCGCATGAAGGTCGACTGTTGCGGATGATAAATTCGGCCATAATAAACCTTGCCGGAGTTCCATCCATCGTACATGGGCTTTTCGGTTTCGGACTCTTCGTGATTTTCCTTAACTTCGGCACCTCGATCCTTTCAGGATCTCTAACTCTCTTCCTCATGATCTTGCCAATTGTTATCTCGGCTTCTAGGGAAGTTCTTCTGAGCGTTCCAAAGTCTTTTCGGGAAGGCTCGCTAGCCCTAGGAGCAACCAAATGGCAGACGATAAGGCATAACGTTCTGCCTTACGCATTACCCGGCGTACTCACAGGCACAATTCTAGCTGTAGCGAGAGCAGCTGGCGAAACTGCGCCAATCATATTAACCGCAGTGTTCTTCTTTCGCCCAACTTTGCCAAAGTCGATGTTGGATGGAACCATGGCGCTCGCCAGCCACATCTATTACATGGCTACTCAGCATCCCAACATTGCCTTGGTTCGACCTTTGACTTACGGATCCATCCTAGTTCTCCTGGGGATAGTTCTCTCCCTTAACCTTGTGGCAATAGTCATTCGAACCAGGCATCGAAGGAGGAAAAACTGGTAGCATGCCAGCGAAAATTGAGACTAGAGACCTCAGCGTCTCATTCGGGGATGTTCAAGCTATAAAGAACATATCAATGAAGATTCTTGCTAATAGAGTCACCTCTATTATAGGGCCGTCTGGATGTGGAAAGTCAACGTTCATAAAAAGCTTTAACCGAATGAATGAGCTGGCCCTGAACACGCGGACAACTGGTGAAGTTCTTCTTGACGGAAAGAACATTTACGGCAATAATTACGATGTTGTCACTCTTAGAAAGAAAGTCGGTATGATCTTCCAGAAGCCGAATCCATTTCCAAAATCAATCTACGACAATGTAGCCTACGGTCCCAGAATATACGGAACCAGAAAGAAAGAAGCCTTAGACAGGATAATTGAAGAGAATTTGAAGAAAGCTGCATTGTGGGATGAGGTCTCAGACAGGCTGCACTCCTCAGCCATAGACCTTTCTGGAGGTCAACAGCAAAGGCTGTGTATAGCTAGAGCCCTAGCAGTTGAGCCTGAAGTTATCTTAATGGATGAGCCTTGTTCAGCCCTCGATCCGATTGCAACAGCAAAAATAGAGAGTTTAATTCGAACTTTGTCCCTGGAGTATACGGTTGTGATAGTCACCCACAATATGCAACAGGCTGCGAGAGTTTCAGACTACACATCTTTTCTTTATCTTGGAGAACTGATAGAGTATGAATCGACAAAGGATATTTTTGAGAACCCAAAGAATGAACTCACGGAGAAGTATTTGACAGGAAAGTTTGGTTAGGTGTATATGCCTTGAGTAGATTGCTTGATGTAGGTTTGGAAAGACTGACGACTATTCTGCTGAGAATGGGAGAAATAGCCGAGGAAGCAGTAGAGCTCTCGATTGAGGGTTTCCTTAAAGGTCTAGACGTTAGTGAGAGAGTGCGTTCGCTATCGGAAGTTCTAGTTGACATGAGCGTTGACGCTGAGGATAAGGCGTTTGAGCTAATAGCCAAGTATCAGCCCGTTGCATCAGATCTCAGAATCATAAAGTCATACGTAAAAATTGCGCATGATCTTGAAAGATATGGCCGATATAGTTGGGACATTTCCTTTATTCACAGAAGAATTGCCCAGTCAGAAAGATGTGAGGACCCATGGGCACTCATAGAGGGGATGACCGAAAAAGTCATGGATATGGTTCATGCAAGCATAGAATCTTTGAGAAACCATGACGCAGAACTAGCCAAGAAACTCGCGATAACTGAGAATGAAGTGGACGAAATATACTTTAAATACCTGGATCTTTCGGCAGAAGCTTCAATATCAACCAGATGCTTGATTACGAACCTTCTAGCTGTTAGATATTTAGAGAGAATAGCGGATCACGCGGCATATATGGGCGAATCAATTGTCTATGTAGTCACAGGAGAAAAAGTGGCTCTTAGGTGACTAACAAGATTATGATTTTGAGAGGATTAAAATCATGGTAATGAAATAATGTGATAGGAGATGTATGAAAAAATGGAAAAAAGAAGCTATTCGTGGTTTGAAAGACGGAGAAAGACGGAGGCTTTGAACTTAGCCCAGAATCAGATATCAAAAGCTCTTGACACCACAGCTCTGCTTCATAAGGCGATGCAATACCTTTCAGAAGGAAGAGGAAAAGAGGCGATTCAATCTATTGAGAATTTGTTCAAGACAGAGGAAGACGTGGACAGCTTACGAAGAGAGATTTTCAGAGAACTGTCAAAAGGCGTAGCCTTGCCTGCAGAGTCTCGGGAAGACCTAATGCACCTTGTAAAACGCCTCGACACACTCGCCGACCACGTAAAAGACGCAGCTAGATGCCTAAGAATGCTTGCAGAAACCCAAATCCCTAAAGAATTATTAGAAAAAACCGTTCATATGACTTCAGCTTTGGTGGAATGCGCCACAACCTTGCGGGGAAGCATCGAAAAGATCTCGGAAGATCCAACAACAGCCATAGAGAAAGCAAAAGAAGTTGAACAGGTCGAACATGAAATCGATCAGAACTACCTTAATGCTAAACCATTGTTCATCAAGTATGCGCAACAGATGAACTGCGGCTCCATAGTAATATTCGACGACCTAATTGAGTTCATAGAACAGGCTGCCGACATGTGTGCTGACACAGCTGACTACATAATGATACTTACAAGTAGAGAATAGCAGCAACGGTGACATAATGTTACTTGTTCAAATCTCAGATGTTCATTGCGGCCCAATGTTCCGCAGGGAGATCCTTAGAACGGCAATTAGAGAAATCAATGAAATGCGCCCTGACATTGTGCTTGTTACTGGCGATCTAACTGAAAACGGTCTGATCTCAGAGTTTAAGACAGCTGAAGAAGAACTAAAACAGCTAAAAGCGGGAAAAGTAATATATGTAAGTGGAAATCACGATTATCGTTCAACGGGTTATCTGCTTTTTAAAGAGTTTTTTCCTTTCCAACAGGTAACAGAGATTGATGAGGCGGTCATAGTCATTCTGAGTTCGGCTAGGCCAGATAGAGATGACGGTGAGGTGGGAAACAGACAGAATTTGTGGCTTGAAAGAACGTTGGAGAAATACGAAGATAAAGCCAAAATAGTGGCGATACACCATCACATAATCCCTGTTCCAGATACTGGGGCAGACCAGATAACAGTTGTTGATGCGGGTGATGTGCTGAGAAGCTTAACAAAGTCGAAAGCAAGTCTAGTTCTATGTGGGCATCGCCATAGACCGTGGAGATGGAGGATGGAAGACATATTTGTGGTTCACGCTGGCAGTGTATCATGTGAAAAGCTGAGAGGATTCTTCTGCAACTCCTACAACGTAGCAACTATTGAAAAGAATAAGGTTGACGCAAAACTGAAGATAGTTAATGGAGAATTTGTGGATTTTAGCGAGATTGTTAAAAGAAGAGAAATATTGCAGGAATCTGACATTTCGCAATATGCAGACTCGCTAGCACGATAACGAAGGACATGTGAAAAAGTGAGAAACACGATACCTAGAAACTACTCAAATGTCATTTCATTACTAGAATACATCATTAGGTGATATTGTGAGGACGGTCCTTTTCATATGTAAACACAATTCTGCTCGCTCTCAGATAGCAGAAGGATTCTTAAACGCCCTTCATGGAGATAGATACGAAGCGTACAGCGCAGGAATCGAGCCCACCAAGGTTAATCCATATGCCGTTAAGGTGATGGCAGAAGTCGGAATTGACATTTCAAAGCAACGTTCAAAAAGTATTGAAGAGTTTCGTGAAAAGAACTTTGACTATGTAGTTACAGTATGTGACGATGCAAAAGAGGCATGCCCATTCTTTCCGGGAGACAAGGTTCTTCATAAGAGTTTTCAAGACCCATCCCAATTCAAGGGTACAGACGATGAAGTATTGAAGAAGATTAGATATCTAAGAGACGAAATTAAAGAATGGATCGAGAAGACCTTTTACAGAGAAGAATGACCAGCCTGAAAGAACGGACACCGTTGCGTCTTACTGAAAGGATAAGTATAAGACCTCTAAAGGTTCAGAGAAGATGAAAACTTCTTTTATAACAAATACTTCCATATTTCTTGTTTGAAGAGTGTCTCAAATGGTCTTTAAGAACAGAAGAGTTCTACTTCACGATTATACGCCGCCACGGCTTCCTTGCAGGGAGCGGGAGCTGAAGGAGCTTAAGAAGCGCTTCGAGCCTGTTCTCCGTGAAGGTATTAACGTGAGGATTCATGTCTACGGGAAGGTCGGAACTGGTAAAACGGTTCTGTATAAGTGGCTGGGCTGCTGGGAAGCAAAGTTGGGCAACGATATCAGATCAAACCTCATAGCATCCGCAAGTTCTTCAGAACCCAAATGGCTGCTCTAGGCGTGCAAAGAGACTACATCGAGTACATGATGGGACACACCATAAGCACCTACCACAACATCAGAATGAAGAGCATAGATTTCCTCAGAGGCATATATGTAGCGTCAGGCCTCAGCGTCGAACCTAAAACCAACCCCCACAGGATATAGATACTTAAAGAGATAGCAAGAGCCCTAGGCCTGAATCCAGAAGAGATACTTACAAAAGAAGCCCTAGCAAAGCCTCACAGAACAGTGGTAAAGGCGGGCGAGAAATCAGACACTGAAGACAGGCAGATTGACACACTGCTCAACGCGTTAAAATAGAAGCTTAGACAAGAATTCACCGCGGAAACATCCAACACCACACTCGAAACAGTATAAATTACAATATGGGAATGGTAGCCCGGGAGAGATGACTACACACGTTTAAATTACACGTTTTTTAGCACGCGCTTACAGGAATGGCGAAACCTCATAGACATGAGCACGCACTGACGAATTCGTTTGTTAAATACCCTTTAGACCACCGATGGAACATTCTCTCACTGTCAAAAAAGGGCTATTTCCAAGCCAAAGCAGTTATCTAGCATTCTATGGAAAGAGCTTCTTCCCTTTCTCTGTATATTCGATGATGCCCAGTTGTTTGTAGAAATCCAAAAAGTCATATACCGCTGATTCTTTCTCTACAAGCTTGCCATTAACCATGCGATAAATGACAACGCCCCTAATTGTTATCTTCTTGCCAGAAGGGTGAGGGAATCCACGAAGTTCACCTGTGTGTGTGCCCGTGACTTTTATTCGATACCAAACCTTGTCCCCTTTCGCAATGATGTCCTCATTAATCTCATGGAAATCAGGGAAGGCTTTCCAAAGCATAGTCTCGAGTTGTTTGTTTTCTTCCCAACCCCCTCAACTGAAGTGTAGAGTGATAGTCGGGTGCCACCAACTCTTTTAGTGTGGCTAGGTTTTGCTTATTACAGGCTTCAGTATAACGGCGGATAAAATCCAACTGTATATATCTCAACTTTTTTGCTGTCGCGGTAATTAATTAAGCGTTCAAACATCGTGCTAACATGGGCTTAAATTCATTGATACAAGACCAAATGCTCATTATTTAAGTCAAAAATGGCTGGATTATCCTTATTTTTGTTTGGTAGCCCGGGAGAGATTCGAACTCCCGCCAACGCATTGCCTAGATAGAGTTAACTTGTTGGCGTTCTTAGTTTTCGCTTTGCTTCTTTTTTGAGGTTTTCAAGAGTGCCTTTTCTATTTCTTGGCGCAGTTTGCAATTAACTACGAGTTTTAAGGCTTCCAGCAGCATGGGCTTTATGGGCGCTTCATCCTCGTCTGTTACATCCATCCACAATTTGTCATTCCTATACCGCTGAAGCAAGACGCGCATATAGGCTTCAAAACCCTCAGCTTTTCCAGCAGTCTCCATCCAATTCAAAACTGAGATTAAAGACTCGCCACGCAAAATGAACTGCAAGAACTTCTCTCTGGGTTCGCCTGCACGCATCTTCTCACTACTACACAGCCTCCTATATTCTTGCCAAAATGCAGCGTCCATCCAGATGCCAATCTGTTTCTTCAAAACCGTTACCACCAAACATTACTTCTGACATTACAAACAGAGGGGGTAGGCAGTCGAAAATGATGCATGCGATAACTGCTGGCCAACGAAAAGGTAGCGCCAAAAGAGACTAGACTCTTTCCAGAAAAGCCTAGCAGTTTCAAACTTGCTTGAGCCAGCATGGGAGCTGCTGCCCTGTTAACAAAGCATCAAAGGATTCTCTCTCCCTGATCAGACGGTATTCTCTGTCCTTGACGAGTACTTCAGCGCATCTAGGCCTAGAGTTGTATTGTGAGCTCATAGAGTATCCGTAAGCGCCAACATTCAGAACTGCAAGGAGATCGCCTTCTTGAATCTTGGGAAGAGTCCTGTCTCTCGCCAATATGTCTCCAGACTCGCAGAGCGGACCAGCAACATCGCATATCTCTTCCTCCGCAGCATCTAGTCTGCTAGCCAAGACTATGTGGTGGTAGGAGCCGTACATGACCGGCCTAACTAACGTGTTGAAGCCAGCGTCAACTCCGATAAACTTCTTGTGAGGCGTAGCCTTGACTGTGTTGACCCGGGTCAGAAGGAGGCAAGCATCACAGACAATGAACCGCCCAGGTTCAACACAAAAGAACGGACTACCCAAACCGTACTCGTCGACTTTATCCCTAAAAAGCCCGAGAACCCGCTCAGCAAACAAGTCTAGATCTAATTCTTTCTCATCGGGCCGATAAGGGACGCCTAGGCCTCCGCCGAAATCGATGAAATCGAAATCTATGCCCAACTCGCTGTGAACTGAACTTGCTATCTCTAAGAGCCTCTCAGAGGCAAGTAGGAAGAGTTCAACCTGCAGTATGCCTGAGCCTATATGCATGTGCATGCCGAACCTTTCCACCCCAGCATCCTTAGCCGCCTTATAAGCCTCTATCACGTCGCTTTCACATATTCCAAACTTCGAGTCTTTCCCAGCTGTTATCACATGAGCGTGATGCCCCGCCCCGATCTCAGGATTTACCCTAACGGACAAGATATTGGGTACTGAGAAACCGAGAAGACGCCTTAACTGTGACAGTGAGTCGACGTTGATAATCACGCCGGAGTCCAACAGAAACGTGTGCTCATCATCTCTGACGCTCGTCCCGGTGAAGAGAATCCTATCGTGCGAGAAGCCGGCCTTGAGGGCTAGGTAAACCTCGCCTGGACTCACCGTGTCTACATGGGCTCCTTCAGTCTCCAAGATTCTGAGGACGGATAGGCTTGTATTGGCTTTAGCTGAGTAGTAGATCCTAACCTTTTCATAGCGCTTGGAGAAGGCGTCTCTTAGACGCCTGAAGTTCTCTCTAATCCTTCTCTCACTTATTACGTAGAGCGGCGTGTCATACTCCTCGGCCAACCTTAGAGCAGATACGCCTTCGATGTGCAGAATGCCATTTCTGTTCTCGTAGAGTTCGGATTGAAACATACAGATCACCGCTCAACATTGAGGAGAAACTAGAGGATACCCTTTGAAACCATGAGCTCTGCGCTTAGGATTCCTGCACCGGCCGCTCCTCTGATCGTGTTATGCCCAAGGCACAGATATCTGACAGACAATATTGGGTCTTTTCGAACACGACCGACTGTGACGCTCATGC
>Ga0315312_1002713_pt1 | contig 11993 bp, 10 predicted proteins | sample TDP7_MG_FD_203629 | JGI IMG/M metagenome (GOLD analysis project Ga0315312, IMG submission 203629) | Freshwater sediment microbial communities from Lake Towuti, South Sulawesi, Indonesia - TDP7 | ecosystem: Environmental > Aquatic > Freshwater > Lake > Sediment | place: Indonesia: South Sulawesi... | reverse complement strand
CGACAGGGAAACCGAAAACGTTTAAATAAAAACTTCGGCTTGTGATGTTTTGCTGCCCAGGTAGTATAGTCCGGTCCAGTATGTGCGGCTGAGATTGAGAAGGCTTTCTCATATCGCCGATTCACCCGCACGACCCGGGTTCGAATCCCGGCCTGGGCGCCTTCAGTGTAGCCTTATCATAGATCTAGAACGGACCAGTATTAACCGGGACGAATAAGTCTGATGAAGACCAGTTTGGAGTTAGCCGTGTCTCTTGCATGCATCTATGAACTCCTAGCAAATTGATGTGATATCGTTTTATGCAGTACGGAAGACCTAAATACGCCACAAAGAGACAGTCAATCTGGGAAAAATAAGGTGATGTATTTTGAGTGAAGCAGAGAAAGCGAAGATCACTAGACGTAAGTACTTAATGTACGGCGGTGGAATCGTTGTTGTCGCGGTTGTTGCAGCAGCAGGATACGGAATATATGAAGCCACGAAGCCTACGCCCACGCCAACTCCCACACCTACGCCTACCCCAACCCCAACACCCACCCCGACCCCAACCCCTACACCAACATGGCCTCCCAAGGTGGAAGCAGCTAGCCTCACAGTTCTTGCATCCCCTGACTGCGCAGATTTTCTGAAATACGCGGCCGATCAATTTAAGGCGAAATATCCTCAAGTCTCCATCGATGTTGTTCCATTGTCATGGGAAGCTCTTTACCCGAAGATCCTACATGATCTCGAGTCCAAGACCGGTGCGTACGATATATTCACGATCGACGTTATGACACTTGGTTCAGTCGTTGTGGCAGGATCCGCCAATCTGGATGATATTAGAAAGAAGAATCCTGACATAGTCGATCCAAACTTGGATTTACCTGATTTTGAACCAGGATACTTTGGCTACGGAAGCATTTGGGCAGGAGCTAACTACGGGTTGCCAGTGTATCCTAACCATATGTTCCTCTACTACAGGAAAGACTACTTTGGCGACTCCAAGCTTCAGTCAAGTTATAAGAGCGCTACAGGGAAAACTCTGGAGCCCCCAAAGACATGGGAGGACTGCATAGAGGTCTCCAAGTTTTTCACTAAGAAGTACAATAAAGACTCGCCAACAGAGTACGGAATTGCACTGATGTTTCCGACTACTCACACGATGATGTACAACGTCTTGAATTGGCTCGGTCCCATTAGACAGTCACCTACAGGCGTTGAGAAATACGGTAAATTGGATCTATACTATGGAGATTTCTGTACCTCGGATGGAAAAGTATGGTTTGCCAATGAAGATGGAGAACGAGCGGTAAAGCTAATTCAAGACCTTCTACCGTATTCGCCGGACCCCTTTGGATCAGACTACGGTGAAACTCTCGCTCAATTCTCAGCGGGAACCACGGCTATGGTTCCGCAATGGTCTGTGCCCTACGGCGATTTCGTCAAAAGTCTGGCTGGCGGAGACTTGAAGAAGGCTAGAGACGTCATAGGTGTTGTAGAGGTGCCGGGTATCCTAGATCGCGGAACGACCGTGCAGAGGCCGGTGAGCGGTGGATGGGCATGCGGAGTCAATGGCTCTACTAAATCTCCTAGACAAGCATACCTATTCGCACAATTCGCAACAAACAAGGAGATGGATAAAGCTCACTGGATGAAGTTTGTGATGCCTCCGGCTAGAAGCTCAAATTGGAAAGATCCGGAAAGTAGAGAAGTGTTGAACCCAGAGCTCTTCGATACATACGCAAAGAGCATGCGCGAATTATCATACAGGCCTCGAATCCCGCAAGAACCCGACATGGAGAGAGTAGGCAATCCGCTTTGGCAAGACATCATCGCTGGCAGAAAGAAAACGGTTCTCGACGGATTGAAAGAATTGGCAACCGAATGGCAGAAACTCGTCGACCAGTTCAAGCACCCGGGGAAATAGAGTGGCAAATCCGAAAGCCAAGTATCTCTTCATACTCCCACTTTTTTTTCTCTATGTCTCTTTAACTCTTTATCCTTTCCTGAATATGATCTATATTTCATTCTTTAACTACTATCTTGCACGAGGTGGCGAACAAGAATTCGTTGGACTTCTGAACTACCAGAATATGCCGAGCGACTACATCGTACGCGATTCAGTGCAGTTCTCAGTGTTCATCATAATTGCAGGAGTAATAATTGAAACCCTGCTCGGTCTTGGCCTCGCGCTACTAATTCTAGATTCCAAGGGTGAAAGAGCCTTCAGATCGATTTCTATCATACCAATGACCATTCCGATGGTCGTTTCAGGTATGGTTTGGAAAATGCTCTTCAACACAGTATATGGGCCTTTAAACTATTTTCTTTCATTTCTTGGCATAGGTAAAATATCTTGGCTGGGAGATCCCTTTTTTGCCCGTTTCACTATTTTGATAGTGGATATCTGGCAATGGACTCCCTTCATATTCTTGATTCTTTACGCAGGACTAAAAAATGTGCCAGTAGACTTTATCGAAGCTGCGGTTGTAGATGGAGCTGGTGGTTGGCAGGTAACCCGTTACGTTAGAATACCGTTCATAAGACCTTTGATAACAATAGCCGTGATGCTTAGACTGATCGAGCTCCTCAAGCTTTTCGATATTGTGTACATGATAACCGGCGGCGGTCCAGGAACCACTACTTACTCGTACAGCTACCTGATATATGTTGTAGGCTTCCTTACAGGTATCAACTTGGGATATGCTTCAGCTCTTAGCGTTGTCCTTTTGATATGCGCCATGATCTTGACCGCGCTCCTGATCAAAATGTTGAATGTCAAGAGGTTGCTAGGTCTTGAGGCGAAGCCATGAAGAAGCTTAGCTTGTCAATAAAATCGATCTCAAGGTACATCTTGATATTCGTGGCCATGGCATTTTCCCTCTTTCCAGTTTATTGGATGGTTGTAACGGCATTCAAGAGGTCGCAAGATTGGTTTTCATGGCCTCCAATTTTCATCCCTCAGTCTATAACGTTAGACAGCTTTATCGGAGGGGGATACGAAGTGTACAAGACCGCCTCATTGATTGATGTAGCACCCTACTTGAGAAACAGCATAATCGTCGGTTTAGCGACAGCGGCTATATCAACCCTGATATCCGCTTTCACCGCTTATTCGATATCTAGATTCAGAACAGGAGGGATCAATTTTGTAAATTGGATTCTATCGATCAGAATGCTTCCACCTATCGCGGTGGCAATCCCGATATACGTACTATTCCACGCGTTCAATCTAATCAACACATGGCTGGGGTTGATACTTATCTACCTGATATTTACCACGTCATTCAGCACATGGGTTCTCATAGCTTTCTTCAATGATATTCCTAGGGAGTTAGATGAAGGAGCTTACATAGACGGGTGCACTCCATTGAAAGCATTTATCAAAGTAATTCTTCCAGTCAGTTTACCCGGCATTGTCGCTGTCTTCACTCTCTCGCTTCTAACATGTTGGTCTGAATTTCTGCTTGCACTAGTTCTTACACATAATCAAGCGGCGCAGACGCTTCCAGTATATATAGGAAGATACATAACGGGGTTCCAAATAGCGTGGGGACCGATAAGCGCCGCAGGGATCGTATCAATGCTGCCTGTGACTATCTTCTCTTTCATCATGTTAAGGTACATTATAACGGGCTTAACTCTGGGTGCCGTGAAGGGCTAGTTCTACGCGCGATCTTTCTGAAACCTTGAATGCAAAGTGAGTAGAAATCGATGGCGTCAAACTTTTCTATTAAGCCCATTTAAAATGATTTTGGGGATTTGGATTGAAACCTAGAGAGAGAGTTATCGTTGCTCTTGAACACAAGGAGCCGGATAGAGTTCCCATAGATCTCGGCGGATCGGTATCTTCGATACATGTAGTTGCCTACGATCGCTTGACGGCTAAGCTTGGTTTGAAGATCAAGAGCGAGATCGCCGATAAGATCCAGCAGCTTGCCAGACTGCATGAAGAGATTCTAGTGAGATTGGGCGTGGATTTCAGGCACATCTCGTTGAAGAAAGGCTTCTTCGCAGGTGCAGAAGATCGATTCGACGACCCATCCGGGAGACCGTACTTCATCGATGAATGGGGGATAAAGTGGGGTAAGAACCCGTACTACTACGATATGATCTATCATCCTTTAGAAGACTTAACAATAGATGACTTGGATGACTACCCATGGCCGGACCCGAAAGATCCAGCCAGATACGAAGGGTTGAGGGAAGAGGTGAAGAACCTTTATCACACAACTGACTGTGCGCTGGTTGCTGACGCTATCTTCGGAGGCATATATGAATGCGCTTGGTGGCTGAGAGGATTCGAGAAATTCAATGTCGACATGTATAAGAGGCCTGATTTCGCTGAAGCCTTTCTGGACAAGATACTGGAGCTGTACATGGGCTTCTATAGCCGCTACTTGGATGAGGTTGGAGACTATGTTCAGATGGTTGAGCTTGGTGATGATGTTGGAGCTCAGACCGGCCCGATAATCTCGCCTGCACTACTTAGAAGGTACATCAAGCCCAGATGGAAGAAGCTCTACGACCTCATACACAGCGAGACTCAAGCCAAGATATTCCATCACTCATGCGGAAGCCTCTACCCGTTCATAGGCGACCTGATTGATGTTGGCGTCGACGTACTTAATCCGATCCAACCGTTGGCAGCGAACATGGATATTGGAAGGATAAAGAAGGAATTCGGAGATAGATTGAGTTTACATGGAGGAGTTGACATTCAAAGGATCCTTCCTCTAGGCACTCCAAATGATGTCGTCAAGGAAGCGAAGCGAGTGATACGATTGGCAGCACAGAACGGTGGCTACATATTGGCGGGCGCCCACAATATACAAGCAGATACCCCTGTAGAAAACATCGAGGCAATGTTCGAAGCAGCGAGAAAGTTCGGAGTCTACCCGATAAAGCTATAGCAACTTTAGATAGAGGGGGATGATTTGGTGAAGAACGTCATTCTACAAAAGTTGAAGGATGCAGTCGTGAACTTTGACATCGAAACTGTTCGAGAGGCATGTAGAGACGCGTTGGACAAGGGCATCCCAGCCTACCAGATCGTTATGGAAGGCATGGCGAAAGGTATGGAGGTCGTCGGCAAGAAGTATGAAAGCGGAGAGTTCTTCCTCTCCGAGTTGATTATGGCTGGAGAGACTGTGAAGGAGGGTATGAAGATAATAGAGCCACACCTAGCTTCCGAAGGAGCGAAAGCTAGAGGGAAGATTGTCATAGGCACAGTTCAAGGCGACCTCCACGACATAGGAAAGAACATAGTCGCCACCTTATTGAAAGCATCAGGCTTCGAGGTGATCGACTTGGGATTCGATGTCGCCCCGCAAAAGTTCGTCGAAGAGACCCGGAACTCGAAGCCGAACATCCTCGGAATGTCCGCGCTATTGACGACGACTATGGTGAACATGGATACGACTATCAGAGAGCTGGAGAAAGCGAAGGTGGGGGAACGGATGAAGGTTATAATAGGTGGCGCTGCAATCGACGCAGACTATGCCCGAAAGATAGGTGCTGACGCATCTGCGAAGGACGCAGTCGAAGGTGTCGCTATCTGCAGGAAGTGGGTTTCAACTAGGTGAGATCTCGAGCAGCCTCAGCAAAGGAGTCCATGCGTAAATATAAAAAGCGCTAACGCAACAAACGTTTGAAAGGGAGATAACAATGGTAGAGTATGGTATACACAGTCTCCTTTGGACCGAGCGATTCGATACTGAACCAGAACCATTGATCAAGAAGGCGAAGGCGCTTGGTTTCGACGGGATAGAGATCTACGTCTCCCCTCAGCAACTCCAAAGTTTCGACAAGGAAAGAGTCAAAAAGGCTTTAGAGAGTGCAAAGATGAAGTGCATAGGGTCAACCAGTCTAAGCTTAGAGACAGATTTCACAAGCCCAGATGAAGCGACCAGAAGGAGGGGAATCGACTACCTGAAGAATTGCGCCAGACTGTTCTCTGAACTTGGCGCGAAACTGGTTGCTGGAGTGCTGTACGCTGCGTGGGGTAAGATCGTTGGCAGAGGTCGCACTGAAGAGGAATGGGCTCGCTCAGTGGAAAGCTTGAAAGAGGCTTCCCGCCTCGTCAGGGAATACGATGTGGTTCTCGGCCTAGAGCCCGTGAACAGGTTTGAGACATACTTCCTCAATACAGCGGCTGACGCTGTCAAACTGGCCAAGGCGATAGGTGAACCCAATGTCAAGGTTCACTTAGATACTTTCCACATGAATATAGAAGAGAAGAACTACTATGACCCTATAGTGAAGACTGGAGAACTACTCTGCCATATGCACTGCTGCGAAAATGACAGGAGCGTACCTGGAACAGGAAGCGTCAACTGGGACGAAGTCTTCAGAGGGCTCGCAGACATAAGGTACGATAAATGGATAACCTTAGAGTCCTTCACCCCAGAAATCAAAAGCGTCGCAGCCAGCACCGCTATATGGAGACAACTAGCACCAAGCGCAGACGCCTTAGCATCAGAAGGCTTGAAGTTCCTAAGATCCATGGAGAAGAAGTATCTCAGTCGATAGGTCACGTCGACGATTCCAGAAACTTATCTCTTCATCGCAAAGCCGCTTGATCAATGCGAAGCTCTTCTTCCAGCCCAAATGCTTGCGACTTCACTCCTCTTTTTCTCAGTCCCATTTCAACCTCATCTTCTAGACATCGAAGCTCATGAAAGCCTTCTAATTCTTCCTTGTGTTTCCTCTGGAACTCTTCGGCTGAGCCGCATCTTCTCTTGATATTATCTGCATCGTCTATTGACGGAGAATTCAAGGTATTGGAAATGAATGAATTCATTGACAAGTGAAATTGAATCAACTGACAAACCCTACAATATAAAAAGCTTATAAGGAAATCGAGCGAATCCACTGTGGAGATCTTTTATGAGCAAGGCCAAGTTCAAGGTTCCTGAGTGGCATGGTAGACATCCCTTCCCTCCGGACAAGAAGAAGCCCACCCTAATATCACGCGACAAGATACTTCATTTTTTGCTCTACGGAAAGACAGCTTACACTGATATGAATTGGCTATTGGCAAGCACTGACAGGATTCACGTCGGAATTTATCTAATTCCTCCGGGGGGCCGATTCGATCCTCCTGACATCCATGCTGGAGAAGAGGTTTATTTCATGCTTGAAGGTACCTTGACTATTTTCAATCCACAAACCGGCGATGTTCATGAAGTACTGGCTGGAGAAGGACTTTGGATTCCGAAGGATTGCTGGCATCAGGGTCACAATTTTACGGATAGGGTTGTAAAGGGTATTTGGGGTATCGCTCCGCTGATGTGGGAGCTTGAAAAAGGTCCACCAACAGAGTATCCGGCGGATCCGCGGCTTTTCATGTACGAAGAACCTGAAATGTATCTTTGGAAGAAAACGGATCTTCCTAGGATGAAAGTCTTGAATGGGCGCAACTGTTGTCGAGTGATGTTTGGCAAAGAGCATAGGATTCCAGTAACGTTCTATGCAAGTACAAAGATGATACATATGGGAGAATTCACTATCCCTCACAACGGATATTCTGAACCTGAGAATCACAACGGTGACGAAGTTGTATTTGCGCTTCGTGAGAATCTCACAATTTTCACGCCAAGTACTCAAGAAACATTCGAGGTCAATGAGGGAGAGGCGTTTTTCATTCCGGAAAAAGTGAAGCATCAATATTACAACTTTACGAATGGAATCACCAGATCCGTGTTTGTTATAGCTCCGAAACTCTAGAAAACGAATCTCCTCTCAGGTTCCATGGTTTTCATTGCATGTTGCCTGCCGTGTACAGGGCTAGGTTCAAATACCTCACGCTTGGTTATTCTGGTTTCAGAATTCAGATATTTAGGACCTACTGAAAAGATAAAGCAGCATACTATGCTAAAAGGCCCGTAGACTAGGCTTTCGCTTATTTCTTAAGCAATATATAGGTGCACCGTCCGAAAACCAAATGGTTCGCTCGAAGAGTGGAATTTGGATGACAGGATATTTGCTGGGGATAGACATTGGAACCACCGCTTGCAAATCCGTTATCTTCAATGTTAACGGCCGAACAATCGCCAAGGCCTCGAAAGAGTATCCTATCTGCTACCTGAAACCAGGTTGGGCGGAGCAGGATGCAGACTGGTGGTGGAACGCTGTAAGGATAACTACGAAGGAATCTTTGAGGAAGGCACGAAAACATGGCGAAGACATTATTGGTGTTGGAATCGACTCACAGAGAGAAGCTCCCGTCGCTCTTGACGTCCATGGCAAGAAACTGGCTACAAGTTTGATTTGGATGGATAAAAGAACGATACCTCAAGTTCAGAAGATCAGGAAACTGCTATCTCTAAAGAAAGTGATCGAGGCGACTGGGGTCCCTATCGACCCTTTGTATTCAGCCCCCAAGATAATGTGGATGAAAGAGAAAAGACCAAGCATTTTCAGAAAAACCAGGATTTTTCTCTTTCCGAAAGACTACATCATATATCGCCTAACAAACGAGACAATCACAGACCATTCAATGGCTTCTAGGACAATGCTTTACGATATTAAGAAGCGAAAATGGCACGACGAAATTTGCCAAAAACTGGGAATCCCAGTTGAAATGTTACCATCTCCCACAGACTCGCCCAATATTGTAGGCGAGGTTTCATCGCTTCCTGCGAAACTGATAGGACTTAGAAAAGGAACGCCTGTTGTTGCCGGAGGCGGAGATCGTCCGTGCGAAGCAATTGGAGGCGGTGCATGTGAACTGGGATATGTTAACATAGGTTCTGGAACATCCACAGTCATGACCACTCCATTGCTGAAGCCGAAAGTTGATGTGAGAGGTCGTATCGACTGCTGCTGCCACGTAATTCCCGATATGTGGGAGTATGAGGTCCCAATTCTTACGACTGGCGCCTCTTTGAAATGGTTCAGGGACAATTTCGGCTACGAAGAGATTGAGAAGAGTGAGAAGACTGGAGTTGACCCGTACATCTATCTAGATGCGCTAGCAAGCAAAGTTGGACTTGGATCTGACAGCCTATTCTACTATCCATACCCAATGGGAGCAAAGTCGCCGAAATTCGCCAGCAACGCAAAGGCTGTGTTCTTCGGGTTAACCTTGATTCATACGAAAGCTCACCTCGTTAGAGCAATTCTGGAGGGCGTCGCATTCCAGTACGCTGAGACGTTGGAGCTTCTCGAAGAATTGGGAGTGAAGGTGAAAGAAGCGTCCTTAGTTGGAGGGGAGGCTCGCAGTCAACTCTGGAATCAGATAAAAGCCGACGCCCTGTCGAGACCGATAAGATTGCCAGACGCTGAGGACGGTGCCGCACTAGGATCAGCGATGCTCGCATCCATTGGGGTCAAGGTCTACAAGAACATAAAGGATGCTGTGAAAAACATGGTGAGAATAAGAACCGTTTACAGACCTCGAAGGAAAGAGAGTCTCATGTACACGGCCTTTTATGAACAGTACAAGAAAATCTACGAATTTCTCAAACACGGCTACGATGTCATCGCCTAGTTCCTAGAGATAAAGACGTGCGCTTGCGGTAGCGGTATCAGGTCGCCCTTCGCAAAAAACGTTTATCTATTTCTTTCCAAAGACTAGATGTGGGCCCCGCGGTAGCTCAGCCTGGTAGAGCTTCCGAGCCGATCTACATCGATAGGTCGACGGAGACGCTGTAGACGTGCGCCATACGGCGCGCGCCAACTCAGCCTTCCAGGCGCACAACGGAGACCGGAGTGTCGCCGGAGAGTCTGTCTAGGACTCGGCGAATTCAAAATGGGCGTTGTTCCATGAAACTCCGGCCCGCGGGACCTTTCTTGTTAGGGTTTCACCGCTTAACCCATAACTGTTCAGTCTGTATTCTATGTTTATTCGGGTCAAGTATGGCGATATGGCCTTTCTGGAGGTCCTCTCAATCTTCTCCAAGCGCTTGGAGACGTTCAGAGGAGACTATGCAATAGCCGTCCGCTTGAAGATACTTTATCATGTAGTATTCAGCCAGCTTCGCAGTATCAGAATAGGTCAGAGCATAACCTATGTTTCCATTGGTCAAGATCAAGTTGGCTGCGATGAACTCGCCGTCGAAGAATCTCCGAATCCAGAGGATTCGCTTCCTTAAGCATGTCAGTTTGGCGGGCCCGGTGGGATTCGAACCCACGATTCCAGGCTCTCCTCAGAGATCTTCCGAAGGCGTGCACAGAGTTTGATCTTCTGTGTCCTGATCCTGGCTAGACTACGGGCCCCGTATGATAGTATAATGGCGTAGATTTTAACTTTGGCAGACTGTGCGAGAGCGAAACTGTTGCAATGAGAAATAAGAATAAAGTGTTCAGGTTTTATATTTGATTGGGCGACCTGCTGTGGTCTTATCTGATGTTGAGATTCTCTCTGCACTAAAAGCAGGCATAATCAAGATCGTTCCTTTCGATGAGAATTGCCTCAATCCAGCTGGCTACGATTTGAGGCTGAAGAATACAGTTACGATAGAGCCTGGAATTCAAGAATTGGTTGTTACAATTGAAAGGATTGAACTTGATCTCAGCGTGGTTGGATTTCTAAACATCAGATCTTCCCTTGCAAGAGAAGGTGTAATAGGAAGCCTCGCGCTCGTCGATCCAGGCTTCAGAGGGCAACTCACAATAGCTCTCTTCAACGCTTCTAGACAGCACGTGAAGATAAAGAAGGGTGAACGATTCGTTCAAATAACTTTTGCCAAGCTCGGTGGAAGAGCGAAGAGGGGATACGTTGGAAGGTATCAAGATAGTGAAGGAGTTGTGAAAAGTCTTAGATGAGCGCTTCCATCATATCGTGTAAAAAAGCACAGAAAATGTTATAGAGTTATACAAGAACTTGTTATTGAACTAACATCGTCAGGCATAAGAAGGAATCTGTTTGAAAGCGGGCTCGCGAATTCTCGATTTGAAGTACAAGTTGATGACAATTGAACTGCTGAACTTGGCGAAGAACTATTATACCTACCGTGAACTGGCTCAGATAATCGGGCTACCGGAGACTGTTCTCAGCAGATACGTGAAAGGCCATGTTCTACCGACGATAGACAGAGCGCAATCGATCAATAGGACGCTTCAAAAAGTTCTGAGACTTGAAAGCGAACTTCAACAAAGAATAAAGTTCGATGAACTCGGATACTTTGACAATACTGGAATAATCTCGGACACCCTGCTTATGGAGAGAGCTGTTCAGAATGCGATCAATAAGTTTGCAGGAAGACGAGTAACGAAAATATTGACGGCCGCTGTTGACGGTATCCCATTGGCGACTCTCTTAGCACATAGGCTTGGCGTCGGTCTCGTTCTGGCTAAGAAGACTAGGGAAGTCGGTGTTAGAGAATTCATAGAGGAAGTCTACATCCCTGCCAAGACTGCTATGATGATGAGCCTCTATGTGCCACGCGACGCTCTGAAGAAAGGGGATTGCATCCTAATCGTTGACGACATTATAGATAGTGGTGAAACCCAAAGAGCGCTCATAAGGATAGCTCAGAAAGCCAAAGCGGAAGTGACAGGGATATACGCGCTTATATCGATCGGACATGAATGGAAGAGCAAGATAGAGCAGGTTGCCAAGCTACCTGTTGAAGTTGTCTTGCCAGTGACGAAGAAGCCAACGCCTTAGCGATCTCTTCCGAATAATCTTACGATGCTCTCTTCTAGTGGCTGCTCAATCACGCCTAAGTCAGTTATTATGCCTGTTATCAGTTTCGGCTCTGTTATATCGAAAGCGGGATTCAGTATCTGAACTCCCTCCGGTGCTATTCGATAATCACCCACAAACGCAACCTCGCGGGGATCTCGCTCCTCTATCACCACCTCGTCTGGTCTTGCTTTCAAATCGAAACTAGAGTGCGGCGCAGCCGCGTAGAATGGAATGCCGAAATGATCGGCTAGAATAGCTACCGCTAGCGTACCGATCTTATTGATTACATGACCTGTTGCGAGGATTCTATCCGCGCCGACTATCACTCTTGAGACCATACGGTTTTGCATTACGTAGCCTACCATAGTATCGGCTA
>Ga0315312_1002712_pt1 | contig 11994 bp, 13 predicted proteins | sample TDP7_MG_FD_203629 | JGI IMG/M metagenome (GOLD analysis project Ga0315312, IMG submission 203629) | Freshwater sediment microbial communities from Lake Towuti, South Sulawesi, Indonesia - TDP7 | ecosystem: Environmental > Aquatic > Freshwater > Lake > Sediment | place: Indonesia: South Sulawesi... | reverse complement strand
ATAGGGACTCACGATTTTGTGTATAAGACTAATTTCCCAGAATTTGATTTTTCTGAATCCAGTTCGAGTCTTGATCATTATGGTCTTCTATTCTACTCAATGTTATGAATGCTCTAGGCCTTGTCTCCGTAGACTGTTGATAGCTTACGTTTGGCAGAAGATCGGAGGCCTCTTCGTCCATCTCGAGAGTGTGCGGGTCCTTGATGCTCTAGATTTCGTTGAGAAGAGAGTCGACTTATTCGATGATGAAGGATGCTGAAGCGAGAAAGCCTGGAAGACCTAAAGTATCAGAGGGTTCTTTGAAGGGTTCTTACAAAACGGTCTGCCTGAGCCTAGATTTGGATTTGATTGAGATTCTTAGAAGGTTGAGGCGTGATTTAGGGGAGCCTTCTTTGAGTGGGGTTGTCCGGAGGTTGCTTAGGGAACGTTTAGCCGAGCTGGATCTGATCGGAGAGGAAACGAAGAGAGCACTAGGCCTAGCCTAGACATGTTTATGAAAGCGTATTATCACGACTTAGCCGAAATGGGAATAGGCTTTTCACGGTCAAGGAGAGCGTTATTAAGGGTATCCTATACGCTAGGCTCGGGATCGAGTCGCTGGCATTACGCAAACGCTATGCGTCTACAGCGTTCAAGCTTTAAAACCCGTGAGATCTAATATAACTGTAAGCGAAGCATTTCGCAGGCAGAATGCTAGCATATCTCCACTCGCGTCGTGAAGTGCATGGTCGAGAATAATCTGAACGAATTGACCGAAAGCTTCAGCATTCGCCTTTCGAAACGAGATCTTTCCCTCTTAGAACGGATATCTAATGCCCGCGGCTGCAGTAGTAGCGATTTCATCCGCAGCCTGCTTCGAGCCGGCTTCAGGAAACTGGCGTATTTAACTGAGGAGGAGAAGAAGGCTGTGGGTGAGATCTGCCCTGTCTGCGGAGGAAAACTCTAAGGTCAGCAGGAAGAAGAGAAGAAAGCCCTCGGTGTCTGAGCATAGGATGTGGCGGGCTACAGCCTCTTGGACAAGTCTCTAATGAATTCTTCATGAGGCTTGAGGTTGTCGTGTAACTCTTTTAGGTTGGGCCACGTCCAAACCTTGTCTCCCGGATATCTTCGAGAAAGCACTCATCAAGAAATCGACCCAGTAATTGTAGGTCGACGAACTATTACCAGAATACTTGCTTACCATGCTCTTGCACTGTTCCCTTACATAACTCCAAAATCCGGTCAGCACTGATCCCAGTCCGATCGTTATCCCCGTACAGGTATTTCCGATTGTGATCGATATCATCTTTTATTATTCTCCGCACGGTGAAACCTACGTCAAGGTTTTTTTCGATAAGATCGGCCAAAAGATATGCTATTGGAGTATGTCCTTTTACGTCTCCTACAACTATGAAGCATCTTGCATTGTCCTTTAACAGTTCATACATTCTCTTCAAACTTTTTTTCATATGATCTAGATATGTTTTCTCTGAACTAGTTTGAATGAGCATAGGCCTGACTCTTTTGTAGTCGTGTCCAAGAAACCATAACCTTAGCCAATTGTCCCAAGCGTAGGTGTGCGCATCAAGATAAGGAGGAGACGTGATTATGAGATCGACGCATTCATTCAATTCCAGAGAAGCTGCATCAGACTGATACGCTTTCCCTTTCTTAAGACATGTAGGAATGGGATCTCCAAAGACTTGTTCTATTTTCAATTTGAGACACTCTATCACATCCCGCTTAGGGCGCGCATATTTGACCGGGGCTCTTCTAATCTTTCTTCTAACGTAATTGGGGGACATGGCAAATGAGTGAGGACATGGCAAAGAGAGTGAGTACTTCACTCTACCATGAAGTATGCCAAGCATCAACGCCTTCAAAAACATTGAATTGTCGTATTTTGTTCTATCTCGGTCATAAGCTTCTTTAGATGAGTCTTCATTTACGATCTCTTGCATAGCTAGAATTTGTCGTAGTGTCTCTTCAGAGAAATATATTTTGACATTTTCATCAACTTCCGATGTGCTTGGCTTGCCGAGTCTACGCGCAACTTCGTGTAAGTAACTAAGAAGCACCCTCTTTTCTGGGATTCTGGTTTTTGCATAAGTCAACACATAGGCGTCAGGGCATACGTCATTTCCAATTCCAAGACGCCCCATCAGGCACGCTTCAAGGGGGGCTGTTCCCTTGCCGGAGTATAGATCAAGAACTCTATCGTTTGGTTCAGAATACGCGGAAATGAAATAATGAGCCAGCTTCGCTGGAAAAGAACCAGTTCTTGAGCATATGCTATGCAGGGTATGGCCCCATCGAGGAGCTATGAATTGTTTCCAACTGTTGGGCAATTGACCAGAATATATTTCTGGATATTCCATCTTTCTTTTTGGCGATGGCGCTGGCATTAGAGGCATAGTGCGCAATGTTGACTCCTCTTTTTTCTCATTTTCTAGACGTACAAGAGCCTTCTCGACTTCCTTTTCCAACCCATTTCAAAACAACAGTCATTTTCCACATTTCGACTAACAGAGCCTATTTCTTTGATTCACACAATTTAGCTTTTGCGAAAAGAGACTTTTCTTGAATCCGTCTGCTATCCTTGAGTCTTTTTTGAGATTACCGGATATCCTTAAATTTTGGAATGCGTTTTTTCTGTAGCAGAGATATGCTTTCTGCCTGGCTGGAGTGAAATAAATCTGGGAGGAGGGATTGTTTCCAGTGCTCAGCAAGTTGGATCTTAGTCGCGTAGGAATCAGGCTGGAAAACATAGGCAAGAAAGCAACAAAGTCTGTGTCATTCGAGCCTTCAGATGCACCAGTGAGAATAGAAGAATACTATCTAAGTTCTACAATGAGCTGTTTAGAAGACCTCGATTCTAATTATCCCATCTATCCCGAAGACGGACATTTGACGGATAACTGGAGCATATACGGATATGACGAAAGTACTCAGAACTACAAATCGCTTGAAGGAGACCTGCTGTTCTGTAGCGCTTCCGTTGTGAAGATAGAAGAAAAGTATGCATTCAACCTGAAAGTTCTTCCATACTTCTTGACATCTATGAAGAAGTTCAAGCATGGACATGATGAAGAGATTCGATTTACAGAGAACTTGGCCGAAGAGCGTAACATGATATTGACTAAGATCAAGACAGAGTCCATATTGGACAGTACGGAACCGAATTCCATAGTCCTGATCGACGGGCCGTTGGTTGGCGGAAACGCTTCAACGTATATCGTCGGAATGGATGAAGAGCTAAGAAAAGAGAATTGTATACCATTGTACTTTGTGAAGAATTCGGATAGCAGACTGGTAATTGGAAACAGCCCTAAGCTTTCCGGCGAGTTCAATAGCGATTTTCACTGGGCAACTCACCGATTGAAAGAAAGCAGTCGTTCTCCTTTTTTCAAATACACAGATCGGTATAATAAGAGTAACTCTAAGGCCTTCGCCTACGTGAAGGCGCTACCCGGTTTTCCAGAGAGAGTCGAAATGCACTTCTCAACATATAGGAAATATAATACGCTTCTCCCATCACTCATGAACTTGATAGCCTACTTCTACGTGGCCCAAGGGGACTATTTCAATCCCCAGGTGCGGCCAATAGCCGTAGCAGAGAAATATGCGCGAGAGGGTCTGCGAATCTTGAACATTCCAGTTCTATTGGGCAGAATGGGATTTCATCCCACAGTTAATCAGGTTCGTTTTGGGTGAGATTATGTGGATAGTTAGTGGAACAAAGGAAGATATGATAACGCTCGTTTCATCCAAAGATATCGACGGCATACTGCCAATTGGATCCTACCTAACCGTAACTGACCATAAGAACGTGAAACACATATTGTTAGTTGAACAATCACATCAGAAATCGCTTTTCGAACCGTCTCCGCTAGTAGTTGACTCGGGACTTCCGTTGATGACGCAGGATCAAGAATGCAAAAATATCGTACTGGCGACAGAGATCAAACAGTTTCCGCTGAGATCAGACGGCATGTTCAGTTTCGTCAAGCCAAATGAAACTGCGAGAAGAACTACTCAACAAGAGATAGACCAGGTTTTCGGCTCGACGGAAGGATACCCAGTCCTCCTAGCGACACATTTCCATGGCCAGAATTCCCCTCTCAGAGATGATTCAGGTCATCTGATATACGTGCAGATACCCTTCGAATCTCTTTATCTGCAAACCATGATTTGCGGTCAGACGGGTTCCGGAAAGACCGTGGCGATGAAGTATCTGATCGAGCGGTTTCTGGAGCATGAAAAAGGAGCTGTGCTTGCAATCAACGTAAAATCTATCGACCTGTTGACGATGGATCAACCCACAACAATCGAGAAGGAGAGCCTGAGTAAACAGACCCACGAAGAGTGGAAATGCTTAGGGCTTAACCAGAATGAAATGGGTGAGTTTAGTATCTACGTTCCCTTCTCTAAGCAGAAATACAAGGAAGGCGTCACCCGCAATAGGATTAGACTAATAACTCTGAGGACGCGAGATCTCGAACCCAATTCTCTCCTAGGCGTCCTTCAAAACATTACAGATCGAGCTGCGGAAGCGCTACCGAACATATTCAGATACTGGAAAGAGAGATTCCCTGAGCAGGCAAACAATTTTCGCAACTTCATTTCCTGGTTCAAGTCAAGGGCGACGGCGGAGAACAAGTATCTCTTTCCGACGATTTCCCAGGCGGGCGAAGAGAGTGAGGTGCCTCTGCATTCCGCCACTTGCGCTGCAATCCTAAGGTCCTTGGAGAGCGCGATTGATTTCTTCGACAGTCAAGAGGGCGACTGTCTGGCCATACGTGAAGATCACATAATGGTCCCTAGTAAACTCTCAGTCATAGATCTATCAAACAAAGACACGATCATATTCGGCGCTGTTCTGCTCCGCCACCTGTTGTCGAAGATCTATGAATCCAAAGCTGTTAAAGGCCAGTATCCGGATGTCCCGGTTCTTATAGTGATAGACGAAGTACACCACTTTTACGGGTCCGGTGCTTCAGTTCAAGCCTTGGAGGAGTTGAATGCCATCGCTAGGATGGGTCGGTCCGAAAAGATTGGGGTAATCTTTGCCTCTCAGAACCCTCAAGATCTGCCCGAAGGATTGACCTCGATTGTCAATACGCGAATATTCTTCAGGTCCCTGGAGAATGTAAGCAGAAAGTTCGACATCAAGGGATATTCGTTTGAGCTGTCATCGCTAGAAAGTGGATACGCGGCAATGTCTAATGTCGCATTGCCACAGGCGAGATTTGTAAAGTTCCCCATGTCTTTAATGGGGGTGAAATCTTGAGGATGAAACTGTACGCAAAGGAACTCCTTGATAAGCTAGTTTCAGAAAAGGAACTGAAAGTTCTAGAGACGGTCTGGAACGATGAACTGAAAATCGACGAAAAGATAGAACGCCTATTGGAGTAGAAGCGAGTTGTTCGAATTTAAGATGAGCTATTTAGAGGCAGGATATCATAAACCAGGAGATAAACCATTCACGTTTCCTCCAGAAGGTGTAGAGTCAAAAATAGACGCAAACCTGATTGGCATCTATGGCAGAAACGGCACCGGAAAGACAACTCTGCTGAACGTCTTGGCGCTAGCCTTGGGTTACCTTGAACCCGATCGCGAGAAAGAGTTGGAAACTAAGCAGGTACTGCGACGCAAACTCCAAGCTCTACAGGAGAATGAAACTCTTGAATATGACTTTCGAATTTGCCGCAATAAACCTACTCCAGTCGATTTGAGACTTGAAAGAGGAAAAGGCCAGAAGCAAAGAATCTACTTGAATTCAAAACCGATAGGTCCGGAAACGCTTTCAAAAGAATTTGATGTAGTATTTCTTACAGAAGATGACCCTAGGAAAGTAATTACGGCGAACAAGGGAAAGCTCGCCAGATACTTCATGGATTTAGGGGAGAACCGACTGAAGACCCTGGGAGAGGCTCTCAACAAGCATGCTCTTGAGATTGATGAGTTCCGTAACTTCAAGAAGGACGAGCGGCGTTTGCTCAATGAGAGTCAAGTTCACCAAAAAACGATCGAGAGAGACAAAGAAAAGCTTGACGAACTACGAGAGAAAATGAAGAAGATCGAGTCTAGAGACGAGATCAAAAAGAAACTTGAGTTGCTCAATAACCAAGAAAAAATTGAATCTGAATACAAGGGTGTCAAAGGCAAGCATGAACAACTGAAGGGCAAGAAAGATGCTGAAATCATTCAGAAGATCTACAAGGAAAGACTGAAGCTTTCCACACAAGAGACCGAACTTAACGACATTCGTGCCCGAATTGTCCAGACGTGTGATTCATTAGCGCAGTATGGGGTCACGGTTCATAGCGAAAGGTTGTTGAGGGATGACTATGCAGAATTCAACAAGGCCACGGCAGAGGTACGAAGGTCAAAGAAAGATAGCATGATAAAGATAGCGATCGTGGACGAAATGATTGAGCTATTGCAACGTCATCAAGGAGACGAAGTTGTCCCTTTGATCGATAAGCCTGTGCGCGAAGCACTTAGCGAGCTTTACAAGATGAAGATGACTCTCAGGTCTGATAGGGTCTTCGGTTTGCTCACTGCACTCAGCCAATATCTTAGTCAGAGACAAGCAACAGTAAAAGATCGTGACAAAATTCAGCAGAAAATCAATGATCTGTCGCGAGACCTCGAAGACCTGAAAAGTGTCGAAGATATAGAGAAGGCTTTCGTAGAAGCCGAAAAGAAATACATTGCCTTACAGGATGTCCTTCACCAAGACAAGACAAAGATGCTATCTGAGTGGGACCAACTTCGTTCGGTCAAAGGAGATTCTAAAACTGTCAGCAACGAGTTGCAGGAATTGGAGGTACAGGTGCGAACTGAAGAGAACCTGAAGAGCATGTGCCAGCATAAACTTGAAGTTCTTCGCGAGAACGCATCTGCAAAACCGAAGTATCAAGGCAAGGAGAAGGGATTGAAAGCACTGAACGACACGATAACTAGACTAAGAGAGAATTTGTACCACTGGTCTGAGATTCTCGTAGAGAAAGAAAAACGAGAAAGTTTTGCACCCAAGGGACCGGGCTTTGGCCTGGCTAATTATGAGAAGTTCGTTGGGGCGATCGGCGAGTTTCTGGGGAAGCAGTTCGAGCCTGTACCATATGACAACAGATTTCATGATATCAAGTTCTTTGACATAGAAGAAGAAACGTTCACTACAAAGGAAGATAGGCAAATCCCGATTGAAAGACTTTCGCAAGGTCAGAGCAAGATCGCCACGCTAACAGGAAGCTTCAAAGAGATGGGTCAGGACAAGAAGAAGATAGTGTTAATCGACGAAATCGCTGATCTGGACCCTGAAAATCTAGAGAAAGTGAAGAACACTCTAAGGGAGAAATTCAGCGAGGGTTCGCTTTTGCTAGCTGTTCTCGTTAGACCGACCCAGGATCCATCCTCCAGAAGCGTTGAGATAATAGGATGGAGCTAGCTCTGAGCGAAACAAGCCTTAAGGAAGAGAAGATGAGACTGCTCGAGAGTCTAATCGGCTCTCTGGAGCAGTTTAGACGAACAAAGAGAGAAGAGCCACGCTCAAGCATCCTTTTCGAAATCTACAGCATGAACAGAAACAATATGTCCAAAGTGTTTTCAGATGGTGCAGCGTGGGTCGACCCAGAGTTCGTCAATCCTCTACTAGAGGAGGGAATAATACAACGAGTTGCGTCCGCGGACTCAGAGAAATACGCGTTGACTTTCAAGGGCATAGCTCACTGCATTGAGTTGAAGTATGGCGCAAGTCTTGAAGAACAGTTTCTGAATTTTCTGGAGCTATCGGATCGAAAGTTTGCAACTGCAAATCGGACTGAACTTCAATGGCGCGAGAAGTTGGCAGGCCTGTCTCTAATTTTGATGGGGAGCACCTCCGAGTCATCAGCTATCCGCCTTAGCAACGAGGTCAACAAGACTGTTCTAACTGACGTCTTCGAGGAGACTCTTGCTTGCCTGAAGAAGTTCGGCATAGTGGAGAAAGACGCGAAACTCCCAAGCACGCACAGAGGCGAGTCGCCAGTTTCAGCTTTGATGAGCAGACTGAACGCGCTACCTCGAAAGACAAACCACTATTACATGAATATCGAAAAGGAATCCGGCTATTTTTTCGACATTGAGAAAAATGGAGCGGTTGATGATAAGAAACTATCATTTTTGCTTAGGAGAATCTTTGAACGTTATGACTCGAACTGTGACTATGCGGAACTCGGGAGGGAACTGTCTGAGATCAGTCAATCTTATTCTCCTCGATTCTTGGCAAGGTCGACTAATTCGACGGCGGCATTTAACATTCTTAAAGGACTGAAGGACTTCATGGACGAGGAAATATGGCGCCTTCCTCCTCAATGACTATTCCTTTCGATTTTGGCGAAATTTTATCCTTCTTTAAGGGTTAAGCCTACAATTCATTCTCTATGTCGTATCGGCTCACGTTCCAGTAGCCTAATCTTCATCTCTTTTCGAATCAATTTTCCCTTCTCTTTAAGCTTCTTCAAGTCTTGTTCTCTAAGGCCTGTCAATATTTCGAAGATGAATGTGTCATCCTCTTCTCCGGCACAAGAGAAACCAACCTCTATCTTCCCGGTCTTCTCATTCTTCTCCGCTTCAACGAGGAGCGGGTAGCCGCATTCAGGACAGAGCGGGCGTTTACCCCATCTGCTCATAACAAGACACCATTGGAAAAGCCACTTTCGAAACTCTTAGTCTTTCTGCTGGACGGACCCAACAACTGAATTGCGAGCGCTGTAGACTTTCACAACATCTTATGCAGCAGCGGTAAATTATATTTCTCGACTACTTTCTTGACATCTGGTTGATTTTTTGCCGCTTCTCTTGCTTTCGAAAAGCTTTGAAGAACTAGGAAGAAAATTATGTCATATGTTCGTATTGTTAAATCAACTACTCTATTCAGCTCATCACAATTAATTGTGGATTCTAGATTCTTCAGGTGTTCAATCATTTGCTTAATCGTTGGGAGCCCAAGTGAGACGGATGCGAAGCGATTGATAGGTCCTTGTACGTCTCCCTAAGATTCCCTTTATTGTCGATTGTTATTCTATCGATTAATGGAGTTAAGAAATATTCTCTCTTATCTGAAATCTCTGCAAGTACGCAAATCTTATTTTCAAGATTAAATGCCGGGTGTCGTTGATCTAAATAGAGTGCTTGGACCATTGATTCCAAACGATACCTAAGTATATGAATCCCAGAGGTATAGTGACCTGCCATTAGCAAAAAAGGCAGTTCATTCAGGTGAAGCATAGACTGCAAAAATCTGAGAAATACTAGAGATTGTTTTGCCTTTGATACATCCGAATTATCAGCAACGCATCCAAATATGACGGTCAAATCGCTTATGAAGTCTTTGAGTTTTGCTACTTGTTCTGCACATTTTGTATGACTACGTTCAAACCTTTTTTCAAGTTCTTCCAATTCTTTCTTATAGGCAGACAAGTCGTCTATCACCAAATCTCATGTTATGATCGTCTACTTTTCTCTGAGTTTCTTCAAGACTTCTTCCAGCTTATATTCAACTGGCAACCAGTTTTTCATTTGTGCGAAGGCCTTGTCTCCTCCACCTTTTCCTCCATAACCACTGAATGTGCCATCTTTTGCCCAGTTAATGTTGTTTTTGATGCCGACCAGTTGTTGTTGCATTTCGTCTATAGTTGGATTTGTTTTCCTAATACTTTGGTCGATAATGATGGCTCCTAACTTTGACCATGCAAGATATGCGAAATATGATAAAAGCAGGTTAGACTTTGATTTCTTCAAAAGGCTTGACCATTCATTTAGGAACGTATTCTTGACAGCTCTCCAGAAATTCTCGATGGCTTTTGACTTCAATTCGAATGGAATTTCATCTTTAGATAGTTCTACACTCAGACGCAGGAGAGTGGATATTCCCTCCTTAAGAGTGTTTAGAGTAATGGGGTATATCTTTCCCTTCGTCCTTTTTCCACCTAAAAATACAGATTGGTAAAATGGGCTGTCAGGACTTTTGACCAAATCCTCTGCAATCCACAGAGGCAGTTCTTCCCTTTTTATTGCTTCTTCACCGATTATTCTGTACCTCAAGTGATCCAAATGGCTGGTATTCATCTTTAATGCGTTCCCGTTGATATCTCCAAACAGCGCAGCCTCTTCCTTTCTATCAAGGCCAACAGTGAGAGAAAATGGAATGATAACGTCTAAAGGTTCTAGGATAAGCTCCTTTCCCTCTTCTCGATATCCAACTGCATAAAACAATCGATGATTTCCATCAACTCTTGATATTTGAGGATTAACCCCTTTTTTATTCTTTATTTTATTCTCAAGAACAGTAATTTTGACGAAACCGTTAGAGTCGGGCTCACCAACATTGACTACTTTAGGATCTCGTACATTCAGGAGTATTTCAGGCCATATTCTTTGTTTTGTTCTTCTTTCTATATTACCCGCCCCATAAGCATGCGCTTGCCTTGCATGCCAATCCTTGAGATCCCTCTGTGTTCCTAGTGGATTATTTGTTTGATCAAAAATGTCTGGTTCACTTATCTTGGCCAAATCTTTGGCTTTGGCAAATCCTCTGTAAACGACTGTATTGAGGCTATTCCCTTTTAAACATGACAAATCCATTTTTCACTTTTCTCCAAATCTTGCAATTGTTTACTGGATTTATTACCTGTGGAAATAGATAAATCTAGACAAAAGTATTCGAGCGAGCTGTTTGCATGCGCAGCACACCTAGGATAAATCTGGGCGTGTGCATGTAAAGAGGACTTGCTTCATATGGAGAGAGCTAGAAAGCCGACTTGAACGCTTATTATCGAAGTGGCGATCAGCGTACTACTTATTAGAATCTAATTCGGCGCTTTCTTCTGGAGGCGCCTAGGAAGCCCTCAGGCAGACCGAGAGCTTCCACGATTTTTCCTCCTACGGTCCCAGGCTCCCAGTCTGCCTTGTAGCTTCGTGCATGCCTGTCTCTCTTTTCTAAGTTGCAATCTATACAAGCCGGAACCAAGTTCCTGAAGTAGTCTGAACCCCCGACCGCCCTTGGATTCTTATGGTCAACTTGCCAGCCTCCTTTTGCATAACGTTTTCCGTAATTATGCCACGCCAGCTTTTTCCCGCAATAATGGCAGTGACCCTCCGTGCGGTCGTAGATTTGCGAAAGTTGTTCGTCGGAATATGGCAATCCCATAGAGCACCTTAGCGTTTGAGTATGCTGGGATGTATATAGCATCCAAGCGTATTTTTACGTGGTGTTTGTTGTCGCCCGACCCGCATTCTAATGAAGAATCTCCGACTATGTTCAAATCTAAGAGAGCGATACTTTCAGCGATCAGTCTCATTCAAGTTAGCCGGTATACAGTTGAAGCTTATGCTCAGGTTAGGTGAGATCAGGGTCTATGTTCTAGACGATCTTCTGGGACGGCTGGACAAGGATTGTGAGCTATGCGTTTACGGTCCAGCTAAGAGACGCTTCTTGACGAATAGATGCTGCAAATGCATAGAGCATGCTGAGAAGCTAGTCCATTCCATCGTACCAGACGAGAATTACATACAAAACCCGGAGAAACTCGACAAATGGCTGACTAGCAGCAAACCAGACGAGAGTTCCCCATAGGAGTTGTTTTCCTTTGCGTGAGTGTTCTGACTGCGAGTACCTTCGAACCGTAAACGATCCTCGATCATTCATGCCATTCTGCATCAAACATTGGAAGCAAGTCCTGCTTACGAGCACATGCTCAGACTTCAAGTATGCTGAACCCTTCCCATACACGGAGCTCAGCCCAAGCGAGAGGAAAGCCTACTGGGAATGGAAACAGAGAAGAATCAAAGACTACTCCAGCTTAGGCCTGTAGTAACAAGAAGTAGAGTATATCCTGCCTGAAGAGAAACCTAGCCCGTCGTCTCAATCGGTTGCCACTGCCATCTCTCTCCCTTCTGGACGATATAGCCCAAGCCCGGGAAGGGAAAATGGAAAACCTGCACCAACGTCTTATCGGATGCAACTTTGCT
>Ga0315312_1002711_pt1 | contig 12001 bp, 16 predicted proteins | sample TDP7_MG_FD_203629 | JGI IMG/M metagenome (GOLD analysis project Ga0315312, IMG submission 203629) | Freshwater sediment microbial communities from Lake Towuti, South Sulawesi, Indonesia - TDP7 | ecosystem: Environmental > Aquatic > Freshwater > Lake > Sediment | place: Indonesia: South Sulawesi... | reverse complement strand
ACGCGGCTTTAGCCACTTTTGAGGTGATGACCGACGTTGAGAAGGTTAAGCCAGAGACCGAAGACTTTGTAGAAGTGGAAGCCCACGACGAGTATTCCCTCCTCTACAGCTGGCTGGAGGAGCTTCTAGTCAGATTTGAAACAACCAACAACCTGTACTGCCGCTTCAAAATTTCTAGCATAGAGAAAACACCTTCTGGTTTAAGGTTGAAGGCAAAAATCTGGGGAGAACCTCTCAATCTTGAGAGACATCTGCGAAAGGTCGGAGTAAAGGCGGTAACCTACCATCGAATGGAAATCGTGAAAAAACCAAAGGCGATAATCGTCAGGTTCATTCTCGACATCTAGTTGGCATTCAGTCTTATTAATCGAATACCAAAATTGTTTATATAAGTCAGTCCAAGTTTGTTGTAAGGTGAATTCGATGAGTGAGGAAAAAGAACACTTAGGGCCCCCTGAGAGAGTTCTGCTCGAGAGAGTTGACAAGTACACCTGGAGGATACCCAGAAAATACAAGCCAGGCATGAGAGTGCCCGGAGTAGTCTTTGCTGATGAAGACTTGCTTGAGAAAATGAAGACAGATCGAACCCTTGCACAGTGCGCCAATGTAGCACATCTTCCCGGCATCTACAAGCACTCCATCACTCTCCCAGACGGCCACGAGGGCTACGGCTTCCCAATAGGCGGCGTCGCAGCAACCGACTATGAAGAAGGCGTCATCAGCCCCGGAGGAGTAGGATATGACATAAACTGCGGCGTCAGACTCCTAACCACTAACCTATCCCAAGCGGACATTCAACCGAACCTTGCTGAACTTACCAACACCATCTTCAACAATGTTCCCTGCGGGTTAGGCAGCCGTCGCAAAGACCTCCGCCTAACCTCCCACGAACTCGATCGACTGGCGGCAGAAGGCGTGAAATGGGTTGTGGAACATGGGCTAGGCTGGCCCGAAGACATAAAAAACTGTGAAGAAAATGGGTGCATGGAAGCAGCTAACCCAGATAAGGTTTCCACCACAGCCAAAGATCGCGGTATCACTCAAATCGGCACCTTGGGATCGGGAAACCATTTCCTCGAGATTCAAAGGGTTGACAAGATTTACAATCCTCAGGTAGCCAAAGTCTTCGGCATCACTCATGAGGGACAGATCACCGCCATGATTCACTGCGGCTCGCGCGGATACGGACACCAGGTATGCTCTGACTACCTGCGCATCATGGAGCGCGCAGTTCACAAGTACAATATAGCCTTACCAGATCGAGAACTCGCCTGCGCCCCCGGCACCAGCAAAGAGGCTGAAGACTACTATCAAGCCATGGCCTGCGCTGTTAACTATGCCTTCTCCAACCGCCAAGCGATCACTCACTGGGTGCGCCAAAGCTTTGAGCAGGTATTCAAAAAACCAGCGGAAAAATTCGGCTTGAGCCTCGTCTACGACGTCGCCCACAACATCGCAAAAATCGAGGAACACAAAGTAAACGAACACACAAGAAAGGTTTGGGTTCACAGGAAAGGTGCAACCCGCTCTTTCGGTCCTGAACACATGGAAGTCCCTGCCAATTATCGAGCCGTTGGACAACCTGTGATCATACCAGGAAGCATGGGCACCAGCTCCTGGGTGCTTGTTGGCACGCCAAAAGCCATGGAGGTTTCATTTGGTTCCACGGCTCACGGAGCAGGCCGCATGATGAGCCGATCAGCTGCAAAAAGAAAGTTTTGGGGAGCAGAGGTGAAAAAGGCTTTGGAACAGCGTGGAATCGTCGTCAGAGCCGCAAGCCAAGTTGTTCTAGCAGAAGAAGCGGATCCAGCCTACAAAAGCGTGGATCGAGTGGTGGAAGTGAGTGACAAGATTGGGATAGCGACAAAAGTGGCTAGACTTGTACCAATTTCAGTAGTGAAGGGTTAAACCAAACTTGTTTTAAAAGGATGAAAAAAGACCATGAAAAAGGATTCATTTGACGCAAAAAAGGCGATTATCTGTTTTCAGTACACAGAGAGAATCAAGTCGGAGTTGATAATCACAGCCAACCTCCTAGGAGAGATCGGTGAGCTAAAGGGTGATGAGCTTGCCGGCGCTGAGAAGCTCATGCTTTCGTTTCTACATGCGTTAGAGGGAGAAATCAGAATAGCCCACAGTGTTCTGGGAATGCAAAACTTTGAGGACGCAGGCGGCAAGGTGAAAGAAGTGGCTGAGAGAGTGCGCTCACGTGAATATCTAGAAGCGACTAGACGCATTTCAGAGGCTATATCCCTCGTAACAACGGGCGGTCAACAAGCAACAGAGGTTTTGAAGGAAAAGGGTCTCCTATAGCGAATAACCTTACCTGCCAACAATGTTCAATTGGAGACACCGAAAGTGATTCTTCACTTGACAAGCGAGCAACTGCGCCTATTGAGGGATGAGAGCAGAAAGACTCATCCAGTTGAAGCTTGTGCCCTCCTCTTCGGAAGGCTGATTGACGAAGAGGCTGTTGTAACGAGAGTTGTGGTAGTGCCTAACCTCTTAAAGTCGCCTGTCAGGTTTGAGGCTGACCCCCAAACGGTCTTTAACACCTTTGAACAAGCGGATCGAGACAGGTTGCAGTTTATAGGTTTGTTTCACTCGCATCCCGCTCCTCCTTGCCCCTCGGCAGTTGATCTTAAGTACATGAAGCTTTGGGGTGAAGCCGTTTGGCTGATCCTATCCTCTGGTGACGAAAACATGGCGGCGTTTCAGATGATTGATGGCGACGTACATGAAGTGGCTCTTAAGATTGAAGAGTTGTGAAGGCAGAAGGCTGTCTGCTAAATTAAATGCATGTTTGACAGCTTTTCGATTAGTGCTATCGTTTTTTCATCGACACTCGTAGCACGAGCTATGTCTGTCAAGGTAACCAAACCTACCAACAGGTTTCCCTGTGTAATAGGCAGTTTCTTCACCTTTTTTTCAAACATGAGTCTCGTGGCTTCGACGAGTTCCATATCTGGCTTTCCAACAATGACGTGTCTTGTCATTATCTCAGAAACCTTAGTTTCCTTCGGATCCCTGCATTCTTCCAAAACTCTTTCAAGCAGATCTCTTTCAGTCAGAATCCCAACAATCTCGCCCCTATGAAGGACCACCAAACAACCTATTCTGTACTTATTCATAAGTTTCACAGCATCGTAGGCTGAGCCGTCTGTTTGTAGAGTAATGACGTTTCTAACCATTATTTTCTCAATCTTCATGACCAAAACCCAATCCGAAAGACTTCAGCGTGTAGTAGTTAATAAAAAGCTGCGTGTACCACACCTGTACACCCTTTCAACTACGCATTTCTTACCTCTCGCGCGCACGAGAAAAAATATTAAGCTTGTGTGATTTGTGTCACAAATAATGTTGACCCTATATATAGCCCCCCTCCTCTCTATCCTAGAGAGACTAGAAGACGCAAAAACAAACATGGCTGTGAGTTCTAATGCGCGCGCATTTTTGTCTGCTGAATTCATAGGCTTAATTCATAACTTATTTTAGGGCAACGTGAGAAAACCTCAATCAAAGTGAAAACCTTTGTTTCCCGATACCGACAGCCTCGTGTTTACAGCCTCCACGTTAGTTCTTATGGCAATATCTCTTTTCTTCACAGTTTTGCTCATCAGATCCAGCTCGTCATCCATGAACAAACGCCTTCAAAAAATAGACATAAAAACACCGAAAAAAATGGAAGAAGTAAAAAAAACAGTAGAATTGCCAGAGATTTCCAAGAAGCCCAAGACTTCAAAGAAACCCAAGGCAGCTCCTCCTGTAAAAGGGTGTCATCATTATTTAGGCTACCTAGAGAAACTTTCAACATCTTCTTTCCCCTACGAATGCTTCGTTTGCGCAAAATTAAGAGAGTGTGTTGGAGAAAGGGAGATCACACCGAAAGAGGTTGAAGACGAGATGAGCGAATATAGAATTGCGACAAGAATCAAGGTAACAATTGAGAAAGCAAATAACGCACCTTGGAAAGATTTGAGAGGTGGAAATGAGCAAGCCATCCCAAGAGACGAAGTTCCAGAGTTATATCAACTTCTAAAAGAACTCGGCGGAAGGATCAAGCATGGTGAATGGGAGTATCAATGCCACGAAAGGCCTCTGAACATGGTAGTCAGGACAAAGCTTAGCGCATCATAAATAGGACTCTTTTTAGCTAGGTTTACTGTCAGAATTTGAGAAGGAGATGTTGCATATGCATAGGAGCGAACCAATGTTAGTTGAATTAAGTGACATCATAAAAGCCCAACAGACCATCGCTGGATATGTTCATAGAACCCCAATCATGTCTTCCGCTACCCTGGGAAGAAGAACCGACGTGAATCTCTATTTCAAGGCAGAAGTCTTCCAAAAAACAGGATCCTTCAAGCCACGAGGAGCCTTAAACAAGCTACATAACTTAACAGACGAGGAAAGGAAGAGAGGCGTTATCACCGTTTCGTCAGGAAACCATGCACAGGGTCTCGCATATGCCTCTTCCATACTGGGAATCCCAGCCACCGTGGTCATGCCTAAAAAAACCCCAAAGAATAAGGTTAACGCAACAAAAGGTTACGGTGCGGAAGTGATCCTTCACGGAAGAGTTGAAGACCTCATGACCAAGTGCCTAGAAATTCAAAAAGAGCGCAACCTTACCATGGTCCACCCCTTCGATGACCCACTAATCATCGCCGGACAAGGGACCGTAGGTTTAGAAATCCTAGAGGACTTCCCCGACGTGGAATGGGTTTTCGTTCCCATTGGGGGAGGCGGCCTAATTTCAGGAATCGCAACGGCCATCAAGCTGAAGAAGCCAGATGTTAAGATCGTCGGCGTGGAGCCCACTGGTGCCGCGGCCATGCTGCAAAGCGTCCAGCAGAATACGATTGTTCATTTGGACAAAGTGGACACCATCGCGGAAGGCCTAGGGGCTCCCTCTGCAGGGGAGTACACCTTAGCACATGTGAAAAAATACGTTGATTACCTTGTTCTGGTTTCCGACAGTGAAATTATTCAGGCTCTACGCTTAATCCTAGAGCGGTGTAAGATTCTAACGGAACCAGCCGGGGCAGCAGGGTTTGCAGCCCTCCTCTTCAGGAAAGTCGACGTTCCAAGCGGAGCCCAAGTTGTCTGTGTACTGAGTGGAGGAAATATAGACCCAAAACGCCTCAAAGAACTCCTATGAGCGCACGCATTAGCACCAAGAATCAGCCTTCCCATAGTGCATTTACAAGTCTCAATAAATGGCTCACAATTTCATTTGTCTCTTTTCTGGTGGGTTTCCATATATATCCTTCGTGATCCAACTTGTTGCGAAGCTTTCTGTATCCGGCAGAAAGGAAAACAGCACTTCCTAAACGTCTTCCTTCTTTTGTTTCAATAAGGTTGATTGTTTTCTCAAGAAGGTTGTGGAAATTTCCTCTCATTTCATTCTTCGGAACACCTAATTCTGAAAGCTTCTTCTTTAACAGAGACTCTTCCAAATTGAGAGCAAAAGTGGCAATAGCCCAATCTTCATTAATCCCCAATCTGTCTCTGACCATGTTCAAGATTTCAAAGAATGGGCGCAACGTAGCGAAAACCACTCCAAAGGAAAACTCACGTATTGTCATAAGCGCCATCAATCTCATAAGTAACCGAGGTTCTTCAAACAATTCCTCCTGCTTTTCCAACGCTCTCTGAATGACTCTTCCAAGTCTTTCTGTCAGAAACACTTCTTGAAGCACTGTAACAGGATCTCTCACCATCAGTTCAAAATCCAGATAATCTCTACCCAGTTCCTCAAGCTTCGTCTCCATAGCGTTAGCAATTTCTGACATCATTCTGCCAAATTCTCTATCAGATGTCGCAACAAGCTCTTCAAAAAAGGCGACTGTAAAAATTGGCGCAATCTTCTCCAAGTATGAGAATTTGAGCTTTTGCTTACTTTCTTCGTCCGGTTCTTGATCATATTTTAGACACATATCTCTAAATTCAGCTTGATGCTTTTCCATCCTTTTCTCGAATCTTGCTGAGAATCTCTCCCAAGCGCTTTTCTTTCTACAATTACCCTTATTCTCAGAAATCATCGTTGAACAGCTCCAGCATCTGATTAGATTATATTAAGTCCTGCTTCGGATAAGGTTAATGCGCGCGCGATATTTTATGTATGCAAAACATAAAATATCTAAATCACAAGTTTTCGTATTTGGTGGCTGCCTTTGGGATTAAACAAAAATGAAATTACGCTGTTGGAGAATTACAAGTTGCTTTTGGGAATAATCAAAAACGAAAACAAAATGTTTTGGGACAGAAACAATGTTTTCCTCACTCTAAACTCAAGTCTTCTTGCCGCATCCGTTTTTCTTTTTTCACTTTTCTCTTCAGTGTTAACTACACTCTATCTCAGGCTTGGAGCCTTCACGATATGCATTCTTGGCACTGTTTTCAGCATAGTATGGCTTTACATACTTAACAAAGCACGCATTCGCTTGAATCATTGGGTTTCACTGGCAAGAGAAATTGAGGAACCTGAGTTTAACTACTCAGACTTTTCTACTGAAAATCGTAAACTAAATAACCTGTGTATTTTTAGAGCAGAAGATACGTTTGTGCGAAATGTCAAGTTCTACGAAAAGGCAAAAACGATGAAAATCGCTCTCATTATCCCAGCAGGATACATTGGAGCTTGGCTTTTCTTAGTCTTATGGATATTATTTCTTCCCACAGTATTCCCTGTTAATTGAAGCAATATGCGCGCGCTGTTGCTTCCTTGATAGAGCAAAGATATATTCCTGTGCGTACCCCGCGTATTCCCCAAAGTATGTTCTTCCAAATGAGTTGATCTCCTCATATTCGCCTGGTGTGAGCGAGGTTCTGTGCGAAATCTTCTTGACAAATGACCCCTCAAAATGGTTGGAATAAAAATCTAGGACGGCGCGTTTTACCCAGATGTCCACCGGGAAAGCATCTAGTTTGTCTAGGGAGAAGAGGAGGACGCAGTCTGCAACCTTTTGTCCAACACCTGGCAACGATAACAGTTGGCGCTTGGCTTTTCCATAATCCATTTTTCTCAGGACTTCTAAATCTAGCTCTTTGTTGTGCATGATTCTGGAGGTCTCTAAGACTCTCTCTGCCCTAAACCCCAGCTTGCACGCTTTCACATGTTTTAGGTCGGCGTCAGCCAGATCGCTGGGCTTGGGAAACGTATAGAAGTCTCGGCCCTCAAACATTATTTTTCTTCCAAACTGTTTGGAGAGGTTTAGAACCATGTTTTTGATGGCTGGGATATTCTTGTTGGTTGCGCAGATGTATGAGGCTAGGCATTCCCAGGGCTCTTGTCGGATGATTCTCAGTCCGCGAAAGAGTTGAATTGCCCTTCCTATGTGTTCGTCTCTGTTTATTTTTGATAGGATGTGGGGCAAGTTGTCGTCTAGTCTGAAGTAGTTCTCCACGAAATTGGCTTCTGTCCTTTCAGGAAAAGTTTGAAACAGCAACTTGTCACTGGCCTGCTTCATCTTAACAATCTTCCCCTTAACAACGCCGTACCACCAGCCGCTCAGTTTCTCCCATCTAAAGGCCTGCCCGCTCCTTAGGGTGTGGTCCAAATCGAAGGGAGTAGTCAATTGATCCAGCGGAATCTCCATCATAACGTCTTACCTTACGAGTTCGCCTTATTTGATGTACTATTGAGTTCAGCCCTAATATATAACCAAAAGTTTTCTTCGTCAAAACGCTTGTGGCGAGGTAGAAAGGTCTTGCAGAAAGGGGTTGTGTCTTTTTTCCTCCCCTACTGTGGAAGTTGAAAAGTGCCCAGGACACACCCTCATGCGATCTGGCAGCGTCATCAGTTTCTTGAGAGAAAGCATCATCTCTTCGTAAGAGGAGCCTGGGAGATCCGTTCGACCAATGGAGCCCGCGAACAAGGTGTCCCCGGTGAAAACAACTTCATCGCCTAGGAGAGATATGCTGCCTCTACTGTGTCCCGGAGTGTGAAGAACCCTAAGCCCTATGTTGCCCACCCGAACGACATCTCCATCATGAAGCATCCTATCGGCCGGAGGCAGAGAAGCAACGCGAAGCCCGAACAGCATAGACAGGTTTTCCGTGGAGTCTATTAGCATCGGCGCGTCATACTCATGAATAAGGATAGGCGCACCGGTCAACTTTTTCACAATTCCGTTTCCAGCGATGTGGTCGGAGTGACCGTGAGTATTAACTATGTATTTAACATCCAGCTTGCTTTGGTCAATTTCTTTCATGACTGCCTTGGCGTTAAGGTCCGTTTCAAATCCTGGATCTATTATGAGGGCTTCTCTGGTTTCGGTGCAGCTCACAACGTAGCAGTTTGTGCCTAAAGTCCCAACCACAAACATCTTTGTGATCATGGAACACCCATTCTTGTGGGACGCTAATATTTTAAGCGTGTGAGTTGCGAAGCGAGCCAGCGCAACAATAACGTGAAACATATAACCACATTAAAGTGTTTTCCGCTCCACCAAATCTTGACTCAAGGCGCCAAAGGAACCTTTTTATGTTCCAATCAACTTATTCTGAGGTTGATGATGATTCAGAGTTACTCTGAAGGCTTCCGGCCGAGATGATGAGACTCTGTATCTGAAACCACACAGATTTTGCAACCAATGAATTTTCACAAAGTCATTAGCGGCAAAGGCTTTATCACTTTACATAGAAAACTTCTGTTCTGTCTTTTGCTTTTTCCGTTGATTCTCTTCGTGTTTCAGGCTCTCTCATTGCCAAGTCTTTTTGGGCATGCGAAGTTATCTCACAGTCATACTCTATGAACGGCTGCGTCAGTTTAGCAAGGTTTACACTTATTTCTTTCAGCTTTTCAAGAGAGAAGCTTGCCATAATGTCTGGATTGTTAATCCACTCGGTCCAGCCTGACACGCTGCGTTGAAGCGCATATAGAGTAAACCTAATCTTTCGCACCATGTCTAGACGATCTTGCCCTTTAGTTTTCTCTAGCTTCTTCATTTGGTCTAAGATTTTTTTACAATCTTGAATCCAAGGTCCGCTCATAAGATCACCTATATGACGTACGGAATATCCGACCTAAAAACCTTCCGCACATGCCCTCTTTTCCTATTTGGGCACGGTTCAGCCTTAGACTTCCAATTCAACTTGCCTCAAATTCATCCCAAGAACGTACAGTTCCGCGCTTCTCGCTCTGCTAGCCTTTGGTTTGATCAACTTGACAAAGGTGAAATGCCGCTTGACTTCCGCCACGAAGTCGTTGAGCATGTCGCCCTGAAAGACTTTGACGAAAAAATTTCCTCCAGGTCTTAGAACAGAGGTGGCGATTCGCATGGATTGCCGAGCGAGGTCTATCTGACGAGCATGGTCGAGTTCCCATACCCCTGAAACGCTTGGTGAGACGTCCGAAATCACAGCATCAGCTGGGCGAAGTAAGAGCTCTCTAATCCGCTCGACAGTTTGGTAGTCTGTCACATCGGCGATGAGGGTGCGGGTGTTGGGATGATCCATAGGTTGGATGGGTTTGATGTCTACCCCAAGCACAAACCCTCTGCTGCCCACGATTTTTCTGGATGCCTGCATCCAGCCACCTGGAGCCGCGCCTAGATCCACCACTACATCACGGGGTTTAATGAACGGGCGCTTTTCCACTGCTTGAAGGAGTTTATAGGCTGCGCGTGACCGAAATTTCTCTTCTTTCGCCTTCCTGTAATAGTATTCTTTTTTTCGTTCTCTGGTCCACGCCTTTGGCAAAACTAACTGTCACCCGGTGGACTAGTTTGTGAGATTTAGAAGCCACTCAGTCAGTTTTTCGCATTGGTTAGGTGAGGTTGTACTCCAGGGTCCGCATCGAGAGTCGTTGGGGCACATTAGACAGGGGCAGTCGATGATGGAGTTAATAGATGCTGGTTTTCTCTTGGCGTACAGTCGGTAGGTCCATCTTCCTTTGAAGAGCTCGCGCTCACGGTTAATCAAGCCCTTGCCCTCCAGCTTTATGGCTATACGTGAGCCTTCTCTGCTGCTGGCGTCCAGTTTTCGCCAGAGTTCAGACTGAAGCACACCATGATCTCCCACGTTCACGATCACCTGTAGGGCTTTGTGCTCCAGATCGTTACGTCTCGGCATACCCCATCGATCCTCAGAGGTTCCTCAATACATATGGCGCTTTCAAACATAAAAACATACGTGTTCAACATGTACATGCTTGGGAAAGCTGAAACCCGTCTTGTTTAACATCTACTAGTAAATTGTATCTCAGCTAGAGTTAGAAGATCATAATAGCACTTCTCATCTTCTCCAACTGTCTAAGAGAGAGCGTTAAAACTTATTAATCTCAACGCAAGTTTCCGTAGAACAAGAGAGGAAGGAATTGCAAATAATACCTAAACTTAAAGAGGAATTCTATTTTATTCGTGGGAATTACCTAATTATCGTTATGAGCTGGATTCTAATTGATTTTGCCATGGAATTGCAGGCAACTTACTATGGCCCTTTTGTTTTGTATGATCTCGGTGCTACAGAAACAATCTTAGGGCTCATAGGATTTGTTTCCCTGATAGTTTTGGCTTTAGTTCAGTTTCCAGGAGGGTATTGGGCAGACAAGTATGGGAGAAGATGGCTGGTTTCAACTATGACCTTTGGATTGGCGCTTTCATACATTTTCTTTATGCTAGCTTCAAGCTGGCACTGGATTTTGGTTGGGACCGTTTTAGGAAACCTCTGCTGTTTCTATCTACCAGCTCTCGAAGCCATGTTTGCAGATTCAACGCCGCCCGAAAGGCGAGGCATGGGGTTCTCCATAATAACGCTCATAACTAAAGTTGCCACGACTCCAGCGCCAATTTTTGCCGGTCTGCTTGTTGCAGTGTTTGCACGCGCAAACGGCATGAGAATAGCCTATGCAATAGTGGTTGTTTTTTTCTTGATTGCGGCGACTTTGCGTGTTAAACTGAAAGAAACTGTTGCCCAGCCCGGAAAGATCCGGTACAGAGATCTTTTGAACTCTTATCCTCAGGCACTCAGAGAAAGTATTGGCGTGTGGAAAACCTTACCACATTCGATGCTTTACCTCTTCTTTGCCAACCTCACAACTAGTTTGGCTTTCTCTTTTGGTTACCTCTACTACGCTGTTTATGCTATTGAAGGAAGCAGAAGTGTCTTGTCTATTACCGAGTTTGATTGGGCACTTGTATCTACCGCTCTATTTGTCACAATGATGATTTCAGCTATTCCAATGGGTAAGTTCATCGACAAAATTGGCAGAAAAATCCCACTCTTGGTGTCTTACATAATCTTTTTTCCAGCTGTGCTGCTCTTCGTGTATGGAGACTTGTTGAGACTTTTCATAGCCCTTCCGCTGGTAGGAATAGGTGACATGCTCTTCTTTTCTGCTTTCGAATCGTTACGAGCAGACCTTGTTCCCCTAGAAAAGAGAGGAAAAGTGATAGGACTTACAAACTTTGCCACCTATATCATTATGGCTATAGGTCAACTGGCGGGAGGCATACTCTATGAAAAGGCTCGTAAACTTCCATTTTTCTTCATGTTGGTGTTCATAGTTCCTTCATTTATCATAACTCTGCTTGTGCATGAACCAAAAAAGCGAGAAGAATAGAAAGAGAAAGGGGTCACAACTATTTTAAGCAGTTGTACAAAGACTTTACACAGCTGCAACTCATGTTTAAACCTCCAAAAAACTGCGAGAGAGTTGAGAACGTTGCTTAAGCGCCGTTCAGTCGCTTCTTACTGCTTGGGCATCGAGTCCACAGCCGACGATTTCAGTGTGGGTATCCTCTCCTTCGATGGCAAGGTTCTTGCCAACGTGATCAGCGCATACGTGCCCGAGAAGGGAGGCATTCACCCGCGTGAAGCAGCTAGGCACCACGCGGAGGTGGCTGGAAAAGTCTTAGAAGAAGCCTTTCAGAAGGCTGGTGTAAAGCCTCGAGAGATTCACGTTGTCGCCTTTTCTCAAGGTCCCGGCTTGGGTCCTTGCCTCCGCACCGGCGCGACCGCAGCCCGCGCCTTAGCCTCTTATCTGGGAGTTCCTCTA
>Ga0315312_1002710_pt1 | contig 12002 bp, 12 predicted proteins | sample TDP7_MG_FD_203629 | JGI IMG/M metagenome (GOLD analysis project Ga0315312, IMG submission 203629) | Freshwater sediment microbial communities from Lake Towuti, South Sulawesi, Indonesia - TDP7 | ecosystem: Environmental > Aquatic > Freshwater > Lake > Sediment | place: Indonesia: South Sulawesi... | reverse complement strand
TACACTTCCAAGATGGTTGAGGATAGAGTTGAGATTAGAGAGGGCGACATACTGGTCATCCACACCGGCTACCATAGATACGGCTGGGACCAGCCCACCGCAGACGAGGTTCGCTACATGGTCAAGCATCCAGGCCCAGACAGGGAATTCGCAGAGTGGGCCAAGCGGAAAAAGATCAAATGGATCGGTGTCGACTGCGGTAGCGCCGACCACCCGATGAACACGATAATCCGCGACTGGATGCCTAGACAAGCAAGAGAAGCCGAAGCTCACTTTCAGAAGAAATACGGCAAGGCACTGAAGGAATTCTTCTCCGACGACAAGTACCAACTCATGCACATCGAAATGTTCCCGCACACGATAATCCACGCGGAATGCATCGGAGGAGACATTGACCTCCTTCTCAACCAACGGACAACGATAGGGTTCTTCCCGTGGAGATTCGTTGACGGCGAGTCAAGCATAGGCCGATGCGTCGCTGTGTTGGAAGACGATGAGTATGACCGCTTGATGAAGAAGAAAGCGTCGCTACCGAAGACGCGTTTCGGCGACGCGATCGGATGCAAGCGCTAGAAAACGGTCAACCTCAGTCCTCAGAGAAGCACCGCGTATACGAACGAAAGGAATCAAGCTACATCACCGCACGTCGCGCGGACATTCAACTGCTTCCGGTCGAGCTACCGTGCGCTGCAATCGCACGCAGGATAGGGCATAGGCCCTCTTCGTAGACCGTGTCCCCCATCTTTCTGTAGCCCTCCGTGTTCAAGTGCAGACCGTCGGCCGAGTATCTCGAATCCAATCGACCGGTGGCCAGGTCGGCCGTGGCGGTGAACAAGTCAACGCATCGTATCTCGGATTTCCGACAGCGTTCCTGTATCAGCTTGTTCAGCGTTATTCGTAGTGGAATTGCTGCGTCGAACCCCAGTATTGACGGGACAGTGCATGCAATTGGAACGATTTCGTTTCTTAGTGAAAGCTCGTACATCTCGCGAAGATTCGAGAAGACTTCTTGCGGGGCTATACCCCATCCAAGATCGTTCGAACCTCCGAGGATAATCACGACTTTTGGTGAGAGTCGAATCACATCCAAGTCGAACCTGGCCAGCATCTGCTCAGAAAGCTCGCCAATTACCCCCTTGTTGATGATTTCGACCGAAACGGAACTCGCAAAATCTCGCCTGACGTGGCCGAGCAAGAAGTCGGTGTACGGAGTGGACGTCTCCGTATTCCCGAAGAGTCCGAAGGATTGGAAGCCCGCTGTCAGACTATCGCCTAGTGCGACAACTCTCACAAGTGAAGGCGCAGGCCGCATCGAATTCGCCTGCAACAGGAATCCTCTGCAACCGTTTTATACTGTACTAGTCATCTGCGTGGGCGGTGACTGATTTGGCTGGTCTGCTGAGCGGTCTACTTCTCCGAATCGCCAAGCATTGGATAGCGGGTGAGACGCTTGAAGACGCCATAACACGCGCGCAGCAGTCGAGTACAAATAAGGTACGAGGAATCATCAATCTAGTTGGAGAGGAAATCACAGCTCAAGAGGAAGCCACCGCCGCCGCAGCTGAATACTTGGAGATTCTGAAGACAATTGACGCACGGCGGATCCAAAGCTGCATTTCCGTAAAGCCAACTCAGCTGGGTCTAGCGATTGATGAATCGCTCTTCAGAGACAACCTACATAAGATTCTGAGCAATGCGAAATCGCTTGGAAACTTCGTCTGGGTCGACATGGAGGGCTCCCCATTCACGGCTCAGACGGTCGACTCATACATCGAGTTTCGCAAGAAGTTCGACAACGTCGGGATCGCGATTCAGGCCTACTTGAGGAGGAGCGAGGGGGACGTTAGCCGCATTCTCGAGTCTGGGGGAGCGATTAGATTGTGCAAGGGCGCGTACAACGAGAGCCCGAGCATCGTCTACAAGCGAAAGAAAGAGATCGACGAGAACTTCTCAAGACTGATGCGAATGATGTTCGAACGCGGGAGAGGATTCGCGATCGGAACTCACGATGAGAAGCTGATTGAGGAAGCAACCCGGCTGAGCAATGTGCATCACGCAGACTTCGAATTCGAAATGCTGATGGGGATTAGGGACAAGAAGAAGCTGGAACTGGTTGACCGAGGATACCGGGTAAGTGAGTACATTCCTTTTGGCAAGAGCTGGTGGGCCTATTCGGTGAGGCGAATTCGTGAACACAAGAGTAACATATTCCTGATCGCGCGCTCACTGATCAGCGGATAGGAGTCTTCGACCTGGGCGACGGATCAGCCGACTAGGCTGTAGGCGTACTTGGGTACTATCGGCTTGCCTTCCTTGAACCTAGTGCTCCTGAAGTTCTCGACATCGCTTCCGGCCCTATTTCCATGAATAATCAGATCAGCCATCATCTCGCCTACGGCCGGGCAAAGCTTGAACCCATGACCGCTGAAGCCGACCGCACAATAGTACCCTTCAACCTCTTCGATTCTGTCAAGGATCGGATGCCAGTCGGGCGTGACATCGTAGGGACCGGACCAGCCCCCGCGAGGAACAGCCCTCCCCATTACCGGAAGCCTGTGCACTATCTTTTCGGACAGCATCTCTATGTGATCATAGTCGACCGAATCAGGACACAAATCGGGGTCAACAGGTGCCGCTAGATCAACTTGAGGATCAAGGGTTCCGGCAAGCGTCTGGGTGTCGCCTTCAGCCTTGAGATACGTCAACTTAACGAAATCGAATAGGACCACGTGGGAGTTCTGGAAATCTGGCGGTCGCCTCAGCAAACAGACTTGGCTTCTGACGGACTGTATGGGAAGCTCGACCCCTGCCATCTTGTTGATACGGTTCGCCCAAGCATTTGTCGCGTTGACTATCACCGGCGTCTGTATCTCTTCTCCGATGTTCGTCTTGACGGCTGTGACGCCCTGTCCGTGAAGCTGTATGTCTACCACCTCTGTCTTTTGCAAGATCTCGACCCCAAGAGCTTCCGCGGCCTTTGCATAGCCTATTGTGGTCAAGGAAGGGTCTGCATAACCCGCGTCTGGCTCGAAGGCACCTCCCGCCAAGTCATCCGTGTAGAGTTCAGGCTGTGCCTGTCTCAACTGTGATGGAGAAAGGACCTTCGTGTCTACCCCCAGCGCCCTCTGCATCGCCACAGTGTCTTTGAGGCCGTTGATGCCTTCGTCGCCGACGGCCACGACGAGCCCTGTCCGGCGGTAGCCACTATCCGCCCCTAGTTCTTGCTGAAAGTTACGTATGGTCTTGAGACTCCTAGTCGCCATGCGGACCATGAATTCTGTGCTGTAGTGTTGACGAACCACCCCGGCGGATCTGCCCGTAGCGCCTGAACCGATGAACCGCTTCTCCAAGAGCATCACTTTGTCCATTCCGCACTTCTTGAGGTTGTACGCGATGCTACTGCCCATGCATCCACCACCGATGACGACGACATCAGCGCTCTTCATCAGTCATCTTCCCGTGTCAGGCTTGCACTGTGGCTCCATAAGAATCGGAATGAACGTTGACCGGAGCTGACCAGATACCGTAGCGACGAGGAAAAAACTCTTCCTAATCAGGGTTCCTAGGAGTAGGGCTGGACGGTTATGCGGTCGCCAAAGAGGCATCAGTCGGGGCCGAACTTGTGAGGAAGATTCTTCTGGACTTCGCGCTTGGGGTGGTACCCACCCAAGAACGAGTGGCACCGGTTCTGACGGTATGAAAATTCTCTTCTGACAAGCCTGATGTGCTGGATGTGTTGGCTTAGGCCTGGAAGTTAACTACCCCGCGTTGAGGGTGAGGTTCTGACTAGGCCAGTCCCTGAGCGGCTCACCCTACTACTCCCCTGAGAGTGGATGGATGTTTGCCGCGTGTAAGCCAACAACACAAAGGAGGAACGATGAATTGATCAATGTGGGAATAGATGTAGGTAAACGCTTCTGCCAAGCAGCCCTCAAGGCTGAGGATGGAAGACTCCTAGACGAATTAAGATTCGAGAACACAAGCCGAGGCGTACAGGAACTCCTAGAACACATAACAGTCCACGGAGATGAAGCGAGAGCCGTCGTTGAATCAACAGCCAACTATTGGATTCGCATACATGACATGCTTGAGGAACACGGCGTCGACACACTCCTAGCCAACCCGCTCAAGACGAAGCTCATAGCCGAAGCCAAAATAAAATCTGACAAGTTAGACGCTAGAACCCTAGCCACGCTCCTGCAGGGGAACCTAGTGTTCGAATCGTATGTTCCACCCAAATCTGGAAGAGAGCACCGCATCCTAGCCCGCCACCGAGCTGGACTCGTAAAGACAAGAACGGAGATACGGAACAGAATCCACGCCCTACTCGACAAACATGAACTCCAACACGGCTACTCAGACCTCTTCGGTAAGCAAGGCCTGGAATGGTTGAGCAACCTCCGACTGGAAGGCGTAGACCAAACCGTCCTTGAGACGAACTTGGCGTTGCTGAAGACGCTGGATGAACAGATCGAAGCCGTAACGCTTGAAATTGCCAAGACAGCCTGCAACGAAGAGGATGTTCGCATACTCATCACAATGCCCGGCATAGACTTCTACTCCGCCATGGTCATCGCGAGCGAGATCGGCGACGTGAAACGTTTCCCAACCCAATGGAAACTGGTCGCCTACGCAGGCCTAGCACCAAGCCAACACCAATCCGGCGAATACGAACGACGCGGAGGCATCACGAAGCAGGGCTCCAAGTGGCTACGGTGGATCCTAGTCCAGGCTGCACAGCAGGCACGGCAGCGTGATGCACGCTTCAAAGCCTACTATGAAAGAGTCGCGAAGCGTAGAGGCAAACAGAAAGCTGTCGTTGCAGTCGCGAAGGAGATGCTGGTCGTAATCTGGTTCATGCTCACACGTCGAGAACCCTACAGGGGCCAAGACCCGGAACTCGTCGAGAGAAAGCTTAAGCGCATGAATACGCTAGCAACGTCAGGCTCGCACGCAGCATAGGACGCGCAGGGAAACCCACACATCCCACAAGAGAATTTTCATGGATGTTAACTTGAGTAGGTGGCTCGGGCGGGTTTTGGCCCGTGTTAACGGGTTGGGGGGGGTCAATCTATGGCTACCATTTCTTCCAGCTTAGGATTTCCTTGTTTACTCTGGCAAGAGTGACTTCAAAGTTCTGTCTCGTCCCATCTTGGTTCTCAAGGCGACCGCTGACTAACACCACTCCTAATTCGTGTTGCGTACCTGCACCCATTCTGTCGAACTTCGCAGACAGAGTTATGATCTGTTTCGGATTGAACTTCTTTTGAAGATACGCAATAGCTAGCGCTTCATCTTCGTCTAGGTCCAATTAGGACGCCATCGTAAGGTCGTCGTGAATGTCCTAAAAAGCTTGCCTAAGACGATCCGAACTTGGTCCTTGTGGCCGCATCTCCTGCCTTCCTGACTAGTTGCTCCCACCTGTTTCCCTCTACTGCTTCATCTACTCCGGCGGCTTCTGCCGGGGTCTTCCCATTGAGGGCTTGATGTGGTCGTATGTGATTGTAGTAGATTCTATGACCCTCAATCATTGATGAGTCGGGTTTCTTGATTGCTCGCATGACCTTGTTTCTTTCTCGGATTGTTCCGTGTAGGCGTTCGATTCGGTTGTTGTTCACTTCTCCTTGGATGCCGACGCCAGCGAGATGAACCGTGTTTCTGAACTCGCGGTTAGCGGCTGCCTGATAGGACGATAGACCGTCACTGATGAGGAATGTCGGCTCTCCCTCGGGGTTACTGTTCTTCTTAGCGATCTGGAATGCTTCTTGAGCTTCCGCTACCCCTCGACCTTGCGCAACATGCGAAGCGAGAATGTATCTGGTATCCGAGTCCATGATGTTCCAAAGCCATTGCCATTTACCGTGAACATTCACTTTCATCTCGTCAGCGTGCCACACGCCTGAGAGTTGTGGGCGTAGGACCTTCGCGTACTGTTCCATTAGCGCGACATACTTCTGAATCCACTTGTAAACTGCCACGAACGAAACGTGTGTGTCCTCGAATTGACGTAAGTGGTCTTGAATCTTGCGTAGGCTGATACCTTTGAAGTAGAGGTCTAGCGCTACCATGATTGCCTTGGGGTTAACGCGCATTGAGGCAAACGTACGGTCCAAGCCATTCTCCCACCGGTGTCTACATGTCACACATCTGTAGCGCTGTATACGTGCCCCGCTCTTTCTATATCGGAAACCCCACTTCTGAACGCGACTCGAACCGCAGACTAGGCATTGGGTCGTTACTCGGATGTCGCTCACCGTTTCGGGTGCAAAGTTCTGCGACGACGCCTTCTCGCGGAGTGTCGTGGAGAATATAGTCGCATAGATGTGTTTGCACGAAACCCCGCGTGTCCTGTGATCTGGACATTCGCAAACCCATTTCGCCTCTACCTTCGAAACTTGATAGGTGCCGTTGCCCGACTGAGAGGCGACAACATAGGTGTCTTTGTCGAGGCGCTTGACTTGGCCCAACTCGAAGATGTTGAGACCACGTTCTTCACGGGTCTGAGGTTGCGCGTACATACGTATGCACGTATCATACTACGTGCGCTCACCCCGCTCATAAACCTTTGCGTTACGGGCAAACGTTTTTAAGGGCATAAGTGCATACACTTCCAACATGGTCAAGGGCAAGGCGAAACCCGAGTCGGGTGCGCATAGCGGAGGTCCGACCGTGAGGCTGAATCTAACGATCTCCAAGGATCTTAACGACCAGTTTCGGAAGGCAGTGTTTGACAGGCTCGGTCTGCGCAAGGGAGACATTCAACGGGCCGTGGAAGAGGCTATTAGGCTCTGGATCAGCAAAGGAGGCCAATAGGGAACCAGGCAGAGTCTGGGGCATTCACGGACGCGGTAGCGTCCCTCATCCCGCCGGAACCTTATGCGCCCTGACTCAGGTGCACCCTAGTTCCCCATACATTCCTCCCTGTCACACATGCATGCATGACCGCTAACTTCTCTCCTGTTCTTCCACACCCAACTGCTCGCCGAGAGCATACAACAATTCTTTGGCAATCTTCCAAGTCCGTTTGTCCTTGACCACGATAGTGCCCATGGTCGTTCGGACTTCACCATAGGGTGTCGAGACAGTTGCCGCTTCTTGGGCCACGATTGGCTTGCTTATCTCCAGTTCCCTCCTGTCTGCCTCCTGCACGATTGGTGCTGGAAGCGCGGCAGACGACTTCAGGTATTGAAACGCCTCAATTATAAGCTTTCTGACCACGCTGACGTGTTTCTGAGCTTCTAACCATGAAACACCCGTGATTTCAGCCAATTTTGCGGGGAAAGCGGTTTCGTCAGGGATTTCTCCATTCCACGCATCAAAAGCACGGTTGATTAGCGTTATGTTGCGGAGTGCTTTGACCTTCCCTTCGGCAGCTTGCGTTGAGTCGTATGGGTTCAAGGCCTGAGCCGCAAGTTCGGTCGTCTTCAGTCCTCCCCGTTCTCTGACAAACAGTTGAAACATTTCCAAGTCGTTGATGCGCTTATAGATCGTCCCACTGATTGCGGCACGGTCCTTTACGTTATACCCTAAGGCTTGTGCGGCGTCGATATTGGGAATGATGCCACCGTACTTCTTAAGGGTTACTTCGGCCAAATTGAGGGCGTCGGCAAAGGTCCCAAGGGTTGGGTATGCATAATCACCTATTTTCTCCATGGCTCTCGAACCGCATAGCTATATCGCATACCGCAGCATAAAGTTTGCGGATAACTGCGTTATATGCGGCATGGGGAAGGACGGACCTGTTTTCGCTGTCCTTTGCCGCAAGGCACCCCCCCAAACGATTAACAGGCCATGAAGCTCGGTCACGCCACCCAGCCAAGTTAACAGAACCTGGCACCCACCCTTGACCGCATCAGGGCTCTCGTCAACCATGAGCCGCTGAAAGCACCGTTGTACACGCTTGTTGCCTATCAGGTCAGCCCGCTGAACTTGTTCGGGACGTGATAATAGTTGTGGCATTGATGACCCTCGCCCACCCCCCCTCCCCCCTAGGGGGTACCCCATGGCGTCGCGCCACTCCACAGCTTCCACCCAATCGAAAACCTCGTCAGTGATGCGCGTATGCTGCTCGAACCCGTCGCTGCCGGTGCTCCAAACATCCAGGACGAGATGACCGACAGGCTCGCGAAAGCCTTAGTCGCTGTAACACGCAAGGTGCGAGCGATCCTGCACGTGATACCAGCGCGAAACGAACCATACCAAGGCGAGAACAGGCAACTCACAAAGTCAAGACAAACGACTCAAGAGAATATCAGACAGCGCTTGAAGGCCACGCAGAAGAGCCACCCACAGGGAACACTCGACTAGAGCCTTTTCATAGGTGGGTCTCGTGGTGTGCACACACACAAAAACTACGAGTTCAATTCACGATGCCCGCACCAAGGGAAGCACACAAAACAAGCCCGAGAGCTAGGCCTGACCGCGTAAGCGTCATATAGTCTCAAGACGTTGAGGCTGGACTGTTCGGATGTTTCAGTGATGCGCTCCTTCAGGCTTCTTGCGGTCACGGTTCTGACTGTGGTCTTGACGTCGTCATTCACTCTGAATGCGTACGCGGTGACCGAGCTCAAGTACGACGACGGGGTGGAGGAGAGTTATGCTTGTCCGAGCCAGAATGAGTGGCGCGCTGTGGAGTTCGTCCTTTCCGACTTTGGCCTTTCAGGCTCATGGAAGCTATTGACGGCTAGGTTCTACCAGTCAACCATGGAGACGGCATACGGTCCGGTTGAGCTTCATGTCTTGAATAGCGACGGGAGCGGGGACTGGCCTGGAAGTACGCCAATCACAGTCACTACGACTCCCCCTGCGGGCTGGAACGATGTCGACTTGAGCGGGCAGAATGTCATTGTGTCCGGAGACTTCTGGATCGCGTACAAATGGCTGGAAACAGGCTTGCATCCATGTTTAGGGTTGGAATATTCGGCGGTAGATGGAAGATCTTACTACGGCTCCCCCGGTAGCTGGACCGTGGATGGTACCTACGATTACATGATCAGGGCTCTTATTGGCTCACTTGGCGGTGCCGCTGTCGGCGACGTCGTTGAACCAGTCAACAAACTTGTCGTCTTCGCGCCCTATGTGGCGTTGCTCGGTGTCATCGCAGCCGTCGCAGTCATCATTTGCAAGAAAACAGAGAACTAACAGTCCACTGTCCGTCCATTTCTTTCTTTTCTATGGAAATGTCACGCAAGTTGATTGCTAGAGGACACCTCACGATCATAGGGTCAGGAGCAGGGGAGGAGTTGGAGGAGTCCGTTTTTTGTGTGCGCACCACGAGACCCACACACAAATCAACTCATTCCATGAGGGTTCAAATTACGAAGCCTGGTTCATCAGGGTCTCTCAATGAGTCAGCGAGCACTTCGGAGAAGGCCATAGCACTGCATGAGGTGTTGTTTGGCAACCCTATGAATGAGCGCTTCACAAGATTCCAACGCATACGAACAGCATGCCTAGACCGTTTCCAGTCGCTTGTCTAATCTTTCCAAGACCTAACCGGAATAGTCTTTCACTGATTTTCTAGGACTTCCTTTTGGATCTGCACTTGAACTTCATAGAAAGCCAAATTGGTTTCCTCAACCAATCTCATGATTGCGTTCATTATGCTCACCCGCTCTATTGTCGGCTTAATTGAGAGCAGGCAGGTTGTTGTTTGGGCTAATGATATGGCAGCTCCCTGGCCCGGATCAGCTAATCCATAGTTAGATGGCCCAGCCAGTAAGAGGGGCCTTCGCAATTGTCTTTCCAGAAGCCCAAGTCTGAATCGAATCCCCTTGGGCCCTGAATGTACATTGTGAGATGCCATCATGTAGTAAGGTCTATACTTGTTCAAACCCACGGACTTCTCTATTCCCAAGAAGGTTCTGTCTTTCAACACGTCTTTTGGTATCCATCCATACCTCGCACCGAAATCAGTGCCGTACTTCTTTAGGACCTCGTCGTGCATCATCTTTAATCTATTCAGTTCTTCCGCCGTTAGACGTTCGTATCCAAGTCGTTGGCAGTGTTCTTGGTAGTGAAGGCACTCTCTGTAGGTTTCGATGATTCCATAATCGAGAAAACGCTTTGCAACATCCTGACCCTTATCTTTTATGAAGTAGGCAATTCCAGCGATTTCGTGGAGCGTTCTCCAACGAGCGTGTGCGCCGTCTGCTAGACCAGCTTTCAGCAAACAAAGTATTTCGCTAGAAATTTGACAAGCACGTGAGTGCAATCCAGTCAAAACATGAAATCTGTAGTCATGTGATTTGGTAGCTGTGCTCGCATATTGACTGTTTAGATCCGCGCCCGCCTCCAAGGACGCTTCGATGAGAACTTCCAGTAATTCCAAGGGAGTCTTCCATCTTTCCAGAAGGCGTTCCTCAAACTGTCGTTCGTATGACCTTCTTTTGTCCAAGATCTCTGGTAAGTTTGACTTGAGCGATTTGAGGATGAGATCTGCATACCGAGGTACTGTCGTTGAGACGACTGCCCTAGCGAGTTTAGAAGGGGATAATGAATGGGCTTTCTTTGACCTTCTTACTTCCTCTAAGATCAAAGAAAGTAACCAATCGTTTCTATTGTAGGCCAAGTGAGGTCGCCCGAAATCGTTACGATGCTTCTTCTGTTAACCCTTCTCTGTTAAGAACTTGTTGACCTATTCGGGTCCATTGACAAGTTCTATTCGGTGGTGCGGGCGTCAGGATTTGAACCGGTGATTCTTCTGTGTGTCCGACTCGGTGCTGAGGGTCAGGATGAGACGATTATGGATACCTGCTCGTTTTGCACCTCTTGTAGGGCACTTTCTATTCTTGCTTTGTCGGCGAGGATGATCGCGCGCAACCGTCTTTCCTGCGACTGCAAGTCCTCGATAGAGCTCTCGTGACGGTCGGCTTCAGCTCGTGCACTGTCTAGCTGGTTCCTGAGAGACAGCCATCGGTCATAAGTGCCCGAACCTTTGAGTTGCCTCAGAATTTCTTGTCGATTCGCTTGCAGTACGCTGTGCTCTTCGCGAATCCGCTCCAATGCTCCAGCTTCGAGCGACTGTATGGATTCAATCGACTTTCGTTTTCTTCTTTGGTCAAGGGGGATCTCGTTATGCTCGATCAGGCGGCGAAGCGAGGAAAGCAGCTCACGGATCTCAAGGACTGGGATTTCGAGCAGCGCGTTCAGGGGATCGTCAGCCAGCCTACTGACGTTGTCTCTGCTCGACCCTGATGACAGTTTGCTGTCCGGCCTGTCGGCCTTTCGAAGAGGCTTCAAAAGCGGCTCAAGCAGCGCGAGAGCTTCTGCTTCCTTCTGCCTAGTCAGCAGTTCTATTCGACTCAGCTCCTTGAGATTCTCATCTTCATTCAGCATCGAGAGGTCACCCTGAAGTCTCGATTGGATCTCTCGCGATCGCCCTAGCGCCTCATTCAGTTCCCGTGCCTGCTCTGTTCTACTACGTAGTTGGCTTGCATTCTGGACAAGCTGCTCGGCGTCCCGTGCCAGTAGTAGCACCTGTTTCAAGTTTGATTCGTCAAGAACTTTCGTGAGAGCGTTCACGCTTCTACTCAGGTCCACAATCGAGCTTTCAAGAAGTAGGGTCTCGGACTTGACTGGTCGGATGATACTCCGGGCGTACTTGCTGTACGTCTTCGCGATGGACCGAGCTGCGTGAAGAGATTCTTCCTCAAACTTTCTCAGTTCCTCATAAGAGATGCCGAGTGCATGCGAGCTCAGCGGCTGGCAAGCTTCGAGCACCAGCTCTGAAAGTCTGGCTCCATGCAGCTCGGCGGGCCTAGAGAGGCGACCCCACGCCCGCTTGGTCGCCTCCTCCAAGTTTCTTGCAGCTTTCTCGACCGACTTGAACGATTTGACAACCTGCTTCGCGGCTTCGGCGAATTGCTTGCTATGGGATCGTTCTTTGTCGGCAACTATCTCTCGCATCTTCTCGTTGAGAAGCTCCACGCGGATTTCCATCGGTCTTCGTCACTCGCAGGTTCGGAAGCGCATCCCTCGCGCCCTCGGGTCCGGTGGAAACA
>Ga0315312_1002709_pt1 | contig 12003 bp, 4 predicted proteins | sample TDP7_MG_FD_203629 | JGI IMG/M metagenome (GOLD analysis project Ga0315312, IMG submission 203629) | Freshwater sediment microbial communities from Lake Towuti, South Sulawesi, Indonesia - TDP7 | ecosystem: Environmental > Aquatic > Freshwater > Lake > Sediment | place: Indonesia: South Sulawesi... | reverse complement strand
CCAATCGGAACCTCAGCCTCGTCGTCAAATACAGTATCGACGTAATCTTCGCCCTCGATATACTCATCATAAGGATCGTACATATTCAAGCATACCACCGTCCCTGAGGGGCTGACCAGAAAGATTTGCAAATCGAACACGTTATCGTGGGTCAAACTAATCCCGACATCAATATCTTGGATAGTACCGTGGTTGGGCACTTCTATAACTGCATCGACCATCCAGCCTCTGCTGTCGTTTGAGTCAGCAGGAATATCTAAATCGAACTCGCCGCCGTAAGTTCGGGTTTGGTTGGCAGAGATATTTGGGTCCTGCGAATTTTCTAAATCGAACTGGCCGGTGTAGGTATAGACTGGGCTGGCAAAAGCGCTCAGACAAAACCCCCTCATAATAACAAAAATTATAACAGTCCGTTGTATGCTGCAGCGAGCACTCATTCTCTACCAGCTTGCACTTTTTATACGCACATACTTGTTATCCCCCAAATTTCTACCTATTTCACCTCAATAACCGAGTTAAACTCGCCAAACGGATTTAATTCCGTTAGCTCATTATATGGGTCCTGCTGCCACTGACCATCGACCACCAGCCGATAGCGATATTTACCCCGGGGCAGCTTCATCTGGGTTTGCCAGACGCCGCTATCACCTACTCTTTGCATAGGATTCCTTGCCGGCTGCCAATCATTGAAGTCGCCGGCAATCTGCACACTCTTTGCTCGCGGATAAAGCGATACGAAAACAAGCGCATCTTTTATCTGATTCACGCCATAATAGTCGGAAAGCTTAGCGTCGGTATCAGCGGGCTTTGCCTTCTCTGGGGGCCGCTCCTTGGCTTTTGCAGTTGGCTCAGCTTTTGTCTGAGGCTGTGCCATCTCCAGCAGTTCCTCCGCGGTGGTGCTGATAGACTCAAGCTGATGGGCTAAAGAGTCGACGATCTGCCGGCGTTGCTGCTTGGCCTCTGCGCCAATAACCTCCTCAGCCAGACAGCGAAAATCCCTCTGGCCCTTGCTGGCAGAATCATATTCATTGATGGGCTGGCCAAAACTCGATGCCTCCTTGATCTTAGTATTGAAATTAATGACCGTTCTGAACATCTTGTCGGCAAAGTGCGACCGCAATTCGGCCAAGATCTCCCTGGCCATCTTTGTCCTTATATCATACATACTGGCCAAGACCTTGACATTGACCTGCTGACTACAGCGTGTGCATAGGATACTTAGCGTCTCAAGCTGTTTGCTAAGACCATGTAGCGCAAAGTAACCGGTCTCGACAGGAACGATAACATCGCTCGCCGCCCTTAGCGCATTGAAGGTCAAAAGACCAACCGCCGGCGGACAATCTATTACCGCGTAATCATACTCGCTGCTTACCTGGCCAAGGACCTCCCTCAAGCAGCATTCACGCTCAGCGATGCCAGCCATTTGCTGCTCGAACGCAGATAGGTCTATACTGGCCGGGGCCAGCTCTAATCTATCGCTTATCTGCCAGAGTATCTCTGTCAGCCTGATAGGCTCGTTTCTGCTCTTGCTTATGAGCACATCATAGATGCTTTGCTCAATCTGTTCTTCCGGCACAGCAAGCCCGACCGCACAATGCGATTGCGGGTCCATATCAACCAGCAAGACCCTTTTTTGCACTTCAGCCAATGCGCTGGCCAGATTTATTGCAATCGTGGTCTTGCCGCATCCACCTTTCTGATTCACAACCGCTATCGTCCTCATAGTCTTTCTCCCAAAGACCTTCGCCCACTATAGTATTCGGCAAAGAATTCGGAAAAACTTTACCTTTTTATAGGACGGGCCGATAAAAAATCGAACCCTTGCGATTTGCGATTTGCGATTTCCAATTGAAAATCGAAAATTGAAAATTCCACCTTGCCTGCTCGAAAAGATCAAAAAAGAAGATATATTATTATTTTCTTTCCTTCTTTGTTAGTGGCCTTTTGTTGGCCTTTCGATGGCCCTTCTGATTCTTTATTTATATCGCAAGTTCTTTTATCTGCTATATTTGCGATGGTTCTTTGTTAGTCGATTTGTAACAAAAAATTCCCTGCTGTGAACAGTCACAGCAGGGAAAAACAGTCTTGCGCCGGCATCGGCGAAGAAAGCTTATTGGCCTTTAACCTTGACCTTGACAGGCTTTGCGGTCTCGGCCTTCGGCAGCGTGATGCTAAGGATGCCTTCTTTGCACTCCGCCTCGATCTTATCCGTGTCGATGTCGGCGGGCAGACTTAGGTCACGTCTGAAACTGCCATAGGAACGCTCAACGTGGTAGTAGCCTTTTTCCTTTCGCTCCTCTTCCTGCTTTTTCTCACCGCTTATGGTAAGTGTACTTCCGTGGACAGAAATATCGATGTCATCAGCTTTACAGCCCGGGACCTCGGCCTTTACCACAAATTCGTTCTCGGTTTCTGCTATATCGATTGCCGGCCAGGTTTTGTACCCGAAAAATGGCCTATCCAGTCCTCTAAAGAAGCTGTCAAACAAATCGTCCATCTCGTCGTGAAGCCGAGCCAGAGCGCCCCTATCCCTTTCTCTTTTTCTTATAGGTACCAGTGCCATATTAACACCTCCTTTCTTGGTCTTTGAGCCGTTTAATTATTCTGGCGATTTTCACCACTACCAATACGAATTGCAAAATACGTGCCAGACTGCAAAATGGCAAAAACATTCAAAATAACCCTATAGTTTTCTTTTTAATCCTTCGTTTTTGCTCAGCAGAGCTGTCAATTTGACAGGATTGCCGCTTCGCAGAGGCCCCACCTTTTCCGCCCTGGATGAGCAAATAGTTCGTGACAATTAAATATGATTTTAATAACATAACTATTTTGCAGAAGCCTTTTATGAATAAAAAAAGGAGTTAAAAGTTTATGAAACGAATCAGACTCTTTCAAATCGTTGCCATCTTGCTATGCGGTTCTGTTTTTGGAATCGTTAATGCTGATGGAAAATCCAACATCACCCCCCAGGACCAAGCCGAGCAGATTCTGTCCGCCACCGGCGTCAAGGGCGGCCTGGTCGTCCACCTTGGCTGCGGTGATGGAAAACTCACGGCGGCGCTGCACGCCAGCGACAACTACACAGTCCAAGGCCTAGATACGGACGTCAAGAACGTCGAGATGGCTCGCAAGCACATCCAGTCGCTGGGATTATACGGCTGCGTATCGGTGAGCCGTTGGACGAGCGACCATTTGCCTTATGTGGACAACCTTGTGACGCTGCTTGTGTCAGAAAACCCGGGCAAAATCCCGATGGATGAAATCATGCGTGTGCTTGCGCCACTTGGCATCGCTTATTTGAAGCAGGGCGGCCAGTGGACAAATACGGTCAAGCCCTGGCCTAAGGAGATTGACGAGTGGCAGCAGCATTTCCACGATTCTGACAACAACGCCGTGGCAAACGACAGCGTTGTCGGCCCGCCGCGGCACGTCCAGTGGGTCGCCCAGCCGCAGTGGATGCGCTCTCACATGTCCATGCCGTCCATCAACAGCCTGGTATCATCGAAGGGTCGGCTGTTCACGGTCGAGGACCTGGGCAGCGCCGAGCACCCCGCCCTTCCGGGCAAGTTTGTTCTGGTGGCGCGCGACGCATTCAACGGCATCGTGCTCTGGCAGCAGCCGTTTCCCGACTGGCACCCGGTGAACATCCGCACCAAGCTAACCCCCGTCCAGTTGCAGAGGCGACTGGCGGCCATCGGCGACATCGTGTACTGCACGCCGGGCTACAGCGCTCCGGTGACGGCTCTGGAGGCGGCCACCGGCAACGTGCTCAAGGAATACGAGCAAACTGAGCAGACCACGGAATTCGTCTATGACCGCGGCGTTCTGTATGTGGTCATCGGAGACCCCACCGATACCATCGGGGTGGCTGGAGGCAGCGCCTTGGGCACCAGCCAGTTTCCCATTCATGCCTATGGCCCCATGATACCGGTGCTGGCCAATCCAAAGAGCACGATAGTAGCTATCCAAGCCGACTCAGGCCGGACGTTGTGGCAGAAGTCGGGCGACGACACCGCAGGCTACCAGGGCGCCTCCCTGGCCGTCCGCGGGCAGTATGCCGTCTTCTCAACGGCTAAGGACCTCGTATGCCTCGACCGGGTGTCGGGCCGGCAGGTCTGGCGTGTACCGGCCCCAATTACTCTGAAAGACCCAATAGGTCTGGGCGGCGTCACCGTGTCGCTGGTGCTCTCGGATGACGCAGCCTACCTGGCCGACTCGCAAATTATCCGAGCTTTTTCGCTCAAGGACGGTGCCGAGATGTGGAGGGGCAAAGCCACCTTGAACCACCACAAGCCGGCTGATGTGTTCCTGGCGGCAGGAGTTGTGTGGTCCGATTACTTCAACGGCCACGACCCGCGAACCGGCAAAATCATCAAGACCTTAAGCCAGAAGATGACCGGCCCGATGGGGCACGATCGGTGTTACCGCAACCGCATCACAAATCGCTATTATATCAATACCAAGACCGGCGGCAGCGACTTCTTAAGTTTCGACGCGCCCAATGAATTCCCAAATCCCTGGGCGCGCAGCACGTGCGGAATCGGCCATTTGCCGTGTAACGGCCTGCTCTACTGCGGCCCACCGGCCTGCTCGTGCTGCAACTGGGTGATGCTCAACGCACTGAATGCCCTTGCTCCGGAGCCTGGCCTGGAGTCGTCCGGCCAATTAGTCAAGGTCGAAACGAGCGAGCGTCTTGAGAAGGGCAGTGCCTACGGACAACTGTCCACGCCCCCCGGCTCTGAGGACTGGCCGACCTATCGGCACAACCCAAGCAGAACGGCCGTCACCAAAGCCACTGCCCCGGCGGAACTGAAGAAACGCTGGGAAATCAAGCTCTCGACCAAACCGAGTGCGCCGGTCATCGCAGCGGGCAAGGTCTTCGTAGCGGATATCGACGCTCATGCTGTCTGCGCACTGAACGCCTCCAATGGACAGCCACTCTGGAGTTACACCACTGGCAGCCGGGTGGATTCTCCGCCGACCTATTACAAGGGCCTACTGCTGTTCGGCTCGCGGGATGGCTGGGTGTATTGCTTGCGGGCGTCCGACGGAGAGCTGGCGTGGCGCTTCCGAGACCTGCCGGAAGACAGGATGATTTGTGCCTACGGCCAAGTGGAATCGGCCTGGCCGGTCTGCGGCAGCATTCTCGTAAAGGATGGAATCGCCTACTTCGCAGCCGGAAGGAACTCTTTCTTAGATGGCGGCATCTTCGTTTATGGTCTCGACCCTCAGACGGGCCGTGTGATATACCGGAGGCAAATGTATGGGCCCTACGATTCTGAGGGATTTCCAATCATCACCAGTAAAATCACCTCCGGCAGTGGACTGGATGGCTTCAAGGCCGATATCTTCCTGACGGACGGGCAATTCCTATATCTTCGCCAGCAAGCCTTCAAGTTCGACCTAACGCCCTTGAAGCCGGAAGAGCCCCGACCGCCGCACCTGATTCCTTCGGCTGGCTTCCTCGAAACGATACCCCACCACCGGACGTTCTGGACGATCGACACTACAATCCGATACGACATTACCACCGGTTTCCAGGCAGCGCATGGCGACATCCTGGTCATGGACGGCAATCAGTTCTACGAGGTCCGCGGCTATACGCCCGCACGGGTCAGCCCGTTTGACCCGCGGCCCAACGGCTACACGCTGTTTGCAGGTGTGTATTCCCAAGCGAATGAGACCGTCACCCAAAAGAGAGGCGGCAACAAAGCCCCCCAGAAGATAGCTGTCCGAAGCGTGGCCGAGGAACGATGGAGCAGCCACATCCCGCTTACCGGCAAAGCTATGGTGCTGGCGGGCGATACCCTTTTTGTCGCAGGTACCCCGGCGGAGTTTCCAGCCGAAGACCCTTCGACAGGCTCAGAGCAGGCTCTGGCCAAGGCCTACGAAGGCCGAATGGGGGGTGTTTTGTGGGCGGCCTCCGCCTCAACCGGCGAGAAAGTAGCGGAGGTACACCTCACCGCCCCGCCTGCCTGGGACGGCATGGCCGTGGCCAACGGACAACTATTCATCTCGCTTCAGGATGGAAGCGTGATGTGCCTGGGCGATAAATAAACTCTGCTTTAACAGCTTATCCACAAGAAAACGCGAGCGCTTTTTGCTCTTAACTGTTTGATATAAAAAGGCTTAGCAATCTGGTTGTTTGGGATATCACAATTTTACAAGGTGCGTTCAGCTACTTGTTCTACTGTACTTTTCTTTGAGCAATTCTCTTTTTTGATAACACTGCTCTGTAAAAACTGCAATCTCTGATTCAAGATTTGCGTTTGGTGAGTCGCCAAAAAATGCGTGGATAACAGGGAAAACCAAATCTGGCTTTTTCTTTCTGAACTCTTTTGCCATCGCCTCTATTTTTGCGGTTGCTACCGCTTCCTGCATACAAGTAAAAGGACCCACGTGAAATATTCCGCAGATATAAGCATTTTCTTGTGGCTTGGGCTTCCAGCCCAAGAAAACACGGCCAAGTTGGCCGTGCCACGGGGCTAATAATTCGTGCATAAAATGATAAGCTATCCCTGTACTTAATGGAGATTCACCCTCTATATCTCCGTGATATTCATGCTGCTTTTCCAAAGTCTCAATTATCTCCATCGGCTTAGGAAGAACATGCCGACCATGAAGCACCTCATGAAAAGGCTGGGCAATTTTTTCCTCAACATAAGACATGTATCTTCCTTTAATAAAAGACTTAGTAAATTTTCTCGCTTGCCGAATTGTCCTGCTCAAATCAAGCTCTTTAAGCCCCAATTTGACATCCCGCTTTGAATTTCTTTGGTTCACTTTGTTTACATAATCCAACCAATCCGTTATAGGGTCCCTGATTATTTCCAAACCAGCTTGCTCTAATTGTCGAATCACATAGTTGGTATAAGGGTCATGCTGTCTCATATAAATTTCGCCTATATAAAGAACAAGAGGAAATCTCTGGTTGCCCCCGTGTCTTCTGTCGAAGACAGAAACGGGAGTCGATTGGAACTGAGATACTGTTTGCTGACCCCACCTTACAAGGTCTGTTATCTTAGCACCGTTTGTTACAACTTTTTCCAATTCATTTAATCTTTCTTTCTTTAGCTTTTGCAGGTGCTCTTTGTCATCAACATAAGGGCAGAACCTCAGAAAGATATCCTCCAGCAGGTCAGACGCCTTTATCCCTTTGAAGAGGATTTTTTGCATTTTAATTTTCTCTGATACACCGAATCCGCTCGGAAAAGGTATATCAAGATAATCGGTTTCAGAAGATGGCCCTACCACTGGAACCTTTTCCAGGCCCTCGCGGTCCATAAATTCCCTCAGAATTTCTGTATATTTTCCAAATCGGCACGGGCCGCTCGTGGTAGGCAACATAACAAGATAGTTGTTCTGCACATATTCTTTGGTTTTTCTTTCGATTTGGTCTTTAAGAAAACCAAGTGCATCACCTACTACCCCTTTGAGCGGATGGCAAACCTCCGTATAGATGTGCTTCCTGGCTATTTCATAGCCTCTTTGAGTATTAGTGGGCAACACTTTGCCGTTTATTCCAAAATGTTTTAGCCCTGCCACCGCGACGAAACTTGCGTCTCCCATATAAGGAATCAGCCAAATCCGATTTTCGATTTTCGATTTTCGATTTTCGATTTGGCCAATCTCAAATTTTTTTGTTTTGCTTTGATTGACAACCCTCTCGTGAGCTTCTGTCCGTGTTACAAAAGGTGCATTATTTGTCTGCGCGTCCGTTAACAAGGTAAGGAAAGGCTTATTGGCCGCCTGCTGAATTTTTTCCTCTTGATAGATTTTCAAGCTATCTGGCCCACAGGCAAAGTTCATCATCCTTACAGCGAATAAATTTGGATGAGCCGCTACAAACAGGTTGGCTTTGAGTATGCTGACACTCTCGACCCAAAATTCATTTTCCACAATGTTATCGATGCTAATATCTGCGAATTTATGTTCCAAAAATACCTGTGGTATGTAATCCAGGCCGCGGACCTGAGAAAACATAGTTCCTGAGTTAGAGCTTGCTTCCGGATCGAGCAAGACATAATCTCTTCCTATACCCATATAGGCCTTTTGACCACCTTCCTCAATTCTGTGCAGAAATTTATCGCCCTCTTTATAAAGCTCATTTTTGAATTCGTTTTCCACTTCATCCGCATACTTGACGGCAGCGCTTATCTGCTTATTTGTGAATCGCAAGCCCAATCTGCTGAATTCCTGTCTTAGCTGCTGAATGAGAAGTTTCGTATCACCAAAATGCAAGATGGGATTTATCTGTTTGTTTTTGTCTAATGAGAGGACATCATTTAGAACGTAACCTTCTGATTCTGTATAAATGCAGTACTTTAAGTCGGGCGGCTGTTCTTTTCTTTGCTCAATAAAGCTGGGATTAAACAAATATTGCACCTTCGGATGGGCATATAAAACAGCCGCATGACCTGTCGCCAGCTTTCTTGCGATGCAGAATTCCGTTCTGGAGTTATCAATCCCTATCTTTGCTATTTCTTTATTGCTTTTTGGTGACAGCACTGGATAAAAGCCAAGTTTCCTAAGCAAAGCAGCGCTCCAAATCCCCTTTTCTCCAAGCGTTGCTGTGCTTCTTTTAATCCCTACCGTTTTTGTTGTCTTCTCATTTATCTCTAAAGAGGAGATTTCTTCTAACAGGCAACCATGTTTTTTGAAATGCTTTTCAAAAATGTTATGATATTTCTCAACATAATTTGTTTTTGGTTTTTTAGCCGCTTCGGAATTTCCTCTCGGGCAAAAGCCACCTGTTACTATCCTATCATCCTCGATGGCAAATACTTCGAGTTGACAGTCTCTGATACCGCAAGATTTTTCTTTGAATAATTCTCTGCAAGAAATCTTTTGTTTGTCGAAGGACATTTCAACTTCGTTCCAGCCTCTAAATGCAGAAGAGTACTTTTTGTCCTGTTTTTCCAACTGTTTTATGTGTTCAATGATATCGAGTGCCTGTCCCCACGCTCCGAACATTTCTCTGTGAGGATAGGCTTCTATTTGTTTATCCGTTACTTGTGCAAGTGCAGCCAAAAAGGCCTTTCCCAAAGGTGGCCCGCCCTGGGCGGAACATCTTTGTCCTACGTGCTGAGGGCCTCCGACAAACTTGTAATAATAACTTGCAGCTGTCCCTCGTATTATCGCAGCAGCAATCTCTTCTTTGCTGAAACCCTCTGCGATGAGCCTATTTTCATCCATCTCCATAAAGACGCCGCAAGTTGAGTCAATTATTGGAACTCTGCAGGCTCGAAGCGCTGAATCTTGCAAAGAATTCTCAACATTAAGATTTATGACATCAGCCATATTCTCCAGGGTCTGGCCGGAACCAGCCTGGCAACTATAATTCATTTTTGCTTCCTTGACCGTTCCATCTTTGGAAAAACTGGTAAACTTCATGTCCTGGCCGCCCACTTCAAAAATGGTATCGATATCCGGATTGTAATGCTTAACGCCAAGGGCATGACAGGTTATCTCATCAGTTATTCTGTCTGTGACTCCAATCCCCTTTTGGGTCAATTCTTCAACTTTCTTCTTGCTGATCAGGATTTTCTCATATAGTTTTCTTGCGGAACCGGTTGCGCCAACACCTTTTACAATCACTTTATCTTTGTGTCGGCTTAGATATTTTATAACCCGCTTGAGAGATTGCTCAGGATTACCATGAGTTTTGATGTAAAGTTTGTCGAGGAGCTTACCGGTTCTTAATTCAACTATTGCTCCCTTTGTAGTTGTGCTTCCTCCATCAATTCCCAACACAACCTCTGTTCCCAGCTCTATTTTCTCTTGTAGGTTTTCGTTGCTTTCGTACACTTCTTGCAGAAACTCAAAAAGAGCAGGGCCAAACTGCCTTTTTTCTCTGCTATAGGCTGCAACGTTTGCCAGTTGCTCAAGATTAAAAGTAAAGCTATTGCCTTGCTCTATCGCCTTTAAGGCCGCACCTATCGCAGCTATGTTATGATAATGCTTGGGCCTTTTTGTAGAAATTCCAAGCAGGCTCTCCAGGTTTCTTCTAATAAGATCGTTAGTAACAACACCGCCTGTTACAATCGCAGTATCAGAATCTTTCGCATCGTTAAACTCTCTTGCTCCGAGCACATCGATTTTGTAATTTCGAGCAACGATCTTAAAAAGCCCAGCTAAATTATCCTCTCTTTTTGCGCCCTCATTCTGCTTATGAATCAAATCGGATTGGATAACAACGCCACATCGTGCCAAAAACTCGCTCGGCACTTTTGAATTAGCTGCTTCTTTCTCGGCTCTATAAAACATTTCTTCTAATCTGGCTTGCAACTTCCTTCTATTGTCAGTATCTATATTCTGTTTTTCCTGCTCTTTATGCGCCGATGCGGTGTTGTGTAATTGCGGATTAGGAATCTCCCCTTCAAATAGTCTTCTGCATTGCTTTTCTATCAAAGTACCTGAGCCGCCACCACACTTAGTTCCTGTTTTCCATTCCTGAATAATGCTCTTACCATTTATCTTTCTTAGATGAAAAAAGTAAGAATCCTTCGCTCCTATGTGGAAGATGTACTGTGCTTGCGGCTCTATTATCTCCGCTCCCCTTGGAATAGCAACGCTGTCATATAGATAAGTTGCATCCTTCATCACCTTAGGAAAAGACTCTGTGCCGCTTCCTGTAAAAGCAGTGTTTTTTATTCTACTGCTGGTGAATCTGTTTATTATGTCTTGCCATGCTTCTTTTATCACCCCGAGGGGATCAGCAAAGTGCATTATCGGCTTAGGAGAATATACTATGGTTCTATCCTTACTAAGAACCGCATAATGCACGGAGCTACTTCCGACATCAAAACCTACAAATAGGTCAGGTTCGGCAGCTCTCTCCCGTTTTTTATTTACATTACCCATTGTATGGTGGATAACCTATTAGTATAAATGCGCGGCCCCACATAATTTAGTACGCTGTTGCTGTTAAATAATCTTCGCTGCTAATTTTGTCAAGCAATCTCAGAGGCAAGTTAACTATCATTCCACAAAGAAAACATAGCTTTATTACTAAGTATCTACCTACCCAATAACACTTTAGCAAACAGATTACTTGTAATTTAACAATTTTAAGGTATATATGTTAACTAATCCTATATTTTACTTACTATAAATTAATATTTGTAGGTTTCTCCATAGTTTAGATTTACCGTTAATTTTTCTGAAAAAAGGTTGCGAATTTATCTTTTTTACCTTACACTAATTAGGTATCTCCAAAGCTTGGAGGTTTAGTATTTTACATTTTAATAGTTTAATATAGAGGTTTCCCATGAAAGTGAATTTTAACAGAGCCGCACTTACTGATGCCTTAGGTTTACTAACATCTGTGGTACCAGCGCGAACACCCAAGCCGATCTTACGCTGTGTATATATTACTGCTGGTGAAAAAGACGTTCGCATGGGTGCTACTGACTTAGAAGTTGGTATTAACTATTTAATCTCTGAAGTTCAGGTAGAACAACCCGGCGAGGTCGTTATCCCAGCAGATCGTTTAGCTGCTATTGTTCGTGAAAGTAGCGAAGAGGTACTGACATTAGCAGTGGCCGAAGGCACATGTGAGATAAAAGGAGCAGACAGCCACTTTACAATTTATGGTCAGGAACCGTCACAATATCCAGCGGTGCCAACCTTTGAGGGGAAGGCAGATATAGAACTTGGTCTGGATAATTTGCAGGTAGGTGTTGAACAATGTCTGTTCGCCACGGCAAAGGAAAGCAGCCGATATGCAATTAATGGAATACTATGGGAAATCAAAGGTAAAAAGCTTTTGTTAGTGGCCACCGACGGCAGGAGATTAGCGCGTAGCAGGGTTAATCTATCTTCCGCCCCGGCAGGGCGCATGGCCGAACAGAAAATTATAGTTCCTGCCAAGGCGATGGCGCTATTGGAGAAGCTTAGCCCGCACGACAAGGATAAGATTGCAGTTAAGCTCGTTGATAATCAAATAATATTTAGCTATGCGAATATTGTGATAAGTTCGTCTCTTGTCGAGGGCAATTTCCC
>Ga0315312_1002708_pt1 | contig 12004 bp, 10 predicted proteins | sample TDP7_MG_FD_203629 | JGI IMG/M metagenome (GOLD analysis project Ga0315312, IMG submission 203629) | Freshwater sediment microbial communities from Lake Towuti, South Sulawesi, Indonesia - TDP7 | ecosystem: Environmental > Aquatic > Freshwater > Lake > Sediment | place: Indonesia: South Sulawesi... | reverse complement strand
TGTCTTTTCCAGAGATAAAGGGTGCTTTAAACCCCTTGGCGAAGTCGTGGCAGGCTTGGCAGGCTCTAACCAGTGAGCCCATTCGGTCTGGTTTCTCCGGGTTGCCCCACGTGAAGTTGTCTAACAAGGCGATTCTTCTGCCCCCAACCGCTGTGTTGTTTCGGATGGCTTCGTCAATGGCTGAGGCGGTCATCCAGTAGGGGTCGATTTTTCCGTAGTTGGGGTTCATTCCACAAGAAACAACCACGCCCTTCCACGAATTATTCAAAGGCTTGATGACTGCGGCGTCGTTGGGTCCAGCTTGCCCTCCTTGTAACGGTTTTATGACTGTGTTTCCCTTCACCTCGTGGTCGTATGTGCGTATGACCGACTCTTTGCTAGCCGTGTTGAGCGAAGAGAGAGCGTCGAAAACGTAGTTTGTCAGGTCTTTCGGCTCGGGAAACCCCGGTTCCACGAAGGCTGGTTTTTCCCAGCTTGCCTTCCTCTCAACCCTTGGCGGCTTGAAGAGAAAGTCAATGTCAACCTCTGCCACAGTCTCTCCGCGGTAACTGAGTGTTAGGATTCCGTCCCTTGTGAACCTGCCGATGGGAGTGGCTTCCACGTCTTCTTTCTCAAAAACCTCAGAAACCTTCTGAAGGTTTTTCTTCGGAACCGACAGGAGCATTCTCTCTTGCGACTCTGAGACGTAGATTTCCCACGGAGCCATTCCCGAGTATTTCAACGGAACCTTGTCCAATTCCACGCAGGCTCCGCAGTTCGAGTTTCGGGCTTTCTCGCCTACAGCCGAGGACAACCCGCCTCCGCCGAGGTCTGTTATGCCCGAGGCGAGACCACGGTCACGCACCTCAATTACAGCCCGTTTAAGCTTCTCCTCCTCTATGGGGTTGGCTATCTGAACCGCCGGTCTCGAAATCTCCTCAGACTTCTCGGTTAGCTCGGCTGAGGCGAATGTGACGCCGTGGATGCCGTCTCTTCCCGTTCTTCCGCCAACTAAAAGTATGATGTCTTCTGGTTTGGTGTTTCTCACGTACTTGTTTTTTGGCAGAATTCCGATGCATCCGCAGTAAACGACGACGTTGCCCACGTAGCTCTCATGGAAGTATATGGCTCCGTTGACTGTGGGGATTCCCATGTTGTTTCCATAGGCGCCTATCCCAGCCACAACGCCCCTGAAAAGGTATTTCGGATGCTTTATCCCAGGCTGAAGCTTTTCGTGGTCGGAGTCGAGTGGCCCGAAGCACAGCACGTCGGTGCAGGCGATTGGGTCAGCCCAAACACCCAGTATGTCTCTTATGACCCCGCCTGTTCCTGTGGCTGCTCCCCCGAAAGGCTCGATTGCGGATGGGTGGTTGTGCGTTTCCACCTTTGCCGCTACGGCGTAGTCTTTTTCGAAGTCGATTATACCGGCGTTGTCTTCGAAAACCGAGACGCACCAAGGCGGGTTGAGTTCTTTAGTCACTTTGGCTATGTAGGTTTTGAAGAGACCTCGAATCTTTCTCTTGCCCACGATGACGTCGCCTTTGAAGGTCTTGTGGTAGCAGTGCTCCGACCACGTCTGCCCGATTGTTTGAAGCTCTACGTCGGTGGGGTTTCTCTCCTTCTCTGAAAAATACTTTCGAACCGCTTTCATTTCTTCTAGGCTTAAGACTATGCCCAGCTCTGAGCTGATTTGGCGAAGTTGCTCGTCGCTGGCCTCGTGGATGTTTATCTCGTAGAGTTCGAAGGGTATGGGCTTTTTGACGTAGAGGCTCATTCAGCTTCCTCAATCGTGATGTGGTAGTTATCCTTCACTGGATTAGCCAGCAGCCGCCTGCACATCTCGTCCACAATCTTCTTTGCTTCCGCTCGACTCTTAGCCTCCAGACGAACCTCGTAAACCTTGCTGACTCCCACGGACTTGACGGGATACTTCAGCTCAAACAGCGACTTTCTCGTGGTCTCGCCCTCGGGGTCAGAGTGCCCCGGCTTCAACTTCACCTCGATTTTTGCAAGGTATTCCATAGAAGACTCTCTCATTTACAAGTATTTATCAATTTTTGCAATAATTATGTATCAATTTGCGTTATATATCTATAAGACTATCTTCTTTCCCTTGTGCTTCACAACGATTTTTCCAGAATCGGTCACTCTGCCGATTTTCTCCGATTGAACGCCACTCTTCTCAAGCGAATCTATGGCGTCGTCAGTCTGTGAGTGCTCAACCACGACGGCGAATCCCCAGCCCATGTTAAATGTCTTAAACATCTCCTCGTCGGAAATCACGCCTCTAACCTTCGCAGACGTTTTCTGGATCAGTTCAAAGATTGGCTGAGGCTGGAAGTTGTCGAATTCAAATCCTATTCGCTTGTTGATTTGCGTCAGTCTGTCGAATTTTAGGTAGGCGTCGCCTGTCACGTTAACCGCTGCCTTTATCTCACATTTTTGTCTAAGGTTCAGCAGCGGTTTGACATAGATCCGGGTGGGCTCGAGAACCTCGAGGACTATTTCTCTGTCAAGTCCTTCGGGAATCTCGTGGGCGTCGTATCTGCCGCCCCACTGTTTGAACAAGACCTTTCTCGCAAGTGTCACGCCGTTGGTGTGGATGCCAGAGCTCCGCAAGCCTATGACGGCATCGCCTGATTTGAGATTGTTTCCGTAGATTATGTCTCTCTTCTGCAACTCGCCGACACAAGCGCAGACGATGTCAAACCCTTTGTCCTTAAGCAAACCCTTCAGGAGCTCTGGAACGTCGCCTATCTCGCCGCCGGGCACGAGGCATTGGGCTTCGGTTGCGCCTTTGGCTATGCCCTTCATCCACTCTCTTACCAAATGCGGGTCTGAAACCTGGGCGTGTATGTTGTCGGCGACAGCCAGCGGTTTGGCGCCAGACCGTATGACATCGTTGGCTGCCACGGCTACTCCGTCGATTCCGATAGTGTCGTATCTGCTGGCTAGTTGAGCAACGAGAACCTTTGTGCCGATTCCCTCGATTACGAGGTCTAGGTACAGGTTATTGCCTATTGGGAATATGCTGCCGTACGGAAGCCTGACAATTTTTCCGTGTCGGCTGAACTTGTAGGTGCAGTTCAGAAGTGATAGAGCCCTCTTGGACTTGGCTCTCTTCTCCCTGTCAACCCCAGCCTCGGCGTAGGTGAAACTCTTTGGCACTCAGCCTTCTCCTACGTGACTATTTCGCTCAGCTTCTTCGCTTTGTGCGCCCTCTTAATCTCTAGGGCTATTCTGTCCCCCATGCTCATGGTCCTGTTGTATTTCGCGTTTGCGTACTGAGAGCCTAATCCCATGTGGACGTTTGTCCCTCCGCCGTGGCGCAGGGCTATGTCCTGAGTGACCGGAATGTGCATGTAGGGTTCTCTGCCCTCTGGCACATCATATAAGCCGTAGTCAGCAGCCGTTTTAGGCTCCATTCCGCCGGTGAAATCCATCTTTGCGCGGGGTTTCAGCTCGTACTTGGAGATTTTGTCCCAAGTGATAAGGGCTTGGAGGCACCAGGCGCCGATTATGCCCGGAGGCTCGTGTTTTTTCATGGCTAGGAGGAAGGCGTCCGCGTATCTGTGGACGTCTTTGAGCAGAGATTCCCTCAGACTCATTGCTAGGTGGGCTGAGACCTCGAAGGAGGGAACACGCCTAATCTTTTCTTGAACATCTATGGGTAGGCGTTTCACTCCGTCCAGTATGGTTTCTCTTCTTTCGTCTATGGATAGGAACTGGTTGGCAAGGCACGTTCTGGCGTCCTCTAGATTGACCTTGAAGAGTTTGGCGTACCAGTCGTCGACGTCTCCCCACTCAGCCTTGGCGTCTAAGGGAGAGAAGAAGAAGTTGAAGTTGGCGTGCGGACCCAAAACAATCTGTTCCACTCGTGCGTGTTCTAGGCATTCCTTGTCGAGGTTTCCAGCCTCGATTTCCCTCTGCACCTTCTCTTCCAAGTCGTTTGAGTCGGCTGCGAAGATGAACTCTCTCTCGAAGGCTCTGTGCGCGTGCTCAGCCTTCAACAAGATGGGTTCGTCTACGGGTTCTTTGAATTCTATTCTGTCCTTGTACGCCTTAAACTTGTACGACTTGGGGTAGGGTATGCCAGCCTTCTCGGCGAACCAGTAGTAGTCTTTTTCAATTTCGCCTCTGTTCTCGATTTTTAGGGCTCTACGCGAGCCAACTATTGGAACTGCGAAGTCCTTTTCTATGATGCTGCAGTGTTCGTCGCCGCCAACGTACACTGAGAAGGCTCTGTTGGGGATTTGGATGCATTCTAAGGCGATTAGGTCGTCCACGTGTTTGACTATGTCTCCATAATTCTTTAGAATCAGAATTGCGCTTCTCCACTCGCCCCTCTTCTTTATGTCTCTAGGGTCGTCCGTAACAATTAAGTCTGTTTTAACTTGCTGAGGTAGGTCTTCAAGGGGTTCGCCGGGCTTTCCAACCATGGGGTTCTGCAAGTAGATTCTCGCCCGAGCAGGCGTAGTGTAGATGACGCTTCGTAATCCGTAGTTTCTCTGTCCTTGCCACGCGTCTAAGGCGGAGTGAGAGCCGAGATTAAGCCCAACAGGCTCCCTATACGATTTGACTATTTCTTGCATTTCCTCTCTCTGTATGGTCATTAAATCACCTTTTTGTGCAGAAATCTGTTAACTAAGAGGCAGCATTTAATAGTTTTTGTACAAAAAAGCGCAAAGATTTAGAACTTTCTGCCCGTAAGCTTCTGGTAAGCCTCCACATACTTTTTGGAGGTTTCTCGAACCACTCGCATAGGCAGTTTCGGGGCTGGGGGCTGCTTGTTCCAGCCTATGCTTTCCAGGTAGTCTCGGACGTATTGCTTGTCGAAGCTGAACTGGTCTTCACCCACCCTGTATTTTTCCTGAAGCCAGAACCGTGAAGAATCGGGAGTGAGCAACTCGTCTATGAGAATCAATTCCTTGTCGCAGAAGCCGAACTCCAGTTTTGTGTCTGCTATGATTATGCCGTTTGCCTCAGCCTTCTTCGAGGCTCTCTGGTAGATTTTCAGGCATGCCTCCTCGATTTCTTTCGCGCAGTGTTCTCCGATCTGCCTTGCAACCTCGGCTCTGGTGATTTCAACATCGTGTCCAATCTCAGCCTTTGTCGTGGGCGTGAAAATTGCAGTTGGCAGCTTTTCAGCCTTCCTCAAGCCCTTTGGCAAGCCTGTTGGTTCTCCTCTCCTATACTTTTCCCACAGAGAGCCGTAGAGGTAGCCTCTCACCACAAACTCAATCTTTATCAGGTCGGCTTTTCTGACCAAAACCGTTCTGGGGTCAACGACATCCAGAACATGATTCTGCACGATGCCTCTGGTTTCTTTAAACCAGTACACGGAGAGGCGGTTCAAGGCTTCGCCTTTGTTCGGGACACCGTTCGGCAGGACAACGTCGAAGGCGGAGATTCTGTCCGTGGAGACGATGAGCAGTCTGTCTCCAAGGTCGTAGATGTCTCTCACCTTCCCCCTTTTGAACAAGGGAAGGGGAAGGCTCGTCTCTAAGACAACTTCACTCTGCATTACCCAGCCTCAGCGTGCTCTATGTGTTCCCTTTCCAGTTCACGAGGTTTCTTCCTACGAAGCCCCACATCAGCCTTAACAACAGCCTCCCTGACTCTTTCCCTGTATTCCCTAACCCTCTTCTGAAGCGAAGAATCTGACAGCGCCAAAATCTTGACGGCTGCTAGCGCCGCGTTTTCGGGTTCAGGAACAAGGGCAACCGCGACGCCCTTCGGCGTCATGACTGTGGAGAAAACCTTTGGCAGCCCGTGTTTCTCGATGTCTGGAGGGCAAGCTATGACCGGACTGGTTGTGGAACCCGCGACAACGCTTGACAGGGCGTCAGACAGCCCGGCGACTGTTATATAGACGATGTTGTCCTTCGACTGCTCATAGCCCTTCAAATCATTCAACAATTTCTCGGGGTTTCTGTGCGCCGAACCCACGCGGTACTCGCACTTCACGGGAAAACGCGATTCACGCAGAAAGTCTTCGACTCTATGCGCAAAGGGAATGTCGCTCGCAGAGCCGACTAGAACCACAATCCTTTGCCTAGGCATTTTTGTTCAATCATAATCTTTTCTCAACTGATTTAAAGGTATAGCAGAACCCTTGAGAACCCTTGAACCATCAATCGTGCAATCTCGAAAGAAGTGACGCGTCATGGGCGATTAGCCTCTGGTCCTCGGCGATTTTGCCCATTATCTGCTCGACCATTTCCTCTTCTTGAGCGATTCTGCCCACGGCGTGATGACTCCCGCAGGTTATGGAGGCTATGAGCTCTGTGACCACGAGTCCGTAGGTTTCTCGTCCGAGGAAGTGAGGATTCGTGTTCACCACCACCGTGTGAATGCCAGCCTTCTGGACCATCCTAGAGACTGACATCACATCCCTAACAGCCAGGTCTTCGTATTCACGCACTGCTATACGAACCTCTTCGATCTGACGAACGGTTCCGTCTCTTAAACTCCGTGTAAGGGGGACGTTGGCGCTTCCATCCGTGATAATCGCCATGACTGGAATGGTCGAGGCGTCTCTCCGCTTAGCCTCCTTTAAAACCTCCCAAGCCTTCAACATCCCAGCCGCCAAGGGTGTGTAGCCGCTGATTTTCAGTCCTAACAGCTTGTTAGCGACCACCCTCAGATTTGTTATCGGATGCTGCACAACAACAGCTCCTGTGTCCTTGAGAGCCACTATTCCAACACGGTCTCTGTAATGATACGCGTCTCTGTGAAGCTTCAGCAGAGATTCTTTCACCGCGTCGATGCTGAGCAGCATTGACCCACTCAAGTCGATGACAAACATTATGGTCATAGGCGCCTTGTACAACCGCATCTTCTCACGTACATCATCCACACATATCCACATCGCAGTTTCCAAGGGCCTGGGGCGCTCCTTCTGTTTCCTCGCCGCCGCTCGTATAGTTGCTGGCACGTGCACGTCCTTGGGTTTTCCGAGAGGAAAGCGCCACCCGCGGGGGCGACCTCGATGGAGTGTGGTCACTGTTTCGGCTCTCTTTCCAGCGTAGATTCGCTTTTTCTTGCTCTGTGGTTTTTCAGACTTAAAGAACAGTTTGAGCTGAGTGATGGCGCCTTCTTTCAACCTTGCGAACAGAGACACGCCTTCCTTCGTGTCGAGCGGTTTAGACGCAGAGCTGACCGTGGGAATTCCCTTGAACTGGCGGATGCCAAACTCAGTTTTCTCTTTCTCCGAAGACTTATCTGGCATGGGTTTTTCTCCCTTGACAACACCTTTAACCGAAGGCAAACCTTCAATTGGGCGCTTTAGTTTTTTTCCTAGTCCAAAGATGACACCGCCGAACAACCGATTAATCGCCAAAAAAGCCTTGGACATTTTCAAGCGCCATTTTAACCCCTTCTTCAGAAACTTCTCTTCCCTTTCGCTTGTTTCGCCCATCACTTTGAAAATTGCTCGTCCCTTTGGTTTTTCTCCGCCTTTAGTGAGCACCGAGGCCTTCTCTTCGGGTTTGGCTTCTTTGGTTGCTTCGATGAGCGCCTTATTGATTTCATCTGGTGTGGCTGGTTCCAAAAATCCGCCCTCTCTCGTTCGATGACTCAAGGCGAGTTCGGAAGCCACAAGGATGTCGTTCAAGGTTACTTCGGTTCTGTTTTCAAACGCAGCCAGTGTGGACGCAGCCTTGCCGATTACTATGTCGGGTCTCATTCCGTCCACCTTGAGGTTTAAGCAGGCTTTGCACACGGCTTCGAGAAGTTTTTCAGGTATCTGCACGTCTGGAAGGACCTTTCTCGCTTGGACTATTCGGTTTCTGAGTTCTTCTTGGCTCGCCTTGTACTTCTTGATGAACCCTTCGGGGTCTGCTTCAAATTCCATGTTTTTCTTGACGACGTCCATTCGCTCTTCAACCGACGAAATTCTTTCGACGCCTACTGAGAGGGGAAATCTGTCGAGGAGTTGCGGTCTAAGCTCACCCTCTTCGGGATTCATGGTCCCGATGAATATGAACCGAGACGGATGTCTGACCGAGATGCCTTCCCGCTCCACCACGTTCCAGCCGGTTGCGGCGGCGTCTAGAAGGTCGTCGGCTATGTGGTCGGGCAATAGGTTGATCTCGTCGACGTAGAGAATGTTCTGGTTCGCCTGCGCCAGTATGCCGGGTTCGAGCGCTTCCACACCGAGTTTAATCGCCTTCTCCACGTCTAGGCTTCCGATGACTCTGTCCTCGGTGGCGCCCAGCGGCAAGTCAGCAACTGTCATTTCTCTTTCTTCAGCCGGAAGTTTTCCTTCTTTTTGGTAGCGTTTGCTGCATATGAAGCACATGTTAGATGGGTCATAAGGATTGCAGTTGAAGGTGCAGGTCGTTGACACGGTTATTTTTGGCAAAATGTCAGTTAACGCCCGCACCAACGTCGTCTTGCCTGAGCCCTTTGGACCGCGTATCAGCACCCCGCCGATTTTTGGGTTTATGGCGTTGATTAAAATGGCTAACTTGAGCTTGTCGAGAGAGACGATCGCGGAGAAGGGAAAACTCACTCTTCGCTGCATCTGGTTGAGCACCACTTATCTCAATGATACTAGATGATAAAATCAGTTTCGATTGCGGTCAATCGGTGGTGTTTGCTTGCCAATTGAATTTTTCTTCTTGATGTTTTGCGATAACCCAGTCTTTGTAGCCGGCGGCAACACCCCAGCCGATGATTATGCCGAAAAACAGGAAGGGTCTGAGCGGCTCTGGTGATAGCAACAGCCCGTATATTGCAAAGAAGGGTCCTATTGAAATCGCAAGGCAGCTAAAAATTGTAATCCACAGCCACTTGTTGAACAGAAGCCAAGCTAGCGGGAACTTCATCAGAGACCCTACGGTTTTCTTATCGCTTGACAGGAATATTTATGGTTTTTTGTCATCAATTCTAGAAGGTTCTTCCATTCAGAGGTATGAAAATCCGTAGACTGTTAGAAACGTTTTAGACTTGCATCGTTTAATAGGGAATACTCAAAATGGTTGCCTAGGTTTATGAGCTGGCATTCGAGGTTTCCTGTCGAGAAGGGTACACTTCTTGGGCTCTGGTCCTTTCAGTTTTTGACCTTTCTGAGACGTGGAGTCTTCTACACGTTCATGTACATCTACCTCTTCGGTCTGATGGGCAACGTGACTACCACCGCAGCCTTGGGAACGCTAACCATGCTCATGTCAACAGCTGGTCAAAACATGGTGTGGGGTAGAATCTCTGACCGGTATAGGCTGAGGGCCAAACTCGTTGTGCTCGGAGAGATGCTGGCTGGAATCGCCTACATCGTCGTGTTCCTCATTCACAGGTCTTTTGTTGACTGGGCGAACAATATCGCCGCTGGACTCACACTCATAGTTGGACTCGCCATACTGGAGTTTTTCTGGTCAATGTCGGACGTGGGTTGGTCTGCCCTCCTAACGGACATAACCACGCCCCAGATACGAGGCGCCTTCATCGGAACATTCAACTTTGTGGCCTCGCTGGGGAGAATGACGGGCATCTTAGCAGCGGGCTTCCTCTACGGCGGAGGTAGCGGCTTCAGACAGGGAACAATCTTCTACGTGGTCACAGCCATGCTCTTCACGGGCGCGGTCATAATGTGGTTCTCGTCCAAGTCACTCGAGAAGACAAGCAAATCAGCAGTAGTTTCGCAGAAAACAACCAGTGAGATTTCACCTCAGAAAAAAAGCGGAAGCGGCGTTTATGGGGATGAGAAGGTATATGTGTGGTTTCTTGTCTCTCTGACTGTGGTGATTTTGGGCTCAAGTTCCGTCAACCAGATTTTTCCTTTGTTTCTGCAGTTGCGAGATGGAGGGTTGAACGCCAGCGACGTGGAGGTGAGTCTCATATTGACCGCTTTCACGATTGGAGGAATGACCGCCAGCGTGCTGGGTGGAAGACTAGCCGACAAGATTGGCAGAGTCAAAGTTATCTTGACAGGGCTACTTCTGGCAGTGGCAACACCGCTCGCCTATGGAGTCGTTCCCAACGTGAGTCTCATGGCGATTGTGTACGGGCTGAACGGCGTCTCCTTCATGTTAGTGCAAACAGCCGGATTCGCCTTCGCCGGCGACACCATTCCAGAGCATAGGAGAGGGCGCTTGCTCAGCAGATACAACGCAGTGATAGCGTTGAGCTGGGGACCAGCTGGGCTTCTGATAGGAGGACCTCTCGCCGACTTTCAGACCGGAGTGCTGGACTTTGCAAGAAGCGTGGCGTACACAAACGCCTTCATAGTCGATTCTTTGCTGGTCTTGCTTGGAATGGGCATATTCTCTCTAAAGGTGGCTAGAAGTGAAGTCAAATCCTGAAATCGAAATCATAGACATAACAAAAAACAGCGTGTACGAAAAGTACCTGTACTCGTGCATCACTCCGTTTCCCTTCAGAAGGTACAAGAAGAGACACCAATACTTGTTAACCGCAACTCCCAAGGGTTTCCACAAGAAACTCTTAATCTTCAACGGAGACGTCGTTGGGCAAATCGAGTATGCACCAGCGGAGGCATCGGGTTATCCAATCTCTGGCGACGACGTAGTTGTGATGAACTGCATCTGGGTTTTGAGAAGAGCCAAGGGACACAACCTAGGAAAACACTTGTTCACCGACATGGTGAAGAATGAGAAGAGGGCTGCGGACTTCGCCACAATAGCCTTGGAAAACCACTGGAGCGGGTGGTTCAGAAAAGAGCACGTGGAATATCTGGGCTTCAAGCCAATTGACTCGGTCTCTGTAACGCACAAAACAAAGCACGAAGGACAGCGCTTCAAGATACACCTCATGTGGCTGCCCACGACCAGAAGCGCAAAACCGCCAACTTGGAATAAATCAAAACTTCTCAGAGGAGTAGACTTCTGCCTCGCTCATCCACTCTACCGCCCAGAAAAAACGAAGCCAAAAGAAATTCTCCAAAAGGCAGGAGGGTTCAGACACAGTGCGGGGGGTGGGATTTGAACCCACGAACCCCTACGGGATAGCCGCCTCAGGGCTACGCCTTTGGCCATGCTTGGCAACCCCCGCTTCTCGTTTGATATTCTCTACTTCGAAGAGTTTAAATTAAACGTTGCTTGTGTCTTCAGCCCTAAATTAAGCGTAGGTCTTCTTTTATGGTTGTTAAGACCAAGTGCGTGTTGGTTCTTTCCACATACGGGAGGGCGAGCAAGCGTTTGGCAAAGGTGCTCAGTTCCTCTCTGCTCTTGAACTTGGCGATAACAAAAGCGTCTGTCAGACCCGTTACGTCGTAGACGCAGCAGACGTTGGGCATTCTGGCGATCTCGTTCTCCATCTCTAGGAGGCGACCCTTTGAAACCGTTATCTCTATGAGCGCCGTCAGCTGATAGCCGATTTTCTCGTGGTCGACGACACCCGAGTAACCCTTTATTACACCCTCTCTCTCCATCCTCTTCATTCGGGACAAAACCGTGCCTATGGAAACACCCGACCTCTTCGATATCTGCCGCGACGAAAGCCTAGCATCAGACAGAAGAGTCTTCAAGATCTTGACATCTGTCTCATCTAAATCCATAGCGCCCCAGTCCCCACTGCACATTTATTTACCTTTTCCATGTTTTTTCCCACATTTGTCTTATAATATTCCGAAAAGATTTATATTTTAACGCAAATAAATCTTTCTATTGAAACTTTGCAGCAGGAGAGACCTCTATGAACGACGAGGATTTTCAAGCGAGAGAGAAAATGGCAATCTGCTTATCCCTGATCAAACACGCGGACCACATAGTGCTGCATTTCGTGGATTCGCTGGGCGCCTTGAAGGGCAGAACAATCCCTTCAGAAGAGGCTGCCTCCGCCCTTAAAGAAGGCGTTGGCTTCGACGGCTCCTCCATTCCAGGTTATGTGGGCATTCAAGAAAGCGACATGGTGATGAAACCAGACATGTCAACCTTCGCGGTTTTACCCCGGTACTTTTACGACAAGGCGGTCGTCAGCTTCATCTGCGACATCAACAACCCAGACGGTGAGCGTTTCGAGGGGGACACCCGGTATGTTCTCCAGAAGAAGGTAGAGCAGATGA
>Ga0315312_1002707_pt1 | contig 12006 bp, 12 predicted proteins | sample TDP7_MG_FD_203629 | JGI IMG/M metagenome (GOLD analysis project Ga0315312, IMG submission 203629) | Freshwater sediment microbial communities from Lake Towuti, South Sulawesi, Indonesia - TDP7 | ecosystem: Environmental > Aquatic > Freshwater > Lake > Sediment | place: Indonesia: South Sulawesi... | reverse complement strand
ATAGATATGCGTAATTTTCTCATTCACGAGTACTTTGGCGTCAGAACGCATGTCGTTTGGGATACATGCAAAAACGATATACCGGTACTAAAAAGATTTATTGAAGCAGCGCTCAATGACTAATTCCGCCACGACAATGGTGACCCCGTTGTCAAAGCAAAAAATAATCCACCTTCGTTAAAACTACGTCGGACAAGAATGCAAAATGTAAAATTGAAGCTATGGCGGGCAGGTAGTTCAGACGACGAAAGACAGAGGGCAGATGACAGAAGTAGTAGGATTTAGCCCGCCGATTTATTCGGCGGGTTCCTGTTTACTCGCCAACATCCAGAAAAAATTTGCTTGTTTTTTGGCCTTTTTTTGTTGATTATTGCTTGAAATTGTGTAAAAATACTTGCGTGTTTGCCAGCCCCTTAGGGGCCAGCAGGCGCCAGATTTAGCGGAGAACCGCACGTTTTCGTATCAGCAGATACACGCCATGAAGGGTGTGATACTCGTGCTTCGTAGCGAAGCTAACTTCGCAGAGTAGCATTATGCACCTATTCATCAAAATACGGTGTTAATCTGGTAAATCCGTGTCTAATAATAAAAAACCGTGTTAATCTGTGTCAAACAGACGAAATATGACCGACAATTTATGCCAAATTATGCAAAACAAAGCCAATTTCAAAAAAGCCAAATGCATGTAAACTACTATTTGCAAAAGGATTGTGAAAATGAACCACGCCGGCGACTTTAAGAAAACAAACCCAATTTTCAGACGACAGTCCCGTTAGGGATGGCTTACGTCAAAGACGTAAGACATTTTTAGTTGATTATTGACAATTGATTGATTATACAATGAACAACGAACTACGAACAATGAACTTTTGAATAAGGAGATTGGAAATGTTTACAGGTGCGATGGTGGCGCTGATTACGCCTTTTCAGGACGGCGACATTGATTTTGAAACGCTCGATGAGCTGATTGACTTCCAATTGGAAAACGGCATAGACGCGATAGTACCGGTGGGTACTACCGGCGAATGCCCAACACTCAGCCATGAAGAGCACAAAAAAGTTATCGAAAGAGTAGTCAAAGCTGTAGGTGGAAAGGTGCCCGTGATTGCGGGGGCTGGCTCAAACAGCACAGCCGAGGCTATCGAACTGACCACATTTTCAAAAAAAGTGGGGGCCGATGCATCTTTACAGGTATGTCCCTATTACAATAAGCCTACCCAAGAAGGCTTCTACCAGCACTTCAAGGTGATAGCTGAAGAAGTTGACCTGCCAATGGTTTTGTACAACATACCGAGCCGATGCGGGGCAGGTTTGACGCCCGAGACGGTTGCTCGCTTAGCGAAGATCGAAAACATCGTAGCGATCAAAGAAGCAAGCGGCAGTATGGACCAGGCCAGCGAAATCGCAAACCTCTGTGACATAACCATTATTTCGGGTGATGATTCGCTGACCCTACCGCTGGCTTCGGTGGGCGGCAAGGGCGTCATAAGTGTGGTAGCAAACATCGTCCCTGCCGACGTTAAAGCAATGACAGATTTAATCCTTGAAGGAGACTTTGTTTCAGCTTTGAAATGGCACAAGAAGCTGTTTGCGCTGAGCAAGGGCATGCTGACACTGGCCACGAACCCCATACCTATCAAGGCCGCTGTGGCTATGCTGAATATGGCTTCGGAGGAACTGCGTCTGCCACTGGTGCCGATGGAAGAAAACAAAAAAGCTATCCTCAAACAGATATTGAAAGACTACGGTTTGTTATAGAAAAGCACCGTCAGCGTTTTAGCCACTGCTCGGCTTAGTGATAGGCCCGTAGGGTAGCAGAAATCATGTTGCTGACGGAATGATTGTCCCTGACATACTGTTGAGCATTCTTAGCCAGTTGCCGGGCGAACTCCTTTCTGTCGAATAACCGCTGCAAGCAGCTCCTTATAGTAAGCTCATCCTGATGGTTAAACACAACAGCAGTCTGGTCCTCAATAATCAAATCATCAACTCCGCCCTTACAAGCGGCAACGGCTGAACCAACGCTCATCGCCTCCAATAAAAAAGGATTAAAGGAAGTGCTGGGCTGAGGCTGAATGAAAATATCGCCAGCAGCGAGGATAGAACGCCAAGGCTTTAATCTGGGAACAATAGTAACGCTGTGGCTAAGATCAAGTGCAGCTAACAATCTTCGCAATTGCCTCTCTGCCCGCCCTGCCCCTATCACTACCAACATAAATTCATACCCGTTAATCGCCAAATGCCTTACCGCACCGAATAAATTTTCAAAGTCAACCACATTATCCAGAGGATGAGCTATCACCATGCTGGCCAGTCGGGAAGAGTCGGAAAAACATACGCAGTGTTGTTCCACAAAAGCACCAATATTTATCTGCTCAATTCGCGAAGTTGCGTGGGGGTATGCTTTGATCATATTAGCGGCAATGCTCTTAGCCGGCACAATGATTTTTGCACAGTGCTTTGACGCATAAAGATGTCTGGACCCCACCTTGGTGGGCAGCGAGTTAACCATCAATATGTAAGGCAAATCTAACCGATGAGCCAAGTGCTTTGTAAGGCTGGCCTTGCTTTCGCACAAGCAGTGTAAAATAGTTGCCTTAAATTTTGCAAGCTGCTCAATGAGTCTGTTTCTATTGTAAGGTTCCATTAACGGCAGCTTAATAGCTGGGAACCTAATAATCTCAACCGCCCCAAAGACGACAGACTCGATATCGCAAGTTGGAGGACAGACCAAAACTGCAGGAATAGACTCGTCCACTAAACCCGCTAAAAGATGCTCTAAGAACATCGAATACTCATAGACTGTATGTTCGGATACAATCAAAGCCAGCCGAAGCGATTTATTCACCACCCTCTTTTCTACTGCTAAATCTCGTCGCTTTTCGTTCATCCACTTACTACCATTTCATACCATGCATGTTATATATCGTATCGTGTATGTTTTATCCAGCGGGCACGGCGTATAACGAAAAATCCATCGCACAACTAAACTACAAGATGCTCAATATATTACCACAAAAGCAGCCTCTTGACCATTGCAAAAGTCACAACTTACAAGGATTTTCCCTACACAATCTGGATTGCTAAGTATTTAAATTCGTGGGGTTTGTGTGATTTGTCTTGTCAGTTCGCTCAGTAACGCGTGCATCTGGGGGTCGGTTTCCTTGGCCTGCTCAATCTTGCTGCAGGCGTGCATCACAGTGGTATGGTCGCGGCCACCTAAATGGCCGCCGATTTCTTCCAGACTGTGCTTGGTTAAATTCCTGGCTAAATACATGCAAATCTGACGCGGCAAGGTTATGCTCTGGCTACGTTTTTTGCTCTGAAGGTTTGCAAGCCGAACATCAAAATGCCGACTTACCACGTCAATAATGTCAGTTATACTCGGGCCCCGGTCCTCGTGTCCCGTGTCCTGCTCGCCCAGTGCTCTTTGTGCCAATTCAAGGCTGATCTCGGGCCCCGGGCCACGTGACCCATGCCCTGTTTGGGCCAGAGCGTAAATGGTGGTCAAAGCACCTTCCAATTCCCTTATATTTGCGCCGGTCTTGCCGGCGATGTACTGAGCTATTTCATCGGATATACTTAGGCCTCGAAGGTTCGCTTTCTTTTGCACAATTGCCACTCTGGTCTCAAAGGATGGCGGGTCGATTCGAGCGACTAGGCCCCAGTTAAATCTGCTGATAAGACGCGCCTCCAATGAAGAAATCTCAGATGGTGGGCTGTCGGCACTGAGAATAATTTGTTTGCCGTTATTGTAAAGAGCATTAAAGGTATGGAAGAATTCTTCCTGACACAACTGGCGGCTCCGCAAGAACTGAACGTCGTCGATCACCAATGCATCGACAGTGCGGAACTGGCTTTGAAAACCGGCCAAATTCCCCTCCTCGATTGCCCTGATATATCGGTTAACAAAATCCTCACAGCTTAATAGTTGAATCACGGCACCATCAAATCGTTGCTTTGCTTCATAACAGACCGCGTGTAAAAGGTGGGTCTTGCCTAAGCCAGAATTGCCGTAAAGAAACAGCGGATTATATGGGGATGCTGCTCCTCGGCCTGCCTCAGACAGGTTGCCTAGTGATTGACTTACCGCGACACAACTGGCGTGAGCAAGGCGGTTGCTCGGCCCTACTACAAAATTATCAAAGGTATAATCAGGATGAAGTTTAAGGCCGGGTGCCAGACGTTGACAGCGGCGGGCAGATTCTTGGTGACTGTCAAGATGGAAATCTACGGTCACAAGATGGCCGGTTATCTGCTGAGCAGCTCGGGTGAAACTGCGTTTGCAATTATCACGTAAGAACTGGACGGTTGCCTCATCCGGACAGCCAATTCCCAGTGAGCCTCTATCCAAATGCAGGACTGTTAGCGTCTCGAACCACTTACGGGCGTTGGCCGGATCAAGTGCTTTTGCACGCTCCAGTATATCAGCAAAAATGTTTTCTAGGTCTTGCGCTGCCAAACCATCCTCCTTTATGGTTCCGCGCTGTATTTTTCAATTTTCGATTTACAATTGGCAATCGTCAACAGAAATCACTATCGTTGAACAAACACCTCCCCCTCCACCAAATGGGTTCACACCTACCTGTATTGGTGTGGGGTAAAACGAACCCGCGTACGTCTGGCAGGCGAGATTGAAGTATAACTATGATCGCTTGATTTGTCAAAGAAAAAACTGTCTTTTGGGCAAAAAAACAAGCAAAAAATATAGGATTTTTTTGCGGGCCAGTTTATGATAGTTCATAGTTTCCGCCGAAGGCGGATTCGTCGATGAACAACGAACTTTTAACTACAAACTCTTGATCTATATGGGAATTTTCACTAAAACGGCAGGGTATCTAAAAGAACGGCTGAGCAAAACGCGCAACAAAATCAGCTCCTCACTTTTATCGGTGCTAAGTTACGGCAGAGATATCGATGAGGCATTGCTCGATAAGCTGGAAGAAACGCTGATAAGCGATGATATTGGCGTAGAAACGACAAACAAGCTCGTTACGCAGTTGCGAGAAGCTTATCGCAGCCGGCAAATTGCGACCACCGACGAAATACTGCCGTTTCTCAAAGAGCATATCAAAAGCTATTGGCCTCAGTGCGATAGGCAATTACATCTCGCTGAGAATGGCCCGACCGTCATCTTGGTGGCCGGCGTCAACGGCACAGGCAAAACCACCAGCATCGCCAAACTGGGCTACATATTGAGCAGGGACAACAAAAAAGTCATCGTTGCTGCTTGCGATACGTTCCGTGCTGCTGCCATAGAACAGCTAACAATCTGGGCTGAACGCATTGGCGTGCAAATCATAAAACATAAAATTGGCGGCGACCCCGCAGCGGTAGCCTTCGATGCCTGCGAAGCCGCTTTGGCAACAGGTGCAGATGTGTTGATTCTTGACACCGCCGGGCGTTTGCACACCAAGAAGGATTTGATGCAGCAACTGACAAAGATTCGTGACGTAGCAGCCCGCAAGATACCTGGCGCACCCCACGAAGTACTGCTGGTTCTCGATGCCACTACTGGCCAAAATGCAATCGCCCAGGCCAAAATTTTCACCGAGGCGATAAACCTTACCGGCATATTTTTAGCCAAGCTGGACGGCACCGCACGCGGCGGAATCGTTATCGCCATCAAAGACCAGCTCGACATACCGGTAAAATTTGTCGGCCTGGGCGAAAAACCAGAAGACATCGCAGAATTCGACCCTAATACCTTTGTCGAAGCGCTTTTCGCATAAGATATTTAACATATTTCTAAAATCGGTTATACAAGGAACCGGACACGGATTTTTTTGTTGAATGGAATTCTCCACTTGTATAATATAATTTAAACACGAAAAATGATTGAGCCGGAGTAATAATTGTATCTGTAATATTTATAATGGTGCATAATGACCGAAAGACAATTGAATATCTTATACACGATAGGCCACTCCAACCACAAAATAGAAGATTTCATAAGTTTGCTGAAAAAGCACGGCATTAACTGCATTGTGGATGTTCGTTCAACTCCATACAGTCAATACAATACACAGTTCAATCGAGAACCCCTCGAAAGCGAGCTTCGGAACGCAAATATAGAATACATATATTTAGGCAACTTACTGGGTGCTCGTACAGGTTATGCTCATTGTTATAATGGAAATTCTGTCAATTTCGAATATCTGGCCAAGACCGAGCAATTCCATATCGGGCTTAAACATTTGACAGATATTTCATCGAAATATCGGGCTGCTCTGATGTGCGCGGAGAAAGACCCCATCGAATGTCACAGGTTTATTCTCGTCTGCAGAAATCTAAAAAACTCCGGTTTTCGCATCAAACATATACTCTCAGATGGAAGCATAGAAGATAACAGCGACACCGAACGCAGATTGGTCAAAATGCTAAAAATTGAGCCGACGCTATTTGAACCCACAAAAAACACAGCGGAACTCATTGAACAAGCATACCAACAGCAGGCAAACAATATCGCGTATGATTCTTCTGCACAAGAGGAAATCCGTCACGCGGGCACACATTGATTCAGAATGGAAACTGTAATATATACCATCGGATTTGCGGAGAAAACCGCACGTGAGTTCTTCACGAAACTAAAAGATGCCGGAGTAAAAACTGTGATTGACATTCGTCTAAATAATGTATCACAGTTGGCTGGTTTCACAAAGGAACAAGACCTGCCGTATTTCCTTCAAGAAATTACTGGCATAAAATATACTCATAAACCGGAGTTGGCGCCAACAAAGGATATTCTTGATGCTTACAGGAAAAAAGACATCGACTGGCTGGAATATGAGAGGCGATTTCGTCAATTGCTTATCGAACGGCGGGTCGGCGATATTATAACGCCGCAATTTGTGGATAAATCCTGCTTTTTGTGCAGCGAACCTAAAGCCGAGAAGTGCCATCGAAGGCTCGTTGCCGAATACCTTCACGAACTTTGGGGGGACGTAAAGATTGTTCATCTGTAAGAGTGGAGAATGGCACGAATTATCTGTCTGGCAAACTCATATAAACCTCAAGGACGGTGTATTGCAGGTATTGACATTGATATAAATGAGTGGGTTAGACCTGTCTCTCGAAGAACCAAAGCGATTCATGATGAAAGATTTATCGATGGTATTACTGGAAATGAACCTGATTTATTGGATTTGCTGGAAATACCGATTGGAGAAGAAGCGCCCGACCAAGGATGTCAACCAGAAAATAGGTATTTGAATAATGGGGTATGGAGGAGAATTCGTCATTTATCTACCAGTGGGGATACTTCGATATGTTGAGAACACACGGAATTTACTACATAATCAAGACAAGAAGGTTGATCCTGATATATTTACTGACATGCCCAGAAAACGATGGAAATCCTTGCAGCTTATACGCGTTGTCAACCCAGATTTTGGCTTAAATGCTTGGGGGAAGAAACGATGTATTTTTATGTATGCTGGAATCAACTACGAATTGAAAGTAACTGACCCCGCTATTATCCACAAAATTGAATGCGGAGGCGTTATTTCACGAGAGTGCCTGCTCACTATAAGTATGACAACACCATTCAAGACCCCTTCATATGAAAAACCGTATTGTTGGAAAATAGTAGCAGGTGTAGTTGAACTATAGCTATAGAAAATCCTACTGCGATAAGCGAATGAATAAAAAGTGCTATCGCCAACGTCAGAAAGATAATGTAGAGTTCGACCCCGAAAAATTCGTGGAGGCGCTGTTTGACTGATGAAAAAGCGACAGTATTTGGTGGTTCTGGCAGTGCTGGCTGTAGGTTTCGCTGCGCGAGCAAAGAATGTCTTACCAGCGCCGAAGCCAGTTCCGAAGATGCAGGTCATACCGGTGCCTTATCACCAGGCTTCATTTCAGCGTAATGGCACAGAGATCGCTCGATACCATTTCGGACCTGATCTTGCCCGGCCTTTTTTGTTTCCAGTAATTGGGCCATCAGGGTTGTCCCTTACAAGAATGGGGCACCCGCACGATCCAGAATCCCACAGCCACCACAATTCGGTCTGGATTTCTCACAACGATGTCAACGGAGTAAATTTCTGGAGCGACCAAGGCAACGGCAAAATCCACCACAAACGAATCGTTAAGTTTGAAGATGGTGCCGACCGTGCATCTATTGTAACAGAAAACCAGTGGGTAGCCGGTGAAAGCAAGGTTATACTTTTTGAAACCCGCCGGATTACGATATTACCGCTGCAAGACCTTGAATGGCTGATGATAATTAACATGGAATTCAAGACCAATAATGCAGAGGTCACACTTGGCAAAACGCCTTTCGGAATGGTTGGCGTGCGAATGGCAAAAACCATTGGCGTTAATGATGGCTGCGGCACGATTCGCAATTCCGAAGGAGGCGTCAACGAAAAACAAATATTGTGGAAGCGAGCAAAATGGGTTGACTACTGCGGCCCTATTACAAATAAAAAAATTGAAGGCATCACCTTATTCGACCACCCGGACAATCCGAACTTTCCAACTTATTTTCATGTCAGAAACGATGGCTGGATGGGCGCTTCGCTAACCTACGATGGCCCAAGAACAATTCAGCCTGACAAGCCTTTGTACCTTCGCTACGGACTATATATTCACAGCCATAGAAAGACGCGCGAAATCATAGAAGCAAAGTGGAAGCAATTTACAGAGACAAAATTTGACGCAACCAATTGAGTCACTCCTTCGCTGTTATCTCCAGATTGTCCCGAACGGTTGCTGTGCCTTCGGCGACGGACAGGCCGCCGCGGTTTACAATATTTTCTGCAATCAAGTTATCGCGACCGCCTTTTACCTGTATGGATGTCCCCTTCATCGGCTCCCGGCGCCGTTCAACCACCGAGCAGCCTGTCACCCTGCACCGCACCGCATCGGTCAGCGTAATGCCGCGATACTTAAAATCTAAAACCTGGCAGTTCATAATCGCAACATCCTGGCTTGCTTTGACATCGATTGCACCGCCAGACTCCGAGGAACCCTGGAAGCTATTTTCAATAATAGTGCCAGACAGAGTCACGCCCTTGCAGTTATCAATCAAAATGCCATCTACCAGACTTTTTTCCTTATGGTCTGGATTCCAATCTACGGTGTTGCTACTGAGCACAATATTAGCACAGTTTTGAAGCCAAAGGGTGTGTTCTGCGGCACTATAAAGCGAATTGCCGCAGATCGTGACACCTCGGCAGTCGACCAGATGAATATTGTGGGTTTGGCTGCCGATGAGGTTACCTGATATAGTCAAAAGGCCGCCGACTTTGAGATTCTTTCCGCCCAGAAATCGAACGTTGGCCCCTTGCGGGCTTGGCCTTGCCTGGATGGTATTACCCACGATTGTGCCCTCTCTGAAGGAGCTATCCTTCAGCCTCATATCAATCAGGATATCCGCTGAACCCTCCCTTTCTGCATCGTAATTGTACTCTATGTCGTTGCCTACAATCTGGAAATTGCGCATCTCACCGCCCAGCAGCCGGATGCCTGCAACAGGGTTGTAACTGATATGGCTGTCCGCAATAATCGCCTGATGCAAATTCACATGGTCGAAGTCAATTCCAACTTGTCTGTTATGATAGATGTGACAGTGGTCAATTAGTAAATTACGGTTGCGGGTTACCAGATGTATCCCGATCTTGCAGCGTCGAATCAGCAGATTCGTCAGTGTAGCCTGCATAGTTTTTTCCAGGCGCAGGCCGACCGATTCTGGGTGTGCACCAAGGATCTCAATACCCGTGACGATCGGCATTCGCTGCCGCTGCCAGACCTGCTCATGCACACTATTAGGGTCAGCTGTTCCATCGTGAGTGCCGACAAAGTGAAATGCTGGCCCTGCTCCTGCCATGATAATACAAGCCGTCCCGTCCCCGACCAGCGACGTTTTGCCGCAGGCGCTTAGGTCCACGATTACCGGGCGAGTGAGACGGAAGCTACCTTTCGGAAAGTACACCACGCCCACGCCGGCACGAACAGCCGCTTCAATCGCCTCAGTATCGTCAGCCTGGCCGTCACCAACAGCTCCATAATCGGTCACACTACGGTCGGCAAGCACAGTAGTGGTTACAAAAAACAAAGCTGAAATAAGCAGAATGTTACACATCATCCTTAGATATGTCCTTTCTTTAGAATGGAATTTGCTCGGTACTTTTATATTCTCGGATAATTACCCAGGTAATGCGTCTTGGGCAGGCCGCCGGTTAGCGGCATCGCGTATTCGATAAAGGCCTCCGTTACGCCGTTGCCATCGGCGTTAATAAATTCATCCGGCATAGATTTTGTCTTTTCAGCAACACTACTAAGCTCAGTGCGAAACAGCTCAACTGCATAGTCCTTTCCGTTACCCAGCCGTTTTATTGCGACCGAGCCGCTGACTTCTTTCATCGCGTACTGAACCGCGTGACGTCCGCACCATCGCGCCTCACGTGCATCCACTTCTGACTGCAAGCCTGCAAAGCTTCTTTGCAGATAGCCGAAGGTATCAGCTCGAACACGCTTTACCTTCAAGTTATCTTTCACCTGCTGCGCTAGAAAGTCAGCAAGAGCTCCTGTGCCGGATAGCTGGATATTGCCGTGCGCATCTGTTTCTACGCCTTCGGCTAATTTTTTGGCCCACTCGACGCCATCGGCATCGCAAACTCCTTCGCTAACTGTAACAACACATCGACTGAGCTTTTTATAGACGCTATCCACATCGCTAAGGAATTTATCCAGCGAAATCGGCCTTTCGGGAAAATATAATAAATGTGGGCCGTCATCATCTCTTTGCTTACCGAGCGCGGTGGCAGCGGTCAAAAAGCCGGCGTGCCTGCCCATAATCACGTCGATTTTGATGCCTGGCAATGTCCGGTTGTCCAAATCATCTCCCATCAGCGCGCAGGCCTCGAACTTTGCAGCCGTCCCAAACCCCGGACAATGGTCAGTAACCAGCAGGTCGTTATCTATAGTTTTGGGGATGTGAAAAGCCCGAAGCTCGTAGCCGATCTCCGCAGCTATTGTGTTGATGATGTTCAAAGTATTAGCTGAATCGTTGCCGCCGATATAGAAGAAATATCGTATATTGCGATTCTTAAAAACATCAAGGATTTTCTCGCAATATTTTTCATCGGGCTTATCCCTGCTGGAGCCGAGCGCTGAACACGGCGAAGCAGCTATCTTTTCCAACTCATTGATCGAGAGCTTTTTCAAATCGATGAATTCATCTTTAGCCATTCCGACTACCGCGTAAAGCGCCCCGTAGAGGTTTTCGATTTCTGGATGTTTGTTGGCCTCTTCAATAACGCCGACCAGAGAGACATTTATAACACCGGTCGGCCCGCCTGATTGGCCTACTACTGCATTTGCCATTTCCTACACTCTCCATTAAATTTCTGCCGTTAGGCAGGCTGTGTCCGCCTCGGCGGATTACCATCACTTAGAACGAGATTATACACAGCCAATTCAAAGACACAAGGATAACCGGAAAACCTGTCCTGAGCAAAGCCGAAGGATTGGCTTTGTTTGGCTTTGTTTTTGCCGAGCCCTCTGCCAGCCTTTTTTTCGTAATCCTTTTGCAACTTGTAGCTTACGTTCATTCCGGCTCTTTGTAAATTGGCTTTGTTTTGCATAATTTGGCATAAATTGTCGGTCATATTTCGATCACGGATTCCAACGGAAGGAATAACCACGAATGAACACGAATTTTCACTAATTATGTACAGCACCGCGTTTTCCTCGGGATTTTGTCATTATGAGTTTTTTGTGGCTAAAATGGCCTGATTCTTGTAACTGCTGTTCCCTCGCGTGCGGGTCTCCGCGTGCTTCCCGCCCCTGGCGGGATTTCCCCCAATCGCGTCTGTATTATACCAAATTCTGCCTATTTCTCAATAAAAATCTAATAATATAATGAAAAAAAATTAGCCACAGAGCGGCTGTGTTTGAATTCAAGTGTTTTTTAAGATTTTTTCGGGATTCCATAAGGTTTTATTCCGTATCATAGTGTTAAGGATTATCAGCAGTTTTCGAATACAAGCAGTAGCAACA
>Ga0315312_1002706_pt1 | contig 12009 bp, 12 predicted proteins | sample TDP7_MG_FD_203629 | JGI IMG/M metagenome (GOLD analysis project Ga0315312, IMG submission 203629) | Freshwater sediment microbial communities from Lake Towuti, South Sulawesi, Indonesia - TDP7 | ecosystem: Environmental > Aquatic > Freshwater > Lake > Sediment | place: Indonesia: South Sulawesi... | reverse complement strand
GACGGAGGGTTTGGCGAGGGACTTGTGTGATACGTTGATTTATGCGTTATATCCGAAGACAGGAATTGAATTCCTCAAGTGGAAGTATGGGTTGGAGCCGATTCCCGAGAGGGTGAAGCCGAAGACGCTGGAGGATGTGAAGCGGGAGGATGAGGCCATGGCCAAGGCCAAGGCAGAAGCCCAGAAGAAAACAGCCTGACCCCCAATTTTTGTCTTGACAGGAAGGCAATATAGATGTTAGCGTGAGCACACGTTTGGTATCCTTTGATGGTGTAAGCTATTGATTTAGGAGGTGATTTCAGATTACATTGAAAATTCTGGAATTTTGTGTTATCGTTAACGCAAAATCATGAAAAAGAGGGTTACCATAAAAGATATTGCCCGGATGACCAATGTCTCCCATACAACGGTCTCAAGGGCGCTCAATAACAAATCTCGGATCCGGAATGATACAAAGGAAAAGATTCTTGCCATTGCAAGGGAGTTAAACTACCAGCCCAACTTTATAGCCCGAAGTCTGGTCATGAAACGAACCAAGACTTTGGGCCTCGTCATTACCACCATCGCTAACCCCTTCTATACTGAGTTGGCCCAGGGCATCGAAACAACAGCTCGAGGGCTGAGCTATAACATCATTCTCTGCTCCACCCATAATGATCTATCGAGTGAAAAACAGTATATCGACATGCTCCGGAGCAAGGGCGTCGATGGGATCATCTTCACCTCTGCGCACATGGATGACCCCAATATTAGTCGGTTAGCGGAGGAGGGGTTTCCCATCATCTTAGTCAATCGAAGGACTTATCATCCCATCGTGAAGGAGAAGGTAGACTATGTGGGTGTGGATAATATCCTCGGTGGGTTTTTGGCTGTGGAACACCTGATCAGACTTGGCCATAAACGGATTGGGGTCATTGGCGGGTCTTCAGAATCGTCTGTTGGCTTTGAACGCCTGGAAGGTGGAAAGAGGGCACTCGAGGCTTATCATCTGGAGAAAAGGGACGAATATTTTCTGGAGGGCGATTTCCTAAAAGAGTCGGGTTATCAAGGAGGGAAGCAATTTCTCAAGATGTCAGAACCGCCAACTGCCATCTTTGCCACAAATGACTATATGGCATTAGGCGCCCGTCAGGCGATTGTCGAGGAGGGCGCGAAGATCCCAGAAGAGATGGCCTTAATCGGGTTTAACGATATTGAATTTAGTGCGATGAGAGGGATTGAGCTGACAACGGTTGGCCAAAAAAAATTTGAAATGGGAACCCTTGCTGTTAGAACGTTGGTGGAGAAGATTGAGGGGAGTGAAATGAAACCTTCGGCAAAAGAGATTTTCTTAAAGCCTGAACTTATCATCCGGAAGACTTGCGGGTTCCATTTAAAAGGCTATCAAATTGAATCCAAAAATAAATATGAGATGGATTATTTCAAATCCGAAGCACGAAATTCGAAATGACTGTGACAATGAACGATGAACCATGAACGATGAACAATGAATTATTAACTTTGAACCATGGCGGCGAAATTCTTGTTCATCGTTTAACGTTCATCGTCTATCGTATATAAAAAATAGGGCGAAATACCCCACCTGTAAGGGTGGGGATGAAAGCCCTCGTGCCGAAGGCACGGAAAATTAGGTTGAACCGACCCCCAAACTGTCATTCTGAACTTGGTTCAGAATCTCTGAGACCCTGAAACGAGTTCAGGGTGACATGAGGAGGTTAGATTTTTTTTACTAAATGCCCCGCCTGTAAGGGCGGGGTAATTTACTTGAACTTTTTTGGAAGGAGGGGATTTTATGGGAAGGAAGAAGATCTCAATTATCGGTGCAGGGTTTGTGGGAGCAACGGCTGCACACTGGGCTGCTGAAAAAGAACTGGGCGATGTCGTTTTAGTGGATATTCTCGAAGGGATTCCTCAGGGGAAAGCCCTTGATCTCTTTGAGGCAGGACCTATCGAAGGGTTCGACGCAAGGGTCGTCGGCACCAATGGATATGAGGAGACAAAGGGTTCCGATGTGGTTGTCATCACCTCTGGAGTGCCTCGGAAGCCAGGAATGAGCCGAGAGGATCTGCTGGAGATCAACAGGAAGATCATCGAATCGGTTGTTGACCAGGTGATTGAGAGATCTCCTAATGCCATTCTCATCATGGTCACCAACCCTCTCGACACCATGACGTATTTGGCTTATAAGAAGAGCGGATTCCCGAAAGAGAGGGTGATGGGGATGGCAGGCGTTCTGGATACGGCTCGATTCAGGGCTTTCATTGCCATGCAATTAGGAGTGTCCGTGGAGGATATCCAGGCGCTCCTCTTGGGAGGGCATGGCGACGAGATGGTTCCACTGCCACGATATACCACTGTCAGCGGAATTCCGCTCTCCCAGCTTCTTCCTAAGGAGACGATTGATCGGCTGGTCGATCGAACTCGGAAGGGCGGCGGAGAGATCGTCAACCTCTTGAAAACGGGAAGTGCCTTCTATGCACCCTCCGCAGGTGCCGTTCAAATGGCCGAGGCAATCCTCAAGGATAAGAAGAGGATCCTTCCTTGCTGTGTCTATCTTCAAGGGGAATACGGGCTGAAAGATATCTGCTTTGGAGTTCCGATCAAACTGGGGGCAAAGGGCGTAGAGTCGATCATCGAACTCGAATTAACAGAAGAAGAGAAAGCCCTGGTGGCGAAGTCAGCAGAGAGCGTAAGGAAGAGCATTACGGAGTTAAAATTGTAACTCCCATAAAAAGTCATTGCGAGCGAAGCGAAGCAATCCAAGGAGATTGCTTCCTCGTTCCACTCCTCGCAATGACATAAAGGAAAGAGGGGCTATGAGAGAGATCAATGTGAACTTGATCACACAGAAGGTACGAGACCTTTGCATGGAGGCCAATACAGATTTAGGCGAGGATGTGCTTCAAGCCTTTGATCGGGCGATAAAGGAAGAGGAGGCTCCATTGGGGTTGGAGATATTAAAAGAATTGAAGGAGAACGCCCGGATTGCAAGAGAAGAGAAGGTGGCCATCTGTCAGGATACAGGGTTTGCGGTGGTGTTCGTGGAATTAGGACAGGATGTCCATCTCGTGGGAGGAGATCTAAAAGAGGCCATCTTCGAAGGGGTTCGTCAGGGATATCAGGATGGATACCTGAGGAAATCGATCTGCCATCCCTTTACCCGGGTGAATACTGGAGACAACACGCCTGCCATTATCCATACAGAAATCGTTCTTGGAGAGAAGATCAGAATTACGGTAGCTCCCAAAGGTGGGGGCAGTGAAAATATGAGCCGTGTGGTGATGCTCACACCATCCGACGGGATCGAGGGCATCAAACGGTTCGTCATCGAGAGAGTCAGAGAGTCGGGTTCAAACCCCTGTCCTCCAACCATTGTTGGGGTTGGGATCGGAGGAACCTTTGAACAGGCTGCTCTCCTTGCAAAGAAGAGTTTGCTCAGACCTATTGGAAGTAAAAATCCGGACCCGGAACTGGAAAAGTTGGAGTCTGAGATATTGACTGAAATTAATAAGCTTGGAATCGGGCCGCAAGGATTGGGGGGCCGGACCACCTCATTGGCTGTCCACATCCTCATGATGCCCTGCCATATTGCCAGTTTTCCTTTGGCTGTGAACATTCAATGCCATGCCCATCGGCACAAGGAAGTGGTGATTTAAAGATAGGGAGATGGGGAGAAACGGAGAAAAGAATTAATCACCCAATCCCCCCTATCTCCGCATCATTAGTTTAACGGAGGTTATATGGCTGAGCCCATTCGACTAAGGACACCCCTGACTGATAAGGATGTGGAAAAGTTGAAGATCGGAGATCGAGTTCTGATCAATGGCATTGTCTATACAGGAAGGGATGCTGCTCATAAGAGACTTGTCGATCTATTGAAAGAAAGGAAAGAACTTCCCTTCGACATCAAAGGCCAGATCATTTACTATGTCGGCCCTACGCCTGCCAAACCAGGACAGGTCTTTGGATCAGCAGGTCCTACAACCAGTTATCGCATGGATGCTTATTCGCCATCTCTGATCGAGAGAGGGCTGAAAGGAATGATTGGAAAGGGGATGCGGTCTCAGGCCGTTAAAGAAGCGATGAAGAAGTATAAAGCGGTCTACTTTGCTGCTACTGGAGGGGCAGGTGCTCTTTTGGCGAAACGGGTGAAGAAGGCTCGGGTGGTGGCTTATGAAGATCTTGGACCGGAAGCGATTCGAGAATTAGAAGTCGAGGATCTACCTGTGATTGTCGTGAATGATGTTCGAGGAAATGATCTCTATATCGAGGGCGAGAAAAAATATCGGAGGGAATAGTAACGTGTCATTGCGAGCGAAGCGAAGCAATCCTTGTCCCGAGCGAAGCGAGGGATCTTCTGAGATTGCCACGGGCTTTGCCCTCGCAACGACTTCGTCGGATTGCTTCGTCGCCTTGCTCCTCGCAATGACATTTGGAAAAATCATTATTCCAGAAAGGGTTTAATAAATGATGATGGACAACGTGAAACCAGGATCTTTTAAGGCGTGGCTGATGCTCCCTCGTTTTCATTTTATTCCCCTCACTCTCATCCTGGTCTCCTTGGGCACGGCCATTGCAGCGTATGAAGGATTTTTTCATTGGGGCTATTTTCTTTTAGCCATGATTGGTTCAATCCTCGTCCATATGACGGTCAATGTGATGAACGACTATTACGATTATGTGGATGGGATCGATTTAAATACCCAGAGGACTCCCTTCAGTGGAGGCAGTGGTGTCCTCCCATTGAGTCTTCTGAAACCTAAACAGGCCTTTTGGTTTGCCACCATCTGCCTGTTGGTGGCCATGGTGATCGGTTTCTACTTCGTCATGGTGAGAGGTTGGCTTCTCTTTCCCCTTCTTCTCGTGGCAGGATTTTCAGCCTATTTCTATAATGTCTATCTCTCCAAATGGCTGGTGGGTGAGCTTTTCGCGGGCCTCAACTTCGGCCCCATTATTGTCTTGGGTTCTTACTTTGTCCAGACAGAAAGATATAGCTGGGAGGCGTTGATCGCATCCCTTGCGCCAGGCATACTGACATCCAATCTTCTCTTTTTGAATGAATTTCCCGACAGGGAAGCAGATCAAAAGGGTGGGAGAAGACACCTGGTCATCGCCTTAGGAAAGAAGAATGCCAGTTTGCTCTTCGTTGGCTTAATCGTCGCTTCCTATCTCTGCATTGTCATCGGGGTCGCCACAAAGATGATGCCTTTGTTGGCCCTCGTGGGGTTAGGAACGATTGGCTTCGGATGGAAGGCAGCTAAAGGTGCATTGAGATACTATCATGATACTAATCGACTGGTTCCAGTATTGGGGATGAACGTCATCACCATCTTGGGAACTCAAGCGCTCTTGACGATCGGGTATGTCATCGCAACATTCATAGCGAAGTAGGTCGACCTATTTTAGAATTAAATTGTAGACCTTTTTATAGGGAGAGAGGCAATGAAGATTGAACTGACGAGGCAGAAGGTTCACAACGAATTTGCGAAGAAAGTGGAGCTGATCAGCGGACAAAACCTCTTTGCCTGTTATCAATGTGGGAATTGCACAGCCGGGTGTCCGGTCTCCTTTGCCATGGAGATCGGTCCCCATGAGGCCATTCGGTACACCCTTCTGGGTCTGGAGGAGGAGGTGCTTGGGGTCAATACCTTTTGGCTATGCGCTTCCTGCCTTCAGTGCACATCGAGATGTCCGAAGGGGATTGATATTGCGAGGGTGATGGATGCATTGAGGATGGTGGTGTTGAGAAAGAAGGAGAGAAAGGATCATATTCAGATCTCTGAATTTCCAGAAGGATTCTTGGAAAGGGTTCCTCAAATTGCGTTTATCAGCGGATTCAGAAAGTTCTTATCGTAGAATAATGGCAAATGTCAAAGTTCAAATCAAATCCAAAGTTCAAATGAGATGCCGAAATCCTTAGATCCTGAATTAAATTCAGGACCTGGTTCGGCATGACAAGAATGTCATTCTGAACTCGTTTCAGAATCACATTTTGGGCTTTGACATTGATTTGACATTTGGATTTTGAAATTTGGAATTTTGTTTTTCTTAGAAACGCTATGCTCTTTGTGCCATGCGTTTTTTAAGAGGTTTGTCATGGATTATCTCTATTTTCCAGGGTGCACTCTTTATACAAAGGCGAAGAACTTCGATCAGACGGCGCGGAACTGTTCCCTTCTTTTAGGATTTGAATTGAAGGAACTTCCCAATTGGACCTGTTGTGGAGCGACCTTTCCATTGGCAACGGATAACCTGATGGCCTTTCTCCCGCCCGCAAGGATCTTGGCCAGTGCGAGGGAGACGGGCACTGCCCTTACCACTCTCTGTGCTATCTGCTTCAATGTCATCAAAAGGACGAATCGACTCATTCAGGGAGATGGAGAGAAGAGGGAGAAAATCAATAATTTTATCGAGAAGCATTATCAGGGCGACCTTCGAGTGGTCCACTACTTAGAGATCCTGAAAAAGGACATCGGATTTTCCCAACTCAAGGAGAGGGTGAAGAAACCGCTGACTGGGCTGAAGGCGGCTCCCTATTATGGTTGCATGCTCCTGCGCCCTTTTGAAGAGATGGAGCTTGACGATAAGGAGAGACCAGCTCTCTTTGAAGAGCTTTTGGAGGCATTGGGAGCGAAGGCGATTGAATTCCCGTATAAGATTGAATGCTGTGGGTCCTTCCAATCCGTCGGTTCGCCAGACGTGGCCACAGAATGTGCTTATAAGATCCTGGGCTCTGCCATCAAGAATGGAGCAGAGGTAGTCGTTTCAACATGTCCCATGTGCACCTTCAACATCGATCACAAGCAGTCTGATATCAAGCAGAAGTATTTAGATTTCAAAACGATCCCCGTGCTCTATTTTACGCAACTCCTTGGGATTGCCATGGGACTTGATCATCAGACCTTGGGATTTGAACAGAATGCGATTGACCCTTTACCGCTGTTAAAAGAGAGAGGGCTTGTGTAGATGAAAGATAATGGAGCCTTTGTGAAAAAGGCCATGGTGATTGGCGGAGGCATTGCGGGGATCTCCGCATCCATTGATTTGGGGAATGCGGGATATGATGTGATTCTTCTGGAGAAACTTCCTTCCATAGGCGGGCGGATGCTTCAGCTTTCCGAGACCTTCCCCACCCTTGACTGTGCCCAGTGCACCTTGACTCCTAAAACAGTGGAGACAGGCCAGCACCCTCGAATCAAATTGGTCACCTACTCGGAAGTGGACGGGGTTGAGGGAAAGGCCGGAGACTTCATGGTGAGAATACGGAGAAAGGCGGCCTATGTCGATTGGGAGAAGTGTACGGGTTGTGGCCTCTGTCAAGAGAAATGTCCCTCGAAAAACCCCTTTGAATTCGATCGGGCAATGGGATTGGGCAAGGCCATCTATACCTTGTCGCCTCAGGCCGTTCCGAATAAGCCTGTCATTCATCCCTCCAATTGTCGGTACTTCAAGGAAGGGAAATGCCGAGTGTGTGAGAAGGTTTGTCCGGTTGGAGCTATTGACTATGAGCAGAAAGACCGCTTTGTGGAGGAGAGGGTTGGAGCCATCATCGTGGCCGTTGGTTTTGATTTGATCCCCAAAGAGAGTTTTGGAGAGTATGGATATGGCGAGATTCCTGATGTGATCGATGGCCTCGCTTTTGAAAGGCTCAATTCAGCTTCCGGACCGACCACAGGTGAGATACGAAGACCCTCGGACGGAAAAATCCCGAAGGAAGTGGTCTTCATCCAGTGCACAGGGTCAAGGGATCCAGAACGTTACATGCCATATTGTTCCCGGGTTTGCTGTATGTATACGGCAAAGCACGCTCGGCTCTATAAACATAAGGTGCATGACGGACAGGTCTACATCTTCTATATGGATATCCGATCAACCGGAAAGGGATATGAAGAGTTCATCCAGCAGGGGATGGAGGAAGAGGGGATTCTCTATCTGAGGGGAAGGGTCTCCCGGATCTTTAGAGACGGAGAAAAGGTGGTGGTCTGGGGTGTGGACACGTTGACGGGAAGGAAGGTGGAGGTTTCTGCAGACATGGTCGTCTTGGCCACGGCCATGATTCCTCAGAAGGATGCGAGGGACTTAGCCAAAAAATTAGGGATCAGGACAGATGAATATGGTTTCTTGACGGAGGCTGAAAGAAAACTGAGGCCCGTTGAAAGCGAAGTCGAAGGGATCTACCTTGCAGGCTGTGCCCAAGGGCCGAAGGATATCGCCGATGCAGTGGCTCATGCCAATGCCGCAGCAAGCAAGGTCCAGGGGTTATTTGCAAAACATTAATAGCGTGTCATCGTGTCCGGGTTCCGTGAAGAAAATCTTTTACGGACACGGTCACGGATGTCGGATAACGTTCTTATGAGAAAGCTTGGCGTTTTCATTTGCCATTGTGGAGTGAATATCGCCGGGACTGTAGATGTAAAATCGGTCGCTGAAAAGATGGGTAAGATCGAAGATGTTGCCCACAGCACCGATTACATCTATATGTGTTCTGAGCCAGGGCAGCAGATCATCCGGGAGGCCATTCGAGAGAGGGGACTGGAAGGAGTGGTGGTCGCCTGTTGTTCACCCAGCATGCATGAGAACACCTTTCGAAAGGCGGTCAAGTCTCAGGGGATGAATCCCTATCTCTGCGAGATTGCCAATATTCGGGAGCAGTGCAGCTGGGTCCATCAAAAGGAAAAAGAAGAGGCGACCCGAAAGGCGGCTGAGATCATTCTGGCAACTCTTGAAAAGGTGAGAAAGAATGAATCCCTCGAGGCTATTGCAATGGCCATCAACCGCAGGGTGCTGGTGGTCGGCGGAGGGATTGCCGGGATCACTGCTGCCCTTGATTTGGCTGAAGGGGGCTATGAGGTGATTCTTTTGGAGAGAGAACCTGCCCTGGGTGGACACATGGCTCAACTCTCAAGGACTTTTCCGGATCTCGATCCTGCTCTCCCCGGCCTCATCGCAAAGGCATCGGCAGTCGAAAAGCATCCAAAGATCGATCTCCTCTGCTATTCAGACCTCGATGATGTGAAAGGCTATGTGGGAAATTTCGATTTGGCCATCCGGGAAAAGGCCACATCTGTAGATTGGGTGAAGTGTAATGGGTGTGGCATCTGTATAAAGAATTGTCCAGTGGAATATGTTTCTCAATTTGAGAGAGGTCTGGGAGTGCGGAAGGCGATCGATGTCCTCTATCCTTACAGCATTCCCAATAAGCCTCTGATCAATCGAGAGCATTGCCGGTATTTTTTGGATGAGAGTTGCAAGAAATGTGAGGAGACCTGCCCTGAGAAGGCGATCAACTTTGAACAGAAGGATGAGCGGATTGAACAAAAGGTCGGAGCCATCATCGTTGCCACTGGTTACGAACTCTATCCAAAGGAACAGTTGGGAGAGTATGGTTACGGTGAAATCCCGGATGTGATCGATGGCCTCGCTTTTGAACGAATGCTCTCTCCTCATGGCCCAACAAAAGGCAAGATCCTTCGGCCCTCTGATGGGAAGGTACCAAGGGAGACGGTCTTTATCCAGTGCGTCGCCTCCAGAGATCCGGATCGATACATGCCATACTGCTCCCGGGTTTGCTGCATGTATACAGCCAAGCATGCAAGCATCTATAAGGAGCAAGTACCAGACGGACAGCCCTATATCTTCTACATGGATATCCGCTCAGACTGCAAAGGGTATGAGGAATTCCTTCAAAAGACCATTGAGGAGAAAGGACTTCTCTACCTGAGAGGCCGGGTGTCAAGGGTTTTCCAGGATGACGGCAAAGTGAGGGTTCTTGGGGTGGATACGTTGACCGGAAGAATGGTCGAGGTAGCAGCAGATATGGTCGTCTTAGCCACCGCCATTGTTCCAAGCCAAGGGGTGAAAGATTTAGCAGCCAAACTGAGAGCCACAGTGGATCGACATGGGTTTTTGACGGAGGCCCATATCAAACTCTACCCTGTGGAGAGCTCGACAAAAGGCATCTACCTTGCCGGATGTGGTCAGAGTCCAAAGGATATTTCAGACACGGTCTCTCAGGCATCAGCCACGGCGAGCAAAGTTCAGGCGCTACTCTCAACGGATAAACTTCTCCAAGATCCATTGATCGCCTTTGTCGACGAAGGGATCTGCAGCGGATGTGGAATCTGCGTAGAGATTTGTCCCTATGAAGCCAGGGAGATGGACGTGCGTCGAGGGATTTCAGTGGTTCACAGCGCACTCTGCCAGGGATGTGGAGCATGCATTGCTGCCTGTCCAAATTTCGCCTGTGAACTGCGCAATTCCTCTTCATGCCAAACCCTTCGGGTCGTCGATACGTTTATTTAGAAAATAACGTGACCCGTGTCCCTGCCTGCCGGCAGGCAGGCGTGACTCGTGTCCGTAAAAAAATAGGTCAATTACGAATTACGATTCACCGATCACTAACACGATTTTCATTGGGGATGTGGAGGTGGAGAAATTGGAACCTGTAGTCCAAGCCGAGAAGATCGCTCCCTCCTTTCTGGAGGAAGCAAAAAGAAGAAGCGGCGAGGACCTTAGCCTCTGCTATCAGTGTTTAAAATGTACGGCAGGCTGTCCTACCGCACCCTATATGGACATCCGACCCAACAATGTCATCCGGATGATTCAGATGGGAAGAAAGGAAGCGGTCCTGGGAAGCAGTGCCATCTGGCTCTGCGTTTCCTGCGAGACGTGCGGGACACGATGTCCGAATGAGATCGATATCGGTGTCCTGATGGATGCCTTGAGGGAGATGGCGATCGAAGAAGGAATTCCAGCGAAGGAGAAGAACATCCATCTCCTTCACGAGGCTTTTGTTGAGAGCATTAAGCGGGGAGGAAGAGTTCATGAGGCCACCATGCTGATCGATTATAAACTAAGAAGCAGAGACTTCATGACAGACCTCATCCCTGGCATGATGCTCTTTCTAAAGGGTAAGATTCCCCTTCTCCCGAGCTTCGTTAAGGGAAGGGAGGAGATTAAAAGGATTTTCGAGAGGTGTAAGAAATGAAATTTTCTTACTTTCCTGGCTGTACAGATCACTCCACATCTGTGGAGTATGGGCAATCGACCCTTGCAATCTTCAAGACCTTGGGCGTGGAGTTGGTGGAGATCGAGGATTGGAACTGTTGCGGGGCTGCAGCCACTCACAGCATCAATCATCTCCTCGCCCTCTGCCTTCCGGCGAGAAACATCTCTAAAGCTCAATCTGCCCAAGCAGGGCCTCTGGTCGTTCCCTGTGCTGGTTGTTTCAACATGCTGAAGAGGACCCAGTACGCCCTCAAGAATGATGAGGCGAAGCGAAAAGAGGTTGAAGAGATCGTCGGATTTACATATCAGCCCTCTTTTGAGATTTTGGCTTTGATGGATGTGATCGTCAACCGAATCGGTCTGGAGAAGGTCCGAGAGAAGGTAAAGAGGCCTTTAACAAGACTGAAGCCTGCCTGCTACTATGGATGCGCCTTGGTACGGCACCCGAAGGTAACCCAATTGGATGATCCTGAGAATCCTCAATATCTGGATCGTTTGATGAAGGCCCTCGGCGCTCAGCCTGTGGAATGGTCATACAAAATTGATTGCTGTGGTGCAGACTTAGCACTGACTTATAGTAACGTGGTTAAAAAGTTGGTTGGGAGGATTGTGTCGATGGCAAAAGAGGGAGGGGCCCAATGCATTGTTACCTCCTGTGGCCTCTGTCAAGCCAATCTGGAGATGAGACAGGAGATTGGTCTCCCCATCTTCTACTTTACCGAATTGATGGGCGTTGCCTTTGCTGTCGAAAAGAGAGAGACGTGGTGGAAGAAACACATGATCTCTCCAAAAGGATTGCTGGAATCGTTGGGGTTAGCATAGATAAACAAAATGTCAAATGTCAAAGCTCCTGCCTACCGCAGGCAGGCAAATTTCAAATGAAACCCAAAATCCAAATGACAAGAGAGAAAGTTTTTGCCATTTAGTCATTTATCATTGATTTGACATTTGGATTTTCCCTCACCCCCTCCCTCTCCCCCAGGGGAGAGGGAGGGGGTGAGG
>Ga0315312_1002705_pt1 | contig 12011 bp, 8 predicted proteins | sample TDP7_MG_FD_203629 | JGI IMG/M metagenome (GOLD analysis project Ga0315312, IMG submission 203629) | Freshwater sediment microbial communities from Lake Towuti, South Sulawesi, Indonesia - TDP7 | ecosystem: Environmental > Aquatic > Freshwater > Lake > Sediment | place: Indonesia: South Sulawesi... | reverse complement strand
GTCCTGTGGAAACTGGCAGACCGTCCTGTCCCGCAACGCAGCAAGACGACAAATCATAGTGCTTTAGTAACACCCAATTGTGACGCAATGACTGCTTTTCGGTAACAGTTTTATTTGACGCAATACGGCCCCCGCCCACACCAGCATAGATCAAGTATTCCGTTGGCTGCGTTCCTACGAGCACCATGAGGAGCATCGCCGTGAAGGAGCTAAGTACAACGAATATCGAACCTAATGAGGCATAACGGGTTAGGGCAGCGACACCTAGCCCCACCCCCGGACCGCATGCTAGCGCAACAGGCCAATACATAGCTGCCATCCCTCCGACATAGGGGCCTACCCCTCGCCCACCTCGAAAATTGGCATATATCGGCCAGTTATGTCCCACCATAGCTGCCAGAGCAGCAACAACTTGGGCAGCATAGCTATGTAGCACGAGCCAAGCGATCATCACTGACACAGTGCCCTTACCCACGTCAGGTATTAAGGTAAGAAGGCCTGCCTTACCACCAGCAGAGCGTAGCACGTTAGTCGCTCCTATTTTACCACTACCATAATCCCTGATATCTACCCCTCTAGTTAGCTTGGTGGCAATTATACCAAAGGGGATAGCACCCAGGAGATAGCTCAAAAGGATAATGGCGATAAACTTGAGCTCCACCATACTAATACCTTTTAGGCTTTAGGAGATAGAGCTAGTGGACCTCTGAATCGGATGTTAAAAAGTCTAGAGGTTTTCAGCAGTTTTTTCACCTCTACTTTTGAAGAGAAGGCGGAGGGGGGTGCCTTGGAAGCCGAAAAACTGGCGCAACTTATTTTCGAGGTGGCGCCGATAGGAAAAATGGGCTAATTTGGCATCATTAACATAAAAGACGAAGGTGGGCGGATTAACCCCTGTTTGCCTGGTATTGAGAATCTTCAGTCGCTTACCACCTTTCTTGGGAGGGAGATGAGCCGCCACTGCTTCTTTGACCATGCTATCTAGTGAAGGAGCGGGAAGGTGCTTCAGCCTCTCCTCATAGATCCTCTTTGCTGTGGGCAGAACCTTCTCTACACCATATCCCGTCTTAGCAGAGAGGAATAGAATTTCTATGTAGGGCATAAATTTAGTCCTTTGCCGTATCACCTCTGTCCATAAGGTTACATCTTTTACCTCAACCAAGTCCCATTTGTTGACTATTAATATGGCCCCCTTATAAGCCTGTTGAATATAGCCCAGGATATGGATATCTTGGGCAGTAATGCCCTCAACGGCATCGGTGAGCAACAAGGCAACATCAGCTCGGTCAATAGCGCGCAAGGTGCGTTCCAGGCCATACCGCTCGATACCCGTTTCAATCCGCCCACGCCGCCTTATCCCCGCTGTATCAATAAGAATTACACTCTCGCCATCATAGCGGAAAACGATATCTATTGAATCACGAGTTGTCCCCGGTATCTCATGAACAATGAGTCTTTCTTCCCCTAAAAGGGTGTTAGCCAGAAGTGACTTGCCGACATTAGGTCGCCCTACAATGGCGATTTTCATTAATTTTGGCTCTGCCGAGACGAGGGGAAGGGGTGGTAGGCCAGCAGTAACTTTCTCTAATAATTCATCAATTCCTCTGCCGTGATAGGCACTAACAGGTATGGGCTCACCTATACCCAACTCATAGAACTGGGGCACCTCACTTTGCTGCTTAGTGCTATCCACCTTATTCACCACTAGCACTACTGGTTTTTGTGAGCGGCGTAATATATCGACTATTTCCTCATCAACTGGCATTACTCCCTCTTGGGCATCCACCAAGAAGAGGATTGCATCGGCTTCAGCAATAGCTATCTCTACCTGTTCCTTAACCTTTTGCTTAATAGTAGACTCCGGCTGCGGCTCCAGCCCGCCAGAGTCTACTACAGTCAATTCGCGCCCTTCCCAGGAGATATCGGCGTAGATTCGGTCACGAGTTGTTCCTGGCAAATCCTCAATAATAGCCCTCCTTTCACCAAGGAGGCGATTAAATAGGGTAGATTTACCCACATTAGGTCTGCCGACAATCGCTACGATAGGTTTGGTCATGATATTCCTTATGCGGTTTATTAACGTAGTAACTTCAACAATATTGCCTTCTGAATGTGCAGACGGTTCTCTGCTTGGTCGAAGACCACAGATTGAGGGTGGTCAAGAAGCCCTTCAGCGATTTCCTCTCCATGGTGGGCTGGCAGGGGATGCATGAACAGGGCATCCTTTCTAGCCAGTGACAGAAGTTGCATATCCACCTGATAGGTGGCGAAGGCAAGGCGACGAGCCTCTGCTTCAGCCTCCTGTCCCATGCTAGTCCATACGTCAGTATAAACGATATCGGCATTCTCTGCAGCGAGGCGAGGGTCTGAGGTAAGAAAGATACGAGAACCGCTTTGTAAAGCAAATTCTTGGGCCTGACGCAGGATTGTATCTTTGAGCTTATAAGCTGGCGGTGAAGCAATAGAAAAATCTACCCCCATCAGAGAGGTGGCTAAAAGCAAACTCCTGGCCACATTGTTGCTATCGCCAATGAAAGCCAATTTCAAGCCTTTGAGTTTTCCTTTTTTTTCGTGGATAGTGAGCAGGTCGCCTAATGCTTGGCAAGGGTGCTCTTGGTCAGAGAGACCATTTATCACCGGCACCTGAGCATATTGAGCCAGCAACTCTAGGGTTTGGTGGGAGAAGGTTCGAGCGACAATGCCGTCCACATAGCGACTCAGTGTCCGGGCTACATCAGGAACCTTTTCCCTTTTTCCCAAGCCTATCTCATCAGGGGAAAGGTAAAGGGTGTTTCCCCCTAGCTGCCACATGGCTACCTCGAAGCTCACTCGGGTGCGCAGCGAGGGCTTTTCAAAGAGAAGAGCCAGGGCCTTTCCCTTGAGGTAGGCTTTTCTTTCCCTTTGTTTTAAGCTGACAGCCTGTTCAATAAGATGCCAGATATCTTCAGCACTGAGGTCAGCTACTGAGAGTAAATTTCCTGTTGAAATTGCCAAGATTTGCCCTCTGTCTTTATTGTTGGTGCAATTACCATTTCAATCTGATGCATCTGGGCGATGGTGGCAGCACCGCAAACACCCATGGCAGTGCGTAAAGCACCAATCAGGTTTTGAGTCCCGTCGCTAACTGAGGTGGGACCAAAGAGGATTTTTCTCAAGGGGGCGCGAGCGCCTACTTTGATTCGTTTGCCTCGAGGCAATGCCGGGTGAGGGTTAGACATACCCCAATGGTAGCCCTTGCCCGGTGCCTCCTCAGCCTGAGCCAGGATAGCACCTAACATTACAGCATCAGCACCCGAGGCAAAAGCCTTGCACAGGTCGCCTCCAGAATGGATACCACCATCGGTAATTACTGCTACATACCTCCCCGTTTCCCGAAGATATTCCTCTCGGGCGGCAGCACAATCCATAGTAGCCGTCACCTGAGGGACCCCTATCCCCAGGACTTGCCTGGTGGTACAGGTTGCCCCTGGACCAACACCAACCAGGACACCAGAAATGCCTGTCCTCATCAATTCCAAAGCGGCGCTGTAGCTGACGCAGTTTCCTACTACAATAGGCAGAGGGATTGATTGGCACAACTCTGAGAAGCTAAGCCCTGGGCTTTTGGAGAAATGGCGAGCAGTAGTGACAGTGGATTGAACCACCAATACATCCGCTCCTGCTTCAGCAATAAGAGAAGCAAATCCCTTGGTATTAGCTGGGGTAACTGAAGCAGCACAAACTCCTCCTTTTTGCTTAATCCATTGAATACGCTCGCCAATGAGCTGCTCCTTTATTGGCTGGGAGTACACCCGTTGCAGCAAAGAGGTGACTTCCTCCTGGGGAGCTTGAGCAATTTCGGCTAAAATCTCCTCCGGGTTATTATAGCGAGCTTGCACCCCCTCAAGGTTCAGCACTGCCAGCCCTCCTAGCTGGCTAAATAAGACAGCAAATTGGGGGTCAACTACAGCATCCATAGCTGCGGCTAGGATAGGAATAGAAAAGCTCAGGCTTCCCAGGTGGAAATCAGTGTTTGTCTGTTCAGGATTAATAGTGCTATCCCCGGGGACTATAGCCACTTCATCAAAGCCATAGGAGCGACGCATCTCTTTATGTTTATGAACAGGCATCCTCTTTCTCCCCGAATCAATGGAATGTGGAAGGGAAAATATTATGTGCCCCAAAATATATCAAAGGGAGGTTGGAAAGTCAACACAGCAGTGGGGGCACTTCCATTATGTCCTTGCGACCCCGATTTGTCGGGGGAAGCAATCTCGGCAAGGGGGCATGTCTGTTTGAGGTCAGGTGGGGCACCTGACAGCCACGGTGGGGGTTGCCCACAGGGGCTTGCCTGTGGAAAGCCTTTTCAGGCTTGATTAAGAAAGTGTTTGGCTTAAAATCATGAAAGGCCGGGGGCATTTTAGTGAAAACTGGGTAATTGCAAGACCAAAGGATTAAAAGATTTTTGGGGAAACTTGTATACTAAGCTTAGTTAAAAAGAGTTATGTCTGTCCTTTATGTTGTCGCTACTCCTATAGGTAACTTGGAAGATATCACCCTGCGTGCCCTTCGTATCCTGAAAGAGGTGGGGCTTATCGCTGCTGAGGATACCCGCAAGACGAGGCATTTACTTGGTGTTTATGGAATCAAAACCCCCTTGACGAGTTACCATGAGCATAACAAAAGGGCGAAGCTAGGCTATCTTTTAGATTGCTTACAGGAGAAAGATGTGGCCCTTGTTTCAGAAGCAGGGATGCCTGGGTTAAGCGATCCAGGATACGAGCTTATCGTAGCCGCTGCCCAGCGAGGTATCCCAGTAGTGCCTATCCCTGGTCCTTCGGTAGTGATTACCGCTTTAGTAGTTTCTGCATTGCCAACTCACCAGTTTACCTATGTTGGCTTTCTTCCTCGAAAGAAAGGGGAAAGGATTCGTTTGCTAGCGTCCATGGCTGCTGAACCACGAACGATAGTAGCTCTTGAATCCCCTCACCGTTTGTTGCCTACATTGAGGGACTTCAGTGAAGTTTTAGGGGATAGAAAGATAGCCATCGGTCGAGAGCTGACCAAGGTTCATGAGGAGGTCTTCCGGGGGACAATAAGCCAGGCAATAGAGCACTTCCAGCAACCAAGGGGAGAATTCACCGTAGTTATTGAAGGGAGGAAGGAAGTGAAGAAGCCTATATTGACTCCAGAGATAGAACAGGGGCTTCGCCATCTCTACTACCAAGGTGTGACTGCTAAGGAGGCAGTAGCCCGATTATCCTTGACCACAGGTTTATCAAAAAGTGAGCTTTACCGAGCTTGGCTGAAACTTAAAAGCTCTGAATAGGAGACTAGCCTGGTGATAGCAATTTGGTGAACGATTCCGCCCTTTCGAAGCTAGACAGACAAAAATACCCCGAAATCCTGTTGACTCATTAGAAACGCAGCCTGATGCAGGAACGTTTGATTTCGAGATGGATAAGAAGGTATAAAGAATATATAATGGCACTGAGAATCTCTTTAGCATAGGGTCGTAACGTTTCAGCACCGTGTTTGCCCTAGCTTTTAGTTATTATGGCTATTGTGGGCACGTCGGGAGAGGTCTTTGACTATGTAGTCGTTGGGTCCGGCTTCGGCGGTAGTGTATCCGCTATGCGCCTGACCGAGAAAGGCTACCGTGTCTTGGTGCTGGAGCGCGGCAAACGTTACCGGGACCAGGACTTTGCCACCAGCAACTTGAAGGTGTGGAAATTCCTGTGGCTGCCAGCACTCCGCTGCTTTGGCATTTGGCAGATGAGTTTCTTCAAGGCGGGAATCATCCTGCACTGGTCCGGTGTGGGGGGAGGCAGCCTCGGCTACGCCAACGTACTGGAAGTGCCAGGCGATCGCCTGTTTGCCAACCCGTCCTGGAAAGACCTGGCTGACTGGAAGAACATCTTAGCTCCGCATTATGAGACCGCCCGCTGCATGCTGGGCGTGACTCGTAATCCACGTCTTTGGGCAGCAGACCACGTATTGAAGGAAATCGCTGAAGAAATGGGGCAGGGCGATACCTTCCGACCAACCGAGGTGGGTGTCTTCTTCGGGCCGGAGGGAGAGGAGGTGCCTGACCCCTACTTCAATGGCGAAGGCCCACCCCGGCGAGGGTGTAATCACTGCGGCGCCTGCATGGTGGGCTGTCGCAGCAATGCTAAAAACTCCTTGGTCAAGAATTATCTCTACTTTGCCGAAAAGTGGGGCGCAGAGATACGCCCTGAGGCTGAGGTCGTCGATATCCGACCTTTACCGCTGGAGCAGGCGGATGGTGCTCGCTACGAGGTAGTCTATCGCCGCTCGACCGCCTGGCTGCACAAGCCCAAGCGCCGTGTGCGTGCCCGCAATGTGGTCCTCTCTGCAGGTGTGCTGGGGACTGTAAAACTGCTCTTCCTCTGCCGCGATGTTACGCATTCGCTTCCCAACCTTTCGCCGCGCCTGGGTGACATGGTGCGCACCAACAGCGAGGCTTTGCTGGGCGGCATGAGCCACAACAAGAAGGTGGACTACTCCAAGGGAATTGCCATCACCTCTATCTTTCGCGGAGACGAGGTGACTTCTATCGAACCGGTACGCTTTCCCGATGGGTCATCGCTCCTGCGGATTCTGGTGGGGCCGTTACTTGACAGGTCCGGGACAACTCTGGTGCGCCTGGTGAAGACTTTATGGGAGTTCCTGCGCCATCCCCTGGATTACCTCTCTGTCTATGTCCTGCCGGGATGGGCTTATCGCACCACCATTCTGCTCGTCATGCAGACGGTAGACAACTGTATGCGCCTACGCTTGGGGCGCAGCCTGTTTACTCTTTTCCGCCGCGGCTTGGTTTCGGAACTTGATGTTGAACAGGCGATTCCCCCTCGGATTGACATAGGACACCGGATAACGCGCCATTTTGCCGCTAAGACAAACGCCATTGCGGGCGCTTCAATTAGTGAGAGCCTGTTGGACATGGAGATGACAGCGCATCCCATGGGTGGCTGTCCCTTCGGGCGTGATGCCGAAGAAGGGGTGATCGGCCTGGACTGTCAGGTGCATAATTACCCCGGCCTTTACGTTGTGGATGGCTCAATCATACCCGCCAACCCTGGCGTTAACCCCAGCCTGACCATCACCGCACTGGCCGAATACGCTATGAGTCAGGTGCCCCCGAAGGCTTGAAAGTTACTCAGATATGCCACAATTTCTTACAACTTCGGCAGACAGAAACTGAAAGATCGGGTGGTTAAATTGAGAGGGAGGTACTGAAATGTTTGGAGGTCATGGGAAAATCTTGAGGGTCGATTTATCGCAGTCCCAGGTTTCATCAGAGGAGATCCCCCAAAGTCTGTTTGACAAGTTTCTAACTGGTGCTGGGTTAGCTACCCACTATCTTTATCATGAGGTCCCCAAGGGTGCAGACCCGTTAGGTGCTGAGAATGAGCTTATACTCATGACTGGGGCGCTTACCGGAACCAAGGCTCCCAGCACCGGGAGGTTTAACTGGGTTTTCAAGTCGCCTTTGACTGGTATTTGGGCACAATCAAATTCAGCCGGCTTCTGGGGAGTGGACTTCAAGAAGACAGGCTACGATGGGATTATTTTTCAGGGCATCTCCCCAAAACCTGTTTACCTTGTAGTTGAGGAGGACAAAGCCGAGCTTAGAGATGCAGGGCATTTGTGGGGTAAGAGCGTCTCCGAAACTACCGAGCAGATAAAGGAAGAGCTGGGGCAGAAGTTTAATGTTGATTGTATTGGCATAGCCGGCGAGAATCAGGTTAGATATGCCAGCATTATGAATGATCTTCACCGGGCAGCGGGAAGATGCGGCGGAGGAGCGGTCATGGGCTCCAAACGATTGAAAGCTATTGCAGTTAGCGGAAGGAAAGCAATCAAACTGGCCAACCCCACCGCTTTTGCCGAGGTATCAAAAAAGCAGTTTGAGCTGCTCGACCAGCATATGTTCAAGGTGGCATTGGAGTCCTTTGGCACCAACGTTGTCATTGATATGGTGAATATAAGAGGTGGATTCCCCACTAGAAACTGGCAAACCGGCGTCTTTCCACAGTTGGATGAAATAAACGCTCAGGCCCTCAGTGAAAAAGTTCTTGTCGAGACAAAGGGATGTTTTGCCTGCCCCCTCAATTGTGGAAGACGAAGTGAAATCAGGAAGGGGAAGTATAGGGGCACCAAGGGAGAAGGACCAGAATACGAAAGCGTCGGAACCCTCGGTGGCCAGTGCCAAGTTACTGATATGGAAGCCATCACAATGGCGCATTACCTGTGCGATGACTATGGACTTGACACCATCTCCACCGGGGCTTCCATAGCTTTCGCCATGGAATGCTATGAAAAGGGGATATTAACCAAATCGGACACAGATGGTTTGGAGCTTAAGTTTGGTGACTCCGATGTTGTCATAGAGTTGGTGCACAAGATAGCCAAGAGAGAGGGTATAGGCGATTTCCTAGCTGAGGGAACGAGGAGGATGTCCCAAAAGCTTGGCCGGGGAACAGAGAAATTCGCTATGCATGTTAAAGGCTTGGAGCTTCCGGCTTATGATTCTAGAGCTGTGCAGATAACCGGCCTGGCCTATGCTGTGGCCAATAGGGGTGGTGACCATATTACCGCCTACATACAAGGCCCCACCTTTCTTGACATTCCCTTCCTTTGTGTTCCGGATAGCCAAATAAAGGATGTAAATGTAGCTGATCCAGGTGAGGTCCACGTTTTGGTGGATCTGGAGAATGTTATGACAGCACTTGATACTCTGGGGGCGTGTAAGTTCATGGGTTTCTGTGTGGCTTCAGAGGAGTGGGTAGAGTTGGTGGAGCATTGTCTTGGTCGAAAATTCACCTATGATGATTTGGTCAAGGTCGGCGAGAGGGCCTACAACCTTGCTAGGGTCTTCAATGTTAGAGAGGGAGTGACCAGAGCTGATGATACCCTACCTCCCCGACTACTGGAGGAACCGCTGCCCGAGGGCCCAGCCGCTGGCAAGGTGAATGAAAACCTACCCGCGATGGTGGACAGGTACTATGAATTGCGAGGCTGGGATAAGGTTACCGGGAAGCCTACCCCAGAAAAGCTAAGAGAATTGGGGCTAGAAGAGTATATCCTTGATATATGGGCGAGATAGAAAGGACTGGCCTATGGTAGACAAGATAAGGGGAAGTGATAAGCCTTGGCTGAAGAACTACAATCTCGGGCCATATCGGCTGAAGAAGACTCTGGAGCCGTATCCCAAGACTCCGATGCACAAGTTCTTGGATGATTCAGCGGAAGTATATCCCGGCCAGACTGCTGTTGAGTATCTAGGAAAGAGGATACCCTATCACGAGCTAAAGTCCAATGTAGATAGGTTAGCCAATGCTTTTGCAGGATTGGGGGTAAAGAAGGGTGATAGAGTGGCCACAATCCTGCCGAATTGCCCGCAGTTCATCATTACCGATTTTGCTGTGTCAAAAACGGGTGCCACTCTTGTTCCCTGCAGTACCCTTCATAAGATTCTTGACCTGGAATATGAGATAGGCGAATCGGGGGCAGAGACGGTGGTTTGTTCCGACGAGGCTCTTAGTCTGGTTAACTCAATAATAAGAAGTAGAACAAGGCTGAAGAACATAATTGTTACGTCACCCATGGATTATGCGGCACAGGAGCCCGAGGTGAAAGAAGTACCTGGTGCCTACCAGTTTAAACGCCTCATAGCAGAGCATGAGCCAAGACCTCCTCAGATTGACATCGATCCAGTGAAGGATTTGGCTTATCTTTCCTTTACTGGGGGTGCTACTGGAGTACCCAAAGGTGTGATGATAACCCATTACAGCAGGGCTTGCAATATAAGGCAAGCGCTTTGGGTGCTCGAACCTTTGTGGCCAGGGATTAAGGGAAAGGCCTCCTCAGAGGTGATTCTCCCCTTATTCCACACATGGGGACATGTGGCAGTGCAAATGAGCATCGCTTTGGGCGTACGAATCCTGCTGGTTTCTGACCCTAGAGACATTGACCAGGCCATAAGCCTTTTGAAAGAGAATCGCCCCACGCTAGGTTTTGTTGTCCCCACTCATCTTATGGCAATAGCTCAGCGGAAAGTGGGTAGATTGCCGGTTATGTTCATGTCAGGCGCGGCTCCGCTTCCGGAGGGGGTCTTTGAGGCCATTAAGAGGGATGTTATGATGCCAGTGACCGAAGGTTACGGTTTGACCGAGTGTGGGCCTGTAACTCATGTAAATCTATCATGTTTTGCCAAAATCACAGGTTTTGCCCCCAAGGAGATACTGGGTATCGGACTGCCACTTCCTGATACGGAGGCCAAAATAGTGGACTTGAGCACCGGTGAGGAGCTTGGCGTGGGCGAAAGTGGCGAAATATTGGTTCGTGGCCCCCAGATGATGAAGGGCTACTGGCCTACACCGGGTAGCGGACTAGATAACGGTTGGCTTCATACTGGCGATATCGGCAGAATGGATGACAATGGGTACTTTGTCCTTGAGGATCGAATCAAGGATATGGCCAATATCTCGGGGTATAAAGTCTACACCACAGAGGTTGACCAGATTCTATTCAAATATCCAGGGGTGGCTATGGCTGCGGCTGTAGGAGTGCCTGATCCTGAACGCCCCGGCAGCGAGCGGATAAAGGCTTTCATCAGGCCAAAGGAGGAATACAAGGGTAAGCTCAGCGCTGATGAGATCATAGCTTATTGTCGGGAGAAGCTTCCTGCCGTCGCTGTTCCCAAATATGTTGAGTTCAGGGATGATCTACCCTTGACTGTGACAGATAAGATATTTAAGAGGGCTCTAAGAGAGGAAGAAATCGCCAGGATGAAAGAGCAAGGAGTGCTCAGCTAGCAGCAAGGAGGGAGGCAAAATGATACCCTACGCAACGCCGGAATGGCTAGAGGCAATGGCTAAGAATTACAGGGACAACCCGGACAATCAAAATAGAATCTTTAAAGGCATGAGCGTATTTGTTACCTTTCGTGTTCTGGCAGACCCAAAGTTTGGTCTAGACAGGGATACTTATTTCAGCACTCATCTTGAGAATGGGGTTTTGCAGGAGGACAGTACCTTCATCAGCCAAGAGGACGCCGAAAAGAAGTCAGACTTCATACTCAGTGCCACTCCTGAGATGTGGAAGAAAGTCATCAAAAAGGAGAAAGGCTTCGTTGCCTCTTTCATGACTGGCAAGATAAAATTGGACAAAGGTAGTGCGCCAAGGCTTATATCGTTGGCTTCTAGGAGCTCAGCAGTGGTTGAATCGTTCTATCGGATAAATACCGAATGGCCTGATGAAATGCCCCTGCAGAGATTGGAGGAATATAAAGCTCAGGTCAAGGAGTTCAGGGAGAGGTTTGGGGTCTAGCTTTGGCGGATGAGAAAAGCAGCGAGCAGTCCGGGATCATTTTTGACAAACAGGGAGCACAGGTGTATCCTTCGCTACGCCACTGGAAAGACTTCTAGCCTAGTCTCTCGAGATTGATATTTAAGGAATCGTTGGCCTTGTCCCTATGAGCACATATTTATCTCTTAGAAGACAGGGGGGAGCCCTGAAAAGGAGAAAGATTAAGAAGGCGGCGGTGCTCGGAGCTGGTGTGATGGGGAGCAAGATAGCTGCCCTCCTGGCAGGTGTGGACATATATACCTACCTTCTGGATATTGTCCCAAAGGAACTCAGTGAAGAGGATGTGAAAAGAGGGCTGACCGAGGAGTCCCCTGCCTTCAGGAACAAGCTTGCCAAAAGGGGCATAGATAGTACTTTGATGGCCAGTCCACCCGCAATCTATGTTACCGAGGATGCCAAACTTGTTATCCCGAGTAACTTCGAGGACCACATGCACTGGCTTTCAGACGCTGATTGGATTATTGAGGCAGTAACAGAAGATCTGAAGATAAAGAAGGAGCTACTGCGAAAGGTTGAATCATCTATAAGGCCTGGCACCATCGTTAGCACGAATACCTCTGGATTGTCGATAGAGAGAATGTCAGAAGAGCTATCAGAGGAGACTAGAGCACACTTTTTGGGGACACATTTCTTTAACC
>Ga0315312_1002704_pt1 | contig 12012 bp, 13 predicted proteins | sample TDP7_MG_FD_203629 | JGI IMG/M metagenome (GOLD analysis project Ga0315312, IMG submission 203629) | Freshwater sediment microbial communities from Lake Towuti, South Sulawesi, Indonesia - TDP7 | ecosystem: Environmental > Aquatic > Freshwater > Lake > Sediment | place: Indonesia: South Sulawesi... | reverse complement strand
CCTTTGCTTTAAGATCGAAGTCCTTCAATTTGTCCTTTTTGACACACCTAAAACCGGCCTGAGAATCGGTGATGCTACAATTGAACAATAAGTTTATGGTTGTGGTTATGAAGTCCGTCACGAAAAAGTTTAACCTCGATATGGCCCCTTCCTCTAAAATGCCAAGCCACCTCGATCCGATCACAAAATCTGCGTGATAATCATTTATAGCTTGGAGCAATTTAGGAATGTCCCTAGGATCATCCTGCCCGTCACCGTCAAGAAATAGAACCACATCACTCTCTGCAGAAGCCACGCCGTGACGAATTGAAACGCCTTTTCCCTGGTTAACAACGTGTTTTATCACCTTTGCTCCCTTTTCCATCGCTTCCCTCGCAGTGTCATCCTCAGAGCCATCATCTACAACTATAATTTCCACGTCAGATTTTACCACACTTTTGATTCTATCCAGCACCTTTCCTATAACCTTTTCTTCATTGTATGCCGGTATGATGATGGACAGCCTCATTTCCATTTTCGCCCTACAACGTAATTCAGAACAACGCGTCGAGAGAAGAGGGATTTCCTCCCTTCCCTTTCAAGAATAATAACGCTTGAATTGTGAATAACGTCGCCCAGGCATTAACATGCTTGATTTTCTCCCCGTTTTGTTCCCCATAATAGATTCCTCCAGATGAGTGGATGTTCCCACTCACACATTGCATCTTCCCCAGAAAACTTAATCCTTTCCTGATGCTCATTTCAAATTCATTTTTTCCCACATCAAAATGTTCTTCTGTTAAGATCCAGATCCTCAATGCCTGAGCAAGTGCTTCGCTCGGCTTTATCTTTTCTCTTCTCGCACCATAATAGTTCCAGATGCTCCCGTCCCCATTTTGCATGCCAGAAAGACACCTTGCGGCGCGGATAATATGTTCCGAAAGAGTCTCACGGCCAAAGAATTTTGTCGCTTTCAACAGACCTTCAACGGCATAACAATGAGCGTGAGAGTACGTCTCATTGAGCACGTATGATGCGTGGAACCTGCCAGAATCTGACTGTAGACCCAGTCCCCACTTCAACAATCTTTCAGCCGAATCAAAATACCTCTTATCTTCAAGTATCTCATACAGTTTCAGTAAGAAGAACAGATTCTTTAAGTGATGACACCCCTTTGTCCTCGACCAGTGAGAACTCTCTATAACGGCATTATTGGGGTCATAGCCAGCTATAAACGATCCATCCGGATTTTGATTCTTCAAAAGCCAATCGGCGATTCGTAAAGACGGTTTTAAGAACTTCTCACTTGAAGTAACCTCAAACAGACTCAGGAGACCGGACAAACAGATTCCAGCGTCAAAAACATATAAGGACCTCTCTTTTTTTCCAGGTTCACCAAAATACTTGCAGTGAAAGGCGCCATCCTTCCTCTGAATATTTAAAAGCCAGTCTCCCGCCGCATTTGCCCTCTGTAGGAAAACATCTTTCCCCGTCAGTCTGTAAAGTTCCACGAGAAACTGTATAGCATACCCTGTGACCTCCGGATAGAGAAAGGAATAACCTTCTTTTTGACAGTCGTACCAAGCATAAAAGCCTCCATTTGCATTCTGCACCCCAGATTCAACAACCCAACTAATTGCCGAATCCAGGTCCAATTCATCCCGTATCCTCAAGTTTTCTCTCTCCAAAGTAGAAAATGTTGATGAACGTTTCAGGTCAGTTCAAGTCCACTGGCCTATTTATCCAAAGCAGGCAGTCTAGTGTCCTTCGTTACCTTCAGATACGCATCAAGTAACAAAAGCTTTACTTCCCATGATAAATTAAAAAGAAAGTAGTTTTCAGTGGGGAATAACTTGGGGAATTTACTGATATATTCGCCGGCGACCTGAATCCGCTTTGCTACTCCGACGCCCTCTCTCTCGGCTAGCGTCAGGTGCTTTATTCGCCACGGATTATAGCCCATTATTTTTGCCGCAACAAAATCCACTGCCAGCTGATCCTCACTCGCCAAAACCAGCCCCATTTTGATCGGTTCTTTTCCAAGCGCGATGATGCCGTCAACGACTGTTAAATGAGGCTTTATGAGTTTGTTTATCGCCACTATCACCTCATTGAGTTCAGGGTGATAGACGATCTTTCTCGGGACGGCGATGGCGCCAAAGAGGTTTTTTAAACTACACGTAACGGTTGTGAGGCGGTGGGTTCTCAACTTGGGAACGTTTATTAAGAGATCGGCGTCAAGCATCGGCTGGGCCACGGGGAGACGGAATGTTTTGTGGTTCACAACGGCTTCTTTCTCGACTTTTTCACACTCACACAAATTAAGCAGCTTAACAGACTTCCTCTGAGCCAGTTTTTCGTACCTAAGCATCCGGAAGGCGTGCCTTGTCCTCATAGCCGAAGCGTCTGCCTCGGCGACTATAATGTCAGCACTGGGTCCAGAGTGGTCGCGTATGTAATCGATGATGGCGGAGACAACCCTTGGATCCGTCGTTTCCCCGGTTGAAAAATCCCAGTAATAACGTAAGTTAACCTTCAAAATCACAGAATTAAGCTTTGCTGGCAACCTGAAGCCGCTTTCCTCTATTGCCCCGTATGTTGCGCCCTTGATTCCCTCTTCGGACATATCTGTGGTTTGAATCACGCTGACAATTGGGGGCATCTTAGGAACTTCCGTCATTTTTGGAAAACTTGTGACACAAACCCCTAGTCTGTTTCACTTGTCGATAAAGAATATCTCCTCGTCTTTCAGAAATTTGTCATATCTTTCCGTTAGGGGCCTTTCCTGCCTGCTGGATATGATCGTTATCTCGCTCTTGATTTCTCTTATTGCCACCTCTTTTAAAGGCAGAAACTTTGAGATATCAACACGAATTATGTCGTGTCTCAGAAGATTAAATAAGGTGTCTTTCAGTGGCCCAATGCGCGCATAGTTTCGCGCGATTGAGTATTGGCATTTCATCGTACGAAGACCTAACTTCCTAATCGAATTTCCTACTATGCGATTTGTTGCGCGATGATCCGTATGAGAATCCTTTTCATAGGTGAAATAGACTTCCACAGGAGAACTTTTACTCAATATTTCAATAACCTTTTCTCGGGCTTCTGCCCCATTTTTTTTAAGCATCCCGTCCTCGAAATCCAGAAAGAGCAAATTCTCTCCTTTCATACCCAATATCCTCGCTGCTCTTTTCGACTCCCCCTTTCTGATCTCCTTCAGCTCGCTGGGGGTCGGTTCTGAATCTATACCGAGCACTTTCAAGAAGGCGTACCTGCCATCCGTCATAACAATCACCAAAACCTCATACCCCTCGCTCAGCCTCTTTGCAATTGTCCCACCGCAACCCCACACCTCATCGCCCGGATGAGGGGCAAACACAATGATCTTCTCCTTCATATTACAACATCTCTCCACTAGATACTCAAGCTCTTAATTCCTTCATAACCACGCTCAACCAACCTCTTAATCCCCAAAACATGCCTATACTTGGGAAGGTAGAGTTTGTCGAAAATTCGAATAACCTCCAGATCGCCCTTCCACTCCCTCTTCCACCTCCAAATCCCCCAGGATTTCGATTCCTCCGTGGGGACAGGATCGTCCACCAAACCCATGTAGTACCTAGAGAAATGACGTTCACATGCCCACTCCATGACCTTCCAATGGAGTAAATCGTTCGGCCTAACCTTCCAGCCCTCACTCAGCGACCCAGCTGCCAAGGCATAAACGGTCCTACCATGGACCACCGTGAATACACCCGAGACACCTCTACCATTCCACTTGGCCAAGAAAATCCTCGATGATTCTCCCGGTCTAAATACTTCCCACATCGCCTCAAACCACGAAAGAGGACTTGCGGGAAAGCCGTGCGTCTTAGCTGATGCCTCCAGCATCCGGTAAAAGCCAAGCAAATCGTCGTAACGACACGTTTCAACGACTTCCACTCCCTCATTTGACGCCTTCCTAACGTTCTTCCTCTTGTTGTAATCAATGCTTTTCCAGAGGTCTTCAACGGGTTTTTCAAGGTTCACGGTGTACAGGTTAAATTTGCCAACTGGCACGTACCCTAACTCACGGAATACTTCATGCAGACCCCAACCGTCAGGCCACCACACTCGCGCACTTATGACGCGGTTCCTCACCCCAAAATCCTCCAACGTCGTCAACAAATGCTTCACTAAGTGAAATCGTTCGCCATCTTCCACCTTAGTGACCGGGCCACTGTGAACCACCAGGCAAGTTCCAAATCCGAAATATCTCGAATAAGTCCCCTGGACTATGCCAACTGGCTCCCCCCTGTCGACTGCGAGTAGCCTAGCCACCATCGTGCGCGGGAAAGCCCTTCTAGTAATTTCGCCGTATTCCATGGTTTGCCAAAAGTTTCCCTCGGCTAAGCTACCCAACACGGAATCCCACAACTCCTGGGGAGGGTCTTCAAGAATCGAATACATGGACATAAGATTCCCCAAGTGTTTAGTCGCTGACAGAGTTCAGAAAACTCAACGCCCGAGGGTTAGAGATGCACCGAGCTTTTGCGTCAAGAGAAGGAGGGCATTGTTTTTTGTCGACCACCCATACACCCTCCCGAACCAACCCCTACGCACAAGCCGCACATCAAAGTTTCTCCTCAGCCTTGGACTCCAGTCCGCCTTATACGGCTCATAACCCCTCGTAAGGTCGTACTCCCTAAGCCCCCTTCGAATACACTCCTCAATAACACATAACCTTAGGAGGCTCCCGACACCATAAGACTGATATTCTGGATCAAACCCGGTGAGATATCCGTACTTCTTCTGACCGTAATCAAAAGAGTAAATCGACGCAGCAGGTTCACCGTCAACGGTTAGAAAGCAAAGGGAGAGCCAACCCCTTTCAGCGAAACGCTCAGCCACATCCAGGTGAAAGTCACGAAGCATCCTTCTAGCAAAAACCCCCTGCTCTCCTTTGGACCCCCACCTCCTTTGGTGAAGATCAAAAAACGCGTTCATCGCCTCCTTAACCGAGCCGAAATCCCTGTAGGTTTTCACTTCCACCCGGTGGTCTCTTCTAAGTCTCTGCATCCTTTTGCGTAGGTTCCTCCGCATGTTCCGGCTCAACTCGCCCATAAACGCCTCGATTGAGCCTGGCAGGTTAATGTAAGGACACAAGGTTGCCACCACCTGCTCCAATTTCAGCGGGTTGCCAACATTGCACATCTTACATAGCAAAGCTGCGGACAGACTGTTTTCCCGGATATCTCTCAGCTCTAGGTAATCCCAATCGGAACACTCACCCAAGAGGTGATTCAGAAAGAGCCTCACACACTCCATTTCCCTCCTCACCAAGATGAAGTTGTTGTAGTCGGACTGGGGGCTCCCCACCAACTCTATCTTTCGCAGTTTACCGAGACGTAAAAAACTGTACTGGGAAAGCATGAGCGGGGCAACGCCCACTACCTCGCCTCTGTCCCTGGCCACCAGAATCCTGAGCTCCCTTCCCCCTCCCAGGTGCCTCCACCAACAGGACAGCCATTCCCAAGTCGAGAAGACATCGTTATCCCGAGATTTACTGAGTAGGTCATCCCATACGCCTCGTAGACCTTCGAATTCACCGAAACTATCCAACTCGACTAGTTTGAGAATCTTAATCCCTCACTCGGCGCAAACCATCCTTGCGTAACACGTCCTCGCAGGTTTCTTTTTCTCGTATCAACTCGACTTCTCCCCTTGAATTTACCAAAACGGCTGGGGGACGCGGATAGAGGAACTGGGTCGAACTGGATATGGTGTAGGCCCCACAGTCAAAAACCGACAACACATCTCCCTCGCCGACACCCGGCAAGTAGGTCTTTATGGCGATCACGTCATCCGGATAGAGGAGTGGACCCGCCACGTTGACCATCTCCTCCGGGGAGCTGGCAGCCTTGTTCGCAACCAAAATCTCGTGCCGCGAGAACACGCTTATACTCGGGACGATGTTGGTCCCGCCGTCAACTATGACCCACTTGAACTCGCTGGCGCTCTTCGTGTGATCCACGCGCAGGAGCAGGATCCCGGAGGGGCCCACGATAAAGCTTCCGGGTTCGGTGATGATGGTGGGCTCGGGCAAATCCCCCAAGCCCCGCCTAACCTCGTCCGTGATCGATTTCGCGATCAACCCTATGTCTTCCCCGCTTCCCCCTTTATCACCCAGCGTGGACCTTAACCCCAGTTCCTGCCTCACTAGGTCGAGCGTCAGGTCCGCGTACCTCACGGATTTCGTCGTCTCCGGGCGAAACCCGCCCCCTACGTTGAGGTATTTTGTCTCAATCCCCAGCCTCTCATGAACCTCGCGCATAAGGGGCAGAAGCATCCTGACGGCCCCGTGATAGGGATGCATCATGATTCCCTCCACGCGGAGGTTCCTCAGCTTCGTCGCCCGCTCGTACGCCGAGTAGGCGTCTCTTAGAGAGAAGCCAAACCTGCACTCGGGATAGCCGTGAACCGCGCGGATAAGGTTTTTAGGATTGACGTTCGCAAAAAAACTGTGCGACTTGAAGGGGTTTATCCTCAGGCCCACTGCCTGTTCCACCCCCATCTCTCCCGCGACCCGGTCTAGCCTCTCCATCTCGGCGAAGGACTCAACGTTGACGAGCAGAACCCTATCCTCCAACGCTTTCCGTAAGACCCCTTCAGGCTTGTAGGGCCCATCGAAAATCACGCGGTCACCGGGGAAGCCAGCCGTCTCCGCAACGCATAGATCAAGCTCTGAGGCAGCCTCAGCGTAAGCGCCCTTCTCACGGATTGCTTTACAGATGGCCAGGTTGTTGTTGGTCTTTATGGAGTAACAGACGATCACTTTCGAGTAGTTGTTCTCAAACGCCCGCCGGAACCTCTCAAAACTCTCGATCAGACAGTCCTCGTCGAAGACGAAGAGCGGCGTCCCGTACTCGGCACAGAGATCAACCAGGTCTATCCCGTGAAGGGCCAAATGATCGTTCTTCGTCACACTAAAGTGTTCTCTCAATGAGAACATCCCCGTAAAGTTCTCTATAACTCAGTTCCCAGTGGGCTTCTTCACGACGCAGCAAATATATCTTCCAAGCTTCCTCGAGAGAGGGACCTTCCCAATGGCAAAGTTCACCCTCGACAACACGTCTTCAATAAATTCCCCCCCCGCAGCGGGGTAAACCCAGTGGTAGGAATAGGCGGAGAGCACCTCAAAGTGGTTAGAGAGGAGGAAAACAAGCAACTCTTCCAGGTTGAATCCCCTCGGATAGTGGACGTCCACCTTGGAGTAATTCAGCCCCTCCTTAACAACCCTTGGCCCACCGCCTCCCCTCCTGAACACCGGCACAGACCGTGCAAATCTCCTAAGCCTAGAGATCACCTCCTCATCCAACAAGGCAAAGAAACGCCTGAAACGCCTATCGTTCGGCTCACGAGTTATGTACAGAAATCCGCCCCCCTTGAGAACACGGGCCATCTCCAGGAGTGAGTGGAAGGGCCTGGGCAGGTGGTGCAAGACGGAGGAGGCTGAAACCAGATCCGCAACCTCGCTTCTGAGCGGCAGGTTTTCAACGTCACAAACCACCTGACTCAAGCCCCCGAAACCCCTAAACCTACTCTTCAAAACTCCCAGCATCTTCCTAGAGATATCCACGGCCACAACGTTCCGGTACCGGGACAACTCGAAGCCCGTGACGAAGCCCGTCCCGCAACCTATATCCACACACACATCCTTCGCTGCAGAAGCGCCGCCTATGAAAGTAACATTCTTCAAAACCTCAGACCTCTCATAAAGGCTGGAGCCCTCAGGGTGCGCAACCTCAAAGAACTCCGCCTCAATGTCGTGGTGCAGCCTGTTCTCTCTTTTAATCTCAACCGCATTAAACGCCCATCCCCCCTTAAGGATAAGCCCACCATTCCTCACTAATTAACCCGTATTTGATTTAAGGCATCTAGGAAGCGGTCATTCATATCGGGGAGGCCGACGGTCACCCTCAGACAATGACCAATAACCGGCAAATCACCAAGGTTCTTAACCAGTATGCCCCTCTTCAAAAGCTCTTCATATATGAAATCTACCTTTTCGCGAGGCCTAAAGGTAACAAAATTCGCTTTTGAATCCAAAACTTCAATTCCCTTTATAGCACGAAGATTGTCAATTAACCTCCGCCTCTCCGTTTTCGCCATCTCAATAGATTTCTTAACAAGATCTACATGATTTAACAACCTCAAAACAAACTTGGATACAACGGAACTTATGGTGTATGGAATAATCTCAGAAAGAACCGAAGCCAGTTCTGGACTAGAAACAGAGTAACCGAACCTCATACCCGCAAGGCCAAAGGCCTTCGAAAGAGTCCTTACGACGATAACATTCCTCTCCTTGACGGCAAAGGGAGCGACGGAGAAATCGCCGAACTCAGCATAGGCCTCATCCAACGCGATGATGGCAGGCGACTCTTCCGCTATGGTTTTAATCTCATTCCATCCGAACTGGTTACCCGTGGGATTATTCGGCGAACAAATGAAAACGATCCTCGTCCTCGGAGTCACGCTTTGCAAGACCGCATCTACATCAAGGGACAAATCCTCATCGAGCGGCACCTCAACACACTTGGCACCCTCCAATTCCACCCGCTTCCGGTAGACAAAGAAGCTCGGCACAATCGATATGACCTCGTCACCCTCCTCCAGAAAGAGACGGGCAATGAGATCGATGAGCTGCTCACTCCCGCTGCTCACCGTGACGCACTCCCACGACACTCCAGCATATCTGCCCAGCGCCTCCCTCAGTTCAGCTATTCCCTCCGGGTTGTAAAGCCTCAAGTCAATGTTCTTAACAACCTCCTCCAGGATGGATGTGAGATCGTGATTACTTATAAAGAAGTTCTCATTGGAGTCCAACCTCAGAACCTGGAATGAATCGGGACCCATTTGTGAAGCAGGTTTATCCACATTTCTAGACGAACTAATGTATCCCATAAGTGACCCTTTGAAGGATTTTAGAGACTCAATTTTCTCGTCTAACCATTCCCAATTCCCGTTCTTCATCGCGAGGTTCCTCCTCTTCAAAGTTATTTGGAGCCGGGGGCTGGAATTGCACCAGCCTAAGCAGGTCTGCAGCCCGCTGCCTAACTACTCGGCCACCCCAGCACATCTCTCTCTCCACGGAAAAATCACCCTATACCCACGGGGATTCTTGGACGAGACAATCTCAGTCAAACGCCCCACCGCAGAAAACTATGAAAACACCATACGCACCAACGAGTACTGCCCCATAAAGTGGTATTGCTTGTCACCTTCCCAAGAGTTAGTATGCGCTTATTTCTTCACTATCAGGAGATATCCCATAGGGATAAAATTTAGAATGTGCGCTTTTCGAATAAGTCTGTATATTGGTCGTAATTTTGACAAAACAACTGATGGAGGATATATTACTCTTTTTACAATAATTTTCGCTTGAGGGGCTATTTTAGAGGTCATTTCCTTTAACTTATTCTTGGACGGAATGTTCATTCTGCTCAGCCATTCGTAACCCATCTTTCTAAGAATGAAGTCCCTAATCTCTGAGGAGATGAAAAATACGAGGGGTATACCGGAGTGTAACTCTAAGGGGAAAAATCTGTTGGGAATTTGGATAATCAACTCTTTATTTGATTTTAATACGCGAAATGCCTCTTTCAATGCTAGCTCTTGGTTAGTAACATGTTCAATTACAGAAAACAAGGAGATCGTATCAAAGAGTTCCTCCCTAAACGGTAAAAACTGCGCGTCAGCAATTACCAGAGATATTTTTTCGCAATGTTTCAAAATATTATTTTTCGGGAATAGCACATCGATGGCCACAATTTCGCTTGCATTCTTCCCTAACAAAAGTGTGTTATAACCGAGCCCGCTTCCAATATCCAAGTAAAACGCAGATCTCGTGTTCTTTACCTGCTTCGAATACAGAGTTTCCAAATACCTTGCTCTTTCACTAGCAGTCTCCTCGAAAGTTTTCCATATCTCATGAGTAAAACGAAACATCTCATCCCTCTACGCAATTAACTCGGTCAGTGACATAAACAATATTCATAAAGACTAAACGAGAGCTGAGGAACCTCCTACTCGAACTCAGAGAGGATTTACGCCTAGAAGATTGGCTGATAAGGTGGGTCGTCACTGCCCAAAAACCGCCGCAATCGCGAGCCACAAAAAACACTAAAAGTAACAAAAAGTTACCGATTTCAACTGGTAGCCCCCCGCCACTAATGCCACTCTACACTATTCCGGCAGGGTCACGTTGAACCACACCTGGTTCCAGACGCAGTAGTACTCGCCCTTGGACTCCCAGCCGAACCGGAAGCCCTCCGAGGCCTCGTCGTAGGTCCAGAGCTCCAGGACCATCCGGAAGCCCCGGCCGTCCCCGGAGGACACGTCCAAGCTTACCCGTGAGCCGTTGATGACCAGCTCACTGAGCACAATGGAGCCGCCGCTCCGGGAGGCCCCCGAGACGCGCCACGTGTAGGGCATCAGCCGAGTCTCGTTCTCCCCAAGGACCAGAGTCGACTCAAAGGCAACGGGGGCGGGGCAGGGGACGCGGAGGGTCCGGTTGGGCCCGGGCACGGTGGAGTTGACCACCTTCACCCGCACGGAGACGCTGCTGGGCGCCGGCCGGTGGTTGTAGAGGTAGAGGTACCACCGAACAGGACTATCGATCCCCAGGCTGGAGTTCCCGTTCGGGTAGTAGCCCTCCGCCTTTCCACCCTCTCCCAGCACCCCAAGGGCCACGAACTCCTCCTCGTACCTAGGCCAGACCGCGGCGAAGACGGCCACCACGCCGATGAGGAGCACGACCAGGAGCGAGACGGTGACCAGGCCCCGGTACTCCCCCAGCCACGACCGGAGCCACCCCAGCGAAGGCCGACGCCCAGAGCCCACCATGCGCACGCCCCCACCCATCCCGACCCTAGACCACCAAGCCCGGGGAAAGCCCAACCATCCTGGCCCAAGACGAATCCTTATATGTACACAATGCATATACAGAAACTGTGAGCGCCGCCGTCACCGTCAGGGTTCCCAAGGGCCTAGCCCAGAAGATCAACGAACTGATCGACGCGGGGCTCTACTCAAGCCGGAGCGGCCTCATCCGTGAGGCCCTGAGAAGATTCCTGGTCTCCGAGAGCCCGCCCGCCGGAAGGGCCGTCGCCACCCTCGCCTCCGCGATGATCGCCTGGGGCGAGAGGAGCGTCACCGACGTGATCCTGTTCGGCTCCACGGCCCGCGGCGAGGCCTCCGCCGAGAGCGACATAGACCTGCTCGTCTTGGTCGAAAAAGCCGAGCCGTGGACCGTCAGGCAAAGCCTCTACGACCTCATCTACCCCATAATCCCGGCCCTGGGTGTGGACATCTCACTGATCGTGATGGACCGAGGCCTCTTCACCCGCATGGCCGAACAGGGGGACCCCTTCGCCCTCTCCGTGATGAGCGAGGGCAGACAACTCCACGGAAGCCTCCTCCATGAGCACAACAAAGGCCCACCTGGAAAAGGCCATTAAAAGACTGAGGGTAGCCGAAAAACTCCTGCGGGAAGGCGAATACGAGGACGCCGTCTCAAGGGCCTACTACGCGATGTACCACGCGGCCAAAGCCGCACTATCCACCGTCAACGTCTTCCCCAAAACCCACCAGGGAGTGGTTTCAGAATTCGGCAGAAGATTCGTATTAACAGGAATCTTCCCCAAAGAACTGGGCAGGAACCTGGCCGACGCAAAGGCCGCAAGAGAAACCTACGAGTACAGCGTCACAGCAGAAATCGGAAAGCCAGAAGCAGAAACAATACTCTCAAACGCCCAAACATTCGTCAAAGCCATAAAGAAACACTTAGAAAGGTAAACCTTCGTGGAAATAATGTCCTCAAATAATGACTCCCGGGAACGACAAGGGCATCAGCGACCACCCGGGACGGAGCACATGGCCTCCAGCTCCGCCTCCTTGGTCTCAAAGCCATCAACCTGTTGCCGGAGTCTCTCACGCCGCTCGGAGAACTCCTCGTATCGCTCTAGGAACCTCTCCCCCTTCCGGGTAATC
>Ga0315312_1002703_pt1 | contig 12017 bp, 15 predicted proteins | sample TDP7_MG_FD_203629 | JGI IMG/M metagenome (GOLD analysis project Ga0315312, IMG submission 203629) | Freshwater sediment microbial communities from Lake Towuti, South Sulawesi, Indonesia - TDP7 | ecosystem: Environmental > Aquatic > Freshwater > Lake > Sediment | place: Indonesia: South Sulawesi... | reverse complement strand
GTTACGCTCAGGGGGGAAGAAGCGGAGGAGTTCGTCAAGAAGGCTTTCTGGGTCAGGGAGAACAGAATCGCGGAGTACTCGTTCGACCCTGAGGGCAACTTCTCGTTCGGAATCCAGGACTACACGGACTTCCCCGGGATGAAGTACGACCCTGAGATCGGCATTTTCGGGCTCGACGTCTGTGCTTCGCTCGGCCGTGCAGGCAAGAGGGTTCAGAAGAGGAGGATCCTGAGGAGGTCGCTGCCAAAGGATCACAGGCTCTCGAAGAAGGAAGGGATTGAGTTCGTCAAATCCAAGTTCGCCGTGGAGGTGGTCGATTGAAGCCCAAGAAGAAGTTCGGCAGGACCGTCGGATGCACAAGATGCGGGCGGAAGAGGGGCATCATCCGGAGATATGGAATGCACCTCTGCAGGCAGTGCTTTCGAGAGATCGCCCCACACATTGGTTTCAGGAAGTACTCGTGAGGTGAGATGACATGCAGCATGATTCACTCAATGACGCGATGGCGGTCATCAAGAACGCTGAGACGGTTGGCAGGGGAGACTGCGTTGTGCGCCCTTCCTCCAAGCTCATAGGCCGAGTGCTCAAGGTCATGCAGGACAACGGCTACATCAGGCAGTTCGAGCTCGTGGACGATGGCAGGAGCGGCATGTTCAGGGTCTCGCTCGCGGGCAACATCAACAACTGTGGGGTCATCAGGCCGCGGTACTCCGTGAAGGTCGCTGACCTCGAGAAGTACGAATCAAGGTACCTCCCCGCACAGGACTTCGGAGTCCTGATCCTCACGACGACCAGAGGAGTGCTCACTCACATGGAGGCCAAGAAAGGAGGCGTCGGCGGCAAACTGCTGGCGTTTGTGTACTGAGGTGTTGACAATGGTGCGCGCAGGTTTGCTGAAGGATGATATCGAGGTCCCCGAGAACGTCCAGGTGACGTTGGCCGGAGGCGTGGTCAAGGTCAAAGGGCCTCAGGGAGAGGTCTCCAAGAAGCTCCATCATCCCCGGGTGAAGCTCGAGAAGAAGAGCGGGCATGTGATCATCTCGAGCGAGTTCCCGAGAAAGAGAGAGAAGGCTCTCGTCGGGACATATGGGGCCCACATAAGGAACATGATCGTGGGCGTCACCAAGGGCTTCGAGTACAAGATGAAGATCGTGTACGCCCACTTTCCTATCAAAGCATCGGTGAAGGCCAACGAGTTCGTCATCGAGAACTTCCTGGGGGAGAAGTTCCCGCGGAAGACGACCATCGTTGGGTTGACCAAGGTCTCAGTCAAGGGGGATCAGGTCGTGCTCATAGGAGCCGATGTGGAAGAGGTCGGCCAGACAGCAGCGAACATCGAGCGCGCCACGAAGATCAAGGGCTACGATCCAAGGGTCTTCCAGGACGGCATATACATAGTTGAGAAGCCTGGGAGGTGAGAGTGTTGGCAGAGAAGAAATCAGTTCATCACGACGAGTTCATGAAGCTTCACATGTTCAAGGAAGAGTACATCGCGAAGCTCGAGGCGATCGGAATCAAATCACCGAAAGAGCTTGCGAACGCCCTCAAGGACGATGAGAAGACCAAGGATATCCAGGAACACCTCAAGGGCGTCGGGCCAAAGACCATCGAGCACTGGAAGGGAGACCTGGAAGCAGAGAGAAAGGCCGAGGAGAAGAAAGAGGAGCCCAAGAAGCCAGCGCCCAAGGTGAGGAAGGTCAAGGCCGCACCGAAGAAGGAGGCGGAGAAGAAGGAAGAGAAGAAGGGCGCTGAGAAAGAGGCCAAGGAGAAGGCAGGCGAAGAAGGGGTGGAGATCGAGGAGGAGGGCTACGAGGTCAAGCTGAAGCCTAAACTCTCGAAAGAAACCCTGTACGCGCTCAGAATCAGAGCAGAGATCGCCTCCAGAAGGCCGGCCTTCCTTAGACAGGAGTGGCACAGGAGGAAGAGGCTCCAAAGAGCCAAGTGGCGAAAGCCTCAGGGGGACCACTCGAAGATGCGCCAGCATTACGGCTACAGGCCGAATGTCGTCTCAATCGGCTTCGGCACTCCAAAAGGTGCGAGATTCCTGCACCCATCAGGATTCAAGGAGGTCATGGTTCGGAACGTCAAGGACCTCGACAAGATCAGGCCGGAGGTGGAGGCCGCGAGAATCGCGCACCAGGTCGGCATGAGGAAGCGCATTGAGATCGAAGACAAGGCTGACGAGCTCGGCATCAGAGTGCTCAACAGGAGCGGATGAGGATGAATCTCAAGAACCAGAGAAGGATGGCTGCCGAGCTGCTCAAGTGCGGTGTGAACAGAGTCTGGATAGACCCGAACCGAATGGAGGACGCCTCCGATGCGATCACGCGGGCCGATGTGAGGATCCTGATTGACGCGGGCACGATCACGGCACTTCAGAAGAAGGGCATCTCGCGCGGCAGGACGAACTACAACCGCGCCCAAAGAGACAAGGGCAGGCAGCGCGGCCACGGCTCGAGGCGCGGCAGGAAGGGCGCGAGGAAACCCTCGAAAGAGACCTGGATGCAGATGATCAGGCCCGTCAGGAAGAGGCTGAAAGAGCTCAGGGATGCTGGAAAGATCGACACAGCGACTTACAGAAAATACTACCTCAAGGCGAAGGGCGGCGTATTCAAGAGCAGGCCGCACTTGGATTCCCACCTCAAAACTGAGGGCATTCTGAAGGAGTGAGGAACATGTCCACGGGACCAAGATACAGAGTGCCTTTCAGGCGGAGGCGCGAGGGAAGGACGGACTACAGACGCAGGGCAGCACTCCTGAGAGGAGGCGTCGTTCGCGCTGTTGTGCGCAGGTCGAACCGGAACGTGCGCGTGCAGTTCGTTGAGTACAAGGACACAGGAGATGTGATCATAGCGTCTGCAGTGTCGACGGACCTCAGCAAGCTCGGCTGGACAGGTTCGGGCAAGAGCACACCGGGAGCGTATCTCACGGGGCTGCTCGCGGGGAAGAGGGCCAAGGAGAAGGGCCTCGGGGAGGCAGTGCTTGACATCGGCCTGCGGGAGCCGACCAAGGGCGCGGTTGTCTTTGCGGCGCTCAAGGGAATCGTCGATTCGGGCATAGAGGTGCCCCACAGCGACGATATGTTGCCATCGGACGACAGGATCGTTGGCAAGCACATGAAGGAGGGCATCGCAGCTCAATTCCAGGATGTCAAGAACAAGATCGGGGGTGCGGCTGATGGCTGAATGGACACCGAAGACAAGGCTCGGAAAGCTCGTCGCAGAGGGCAAGATAACCACCATGAACGACGCGCTCAGGAGCAGGCTCCCCCTGAGAGAGCCCGAGATCGTTGATATACTGATTCCGGACCTCGCAGACGAAGTGCTCGACGTCAACATGGTCCAGAGGATGACGGACTCTGGGAGGAGAGTCAAGTTCGCAATCACGGTCGTCGTGGGCAACTACGATGGCTTCGTGGGGCTCGGAAGGCTCAAAGGCAAAGAGGTCGGGCCCGCGATCAGAGCCGCGATTGATGCCGCCAAGCTCAACATGATCGAAGTCAAGAGAGGCTGCGGCTCGTGGCAGTGCGGATGTCTCACGCCCCACTCATTGCCGTTCGAGGCGACTGGGCATGCTGGCTCGGTCGTGGTGACTCTCAAGCCCGCACCAAGAGGCACGGGCCTGGCCATCGGAGATATCGCGAAAAGCGTTCTCAAGATGGCTGGCATCAAGGATGCCTGGGGCTTCACGAAAGGACACACGAAGACCACGATCAACTACTCCATCGCGGCGTTCGAGGCGCTGCGAAAGACCTCTCAGCTCAGGGTCACCGATGAGCAGAGGGACAGGCTGAAGATCGTCTCCGGACCGACCCAGATACATGTCGCGGGAGGAGCCGCACCCGCGGAGCCAGAGGCCATGGAAGGGCCAGAGGAGCAGCCATCAGAAGGAGCCGAGGGCGAGGGAAAGGAGGCGAAGTAGAATGTCCGTGGTCGCTGTCGTGAGGGTCCGAGGACATGCGAAGATCAGGCATGATGCCGTCGAGACAATGGACATGATGAAGCTCACAAGAGTCAACCACTGCGTCTTGCTTCCTCAGACGGAGACTACGAGGGGCATGCTCCAGGTCGTGAAGGACTACGTCACATGGGGCGAGCTCGGCCACGAGAGCCTTGCCAGGATGCTCTTTCAAAGGGGGGAGGTCATCGGCGGTGCTAGGCTCACGGACGCATATGTCAAGGAGAATTCGAAGTACACCTCGATCTTGTCTCTGGCCAAGGCGGTCGACAAGGGAGAGGCGAGGCTGGCCGACGTCAAGGGACTGAAGCCAGTGATCAGGCTGCCCCCGCCGAAGAAGGGCTACGAGGGCTCGAAGAAGCCATACTCCGACGGAGGCTCCCTTGGCTACAGAGGAGCGGCCATAGAGAAACTGATCGGCCGTATGCTAGAGAGACCGAAGGAGGCGAAGTAGATGGTCAGCAGGACGAGCAAGTTCAGGGGCAGCAGGACCCACGGACGAGGGAAGAAGGCCGGAAGGGGTGCTGGCCTGAGAGGCGGGCGGGGCAACGCGGGCATGCACAAGCACAAGTGGATAAGCACGGTTAAGTACTATCCTGAGCATTTCGGCCACCGCGGGTTCAAGAGGCCACAGTCCATCGTGTCTGGCAAGGTCACCATGAACCTCTCCGACGTGGAGCAGTCATTATCGTCAATGTCAAACGATGGATTTGCAACTCAGAAAGATGGCAAATGGAGCGCAGACCTCACCAAGATGGGCGTGGACAAGCTCCTGGGGTCCGGGAGAGTCACGATTCCTATCGAGGTGAGAGTCGCGGAGGCGTCCGCCAAGGCCGAGGAGAAACTGAAGAAGGCCGGCGGCTCGATAGTGAAGACGTGATAACCAGACCAGTCTGAAAGACTCCTGTGAGAAGGAAGGGTGCCAATGGCTGAGGCGAAAGAAGAAAAAAGCATGCTCTACAAGCTGAAGCCGCTGACGGACAGGCTTCCGGCGGTGATCAGGCCCGAGGGGCATGTGCATTTCAGGACCAAGATGACCTGGGTCATCCTGATTCTGGTTCTCTACTTCGCGATGACCAACGTAGTCATCTACGGTCTGGACGCGACGCAGAGAATCGACCTGTTCGCGCAGTACCGAGCGATTCTAGCTGGCGCTCAGTTCTCGTTGATGCACCTCGGAATTGGCCCGATAGTCACAGGGTCAATCATCATGCAGCTCTTCACCGGAGCGAAGATCATCAAGCTCAATCTCAAGAACGACGAGGACAAAGCGGTATATCAGGGCACCCAGAAACTCATGGTCCTGATAATGATCGTCGTGGAGTCCGTGCCCCAGGTCTACGGCTTCATGAACCCGTCCGCCAAGTTCCAGGGCATCGTCGATGGGTGGCTTGGGTTTGACGGCATGGCCATGGGAAGGTTCCTGATAGTGGTACAGCTGATCGCGGGCTCCTACCTTGTGTTCCTCATGGACGAGGTCGTCTCGAAGTGGGGCATAGGGAGCGGAATCTCGCTGTTCATCGCAGCCGGCGTCGCGCAACAGATATTCACGGGATCTCTGAACTGGCATCCAGCGGACCCGCTCCAGCCCATCGATGTCCAGAACCCGCCTGCGGGGACGATACCGAAGACGATGTTCCTCTTCCACCACATGTCCGCGCCCGAGCTGGCCAACGGCGGCTACGAGAGGATCTTCCTCGCGCAGCCAAATCCGATGGTCGCGCTCATAGGAACGATTGCCATCTTCCTGTTCGTCGCGTACACCGAGTCCAGCAGGATTGAGCTCCCGCTCGCGCATGGAGGGGCCAGGGGTGCGAGGGGCCGGTATCCCATCAAGCTGATCTACGCGTCGAACATCCCGGTCATCCTGATGGCGGCGCTGCTCGCGAACGTGAGCATGTTCTCGATGCTCTTCTGGAGCCACCCGTCGTTCGAAAACGTGCCGGTGCTTGGCCACAATTGGATGGTTGGCTACTACACGGAGGATGCGACCCGCCCGTCGGGCGGTCTGGCATACTATCTGTCGACCGTCAACGGCGTCGGCGATTGGCTTCTGCCGCTGCTCAGCGAGGACTATCTCCATGCAACAGGACTCGACAAGAGCAGACTGCAGATTGGAATTCACGTGTTGGCCTACGTCGGCGTCATGGTCATCGGCTCTGTCCTGTTTGCGAAGTTCTGGATAGAGACGACCAACATGGGTCCGGAGGCGGTGGCATCGCAGATCGAGTCGAGCGGCATGCAGATCCCCGGCTTCAGAAGGGATCCCCGCGTGCTGAAGAGGGTGCTCGAGAGATACATTCCTGTGGTCACTGTGATATCAGGCGCAACTGTGGGCGCATTGGCAGCTGGTGCGGACCTCATTGGGACTGTTGGGAACGCCTCAGGAACCGGTGTTCTGCTGGCCGTTGGCATCATGATACAACTGTACGACGCCATCGGCCGTGAGCAGATGATGGAGATGCACCCTGTCCTGAGAGGCTTCTTCGGAGGGGAGTAGCTAGATGGCTAGCTCGACGGGAGGGCAGAGACCGCCAAAGCCGGACCTTGCCAACCAGATGATACTGCTCGCAGCGTTCATGATAGCGATCATCATCATGTTCAACAACGACTACAGGCAGGGCCTTGGGAAGATCGTGGGGGTACCGCTCACTCCTCTGGTCGGGTTCAACGGCGCCCAGCCGATCCTGACACTGCTCTTCACGGGGCTCATCATGAGCTTCTTCAGCATCAGCGTGAGGCATCTGTTCGTTGACTGGGTCGAGCAGGCGAGGAACGCTCGGATCACGTCCGCGTTCCAGAAGGAGCTGAGACAGGCACGGATGAGCAACAACACATACAAGCTCAAGAAGCTCAGCGAGCTGCAGCCGCAGATGATGGCGCAGTCGCTCAAGGCGTCCCAGACACAGATGAAGCTGATGCCCGTGACGATGATCGTCATAATACCGATCTTCGCATGGCTCGCGAACTTCGTCTACATAGACGTCGCGTCAACGACCTTCGCAGTGCCCTGGGAGCTGAATGCGGACCTGAAGCACTCGAACGTACTCCCCAACTGGATAATCCTGTATTCCCTGTTGACGCTTCCTTTTGGCCAAGTGCTCACGAGAGGCCTGAAGTACCTCAGCTTCAGCAAGAGACTTCGACGTCTGGAGAGAGAAGGCGAGAAGTTGGATTCTGGATCTGACGAAGGCGAAGAGGGAGCGGCCTGATGAGGATAGCGATATCAGGACCACCAGGCAGCGGAAAGACCACCATATGCATGTTGGTAGCCAACAGGATGGATCACGACTTCGTGCTGGTCGGACAGATATTCAGGCAGATGGCCTTGGAGAGAAAGGTCGACCTGGGGGCGTTCGGGAGACTCGCGGAGGAGGACGAGACCATAGACGGGGAGCTGGACGAGCGCATGATCGCCCTCGCCAAAGCCAACGAGAACATCGTCGTGGAGGGCAGGCTCTCGGGCCCTCTTCTGAAATTGAGGAAGATTCTCGTCTATGCTGTTTTTGTTACGGCGTCCGAACGAGTGCGCGCAGAGAGAATCGCCCGGAGGGAGGGCAGGAACGCAGATGACGTCCTGAGGGAGATGCGCTCGAGGGAGAGGTCAGAGAAGAAGAGGTACCTCGCCTATTACGGAATCGACCCATACGACAGGTCAATCTACGATCTCTGGATTGATTCCTCGAACCTTCCCCCAGACAAGATCGCCGAGATGATCGTGGAGCACGCTAGAAAGGCAGAGGCGGAGAATGCTCATCAAATCGAAAAGGCCGATTAGCTCGGGACGAGGGCGAGAGCCGAAGGACAGGACAGTCGCCGAGCTCGTCAAAGACGGCATCGTGATCGTGGACAAGCCCGCGGGACCAACCTCTCACCAGGTCACCAGCTGGGTCGCACAGATGTTCGGAGTGAGCAAAGCTGCTCACGGTGGCACTCTCGACCCACGTGTCACGGGCGTGCTTCCCGTTGGCCTGGGCAACGCGGTCAGGGCAATGGATGCGCTTCACTACGGCAGCAAAGCATACGTTGGCGTCATGCGAATGCACGGGAACGTGGACAAGAAAAGACTTGAAGGCGTCTTTGAGGAGTTCACCGGTGAGATCTACCAAGTTCCGCCCATGCGTTCTGCGGTGAAGAGAGAGATGCGAACGAGAACAATAGACTCGCTGAGATTGCGCGAAGTCTCCGGAAGAGACGTCCTCTTTGAGGTGGAGTGCCAGGCAGGAACATATATCAGGAGTCTGTGCGTCGACGTTGGGGATGCGGTCGCCGTGGGAGCACATCTACAGGACTTGAGAAGAACAAGGGCGGGAACCTTCACTGAAGACATCGCAGCTTCGCTTCACGACCTGCGCGACGCCGTTGAGGATCACAGAGCTGGCAGCGATGCTGCCCTTCGCAAGCTGCTGCTCCCAAAGGAGGCTCTGTTGGCCGCTATACCGAAGATCGAGATCAAGGATTCTGCCGTCGATGCTGTGTGCCACGGTGCGAATTTGGCAGTGCCCGGTGTGGTCTCCCTCGATGAACACATCAAGAAAGGAGATCCTGTGAGCCTGATGACGATGAGCGGCGAAGGGGTCGCCCTTGGGACTGCATTGATGGACTCCCAGGAGATAATGAAGCGCAGTGAGGGGATTGCCGTTGACATATCCCGAGTGTTCATGCCCACTGGGACGTACATGCGAGTATGGGGCGGTTCGAAACAAGAGTCCTAGCAGAAATGATCCAGAGTCCTCTGACGGGCGACCAGAGGCTGAGCCTGGACCCCAAGGCTTCTTCGGAGATGCGCTGCGAGCTCTTTGGCGAAGCCGTGAGTCGTGAAGACTCGCTCGGGACCACACAGCCTCACGAACTCCACGAGCTCGTTGAACCCACAGTGATCCGAAACAGGGAACGCCTCATCCAGATGTGACTGTCGAGAGAAGCCCCTGTCCAACGCCCATCCGGAAAACGCAGCGGTCTTCGCACCGTGCTTCCTGAGCGATTCCACTCTAGCGGCATCCTTTCCAAACCCAGATGTGACATAGACGAACGGCGGCTTCGCTCTCTCAGAATCGTATTCGACGATGCTTATGTCATAGCCGTGTTTCCGCAGGATCTTGTTGTTCTCCGCGATGGTCGGATGAAATGTGAGGGGAAGGTCTCGCAGCGCAAAAGCGAGCTCCTGAGACTTGCCCAGAGGATATGCGAACACGATTGCGCAGCCGTTGTTCTCCGTGATGTCCTCCAACCAGTCTCTGGCTATGGACATTATCTCTGAATGGTCTGGGAAGACATATTCTGGCCTTCCGTAGGTGGCCTCTATGATGAGCTCATCGCATTTATGAGGTCTCGCAGCTTTTGTGTGCTCTTTCTCCCTGGTGCAGAAATCCCCCGTGTAGAGAACGCGCCTCTCGCCCTGAACCAGGAACATCTTCGACCCAGCGATATGGCCCGCCTCGTACATCTTGACACACTCATTGGAATACAGTTCAATTTCCTTGCCTTTTCGAAGCCCTACAAAGTCGCGCGTGATGGGCGAGCAGATGGCTGCGAGCCTCTTGAACGACGTCGGGAGGTGGTCCGAGTGGGCATGAGAGATCATGCAGACATCCTCTGCCGTCACTCGCTTCGGATCGAACCTGAACTTGCGTCCATCCATTTCGATGAGAACGCCGTTCCCTAGTTGAATCAATGGAACATCCCATGCGACAATCGAGATACTGGGGTGAAAACACAACCCACCTATTAACTATCTTACGTTGAGGGAGCCGAAAGTATGAGATATGCCGCCATCGCAATCACTCGGCACTCCTCGTCCGCCCCTTCAAACCCTTGCTCATGCAGGAAGAGCGGGCTCAACGCGCTTGGAAAGCTGCCTGAGCACTCAATGCACAGCGAGGATCGACAACAGTGAACGCCGCTCTAGGATTGGTGCCCGAGAAAGTCATCCTCCTGCACTTCTTGTAGGTGGAACTAGATTCGAACCGTTGGTCCCGGTCGAGTCTTGACTCGTCATTTCCTATCGCCATGTGAGCACCACAGGAAGCATGATGACATCCGGAATGCTCAGGTCGTTCTGCCTAGAACGCGTCGAGACCCTCAACTTATTTGACCTTTGGCACTTTGTAAGATGAGATTTCTTTATGTTTCGCCAAATCATTTATATTAGAGTTCATCAACAACACACGCAGATTCGAGTCCTCCGAGGAAGCCACAATGGACATTCAAACCAAGGGACCAGCTAAGACAGTCTCTCCGGGCGAGGCGGCCAGAAGGCTCCGCCAGGAGTATGCAGGTTTTGTGAAGGACCCCCGTTTCAGCATTCTTGACGCCCTGAATGAGTTCTTGATTGATGTGGCCGATCGGAAGCTCACTGAGCAGGAGATTCTTGATCGTACGGCCAAATTGATCTTCAAGCACTTCAGTATAAAAGAAGTCGCCATCGGCACCAAAAGTGCTTCGGACGGCCTGTACAGATATGCGGCCATGTGCGGAATGAGAGAATCGGTCTGGGAGAGCCACAAGCAGCTCAGCTATCAGCTGGCGGATTTCTCTGATAGCAAGAAGTGGAGAGGCACTGACGTAAGCGCTCAGACTCGGCTGTTTCTTGCCGAAGAGAACCCATACCATGCAGGTGAAGAGACCACCTACAGCAGACATCTGATGCAGGCATCCAAGCGAAAGGCAGTTGACGAAAGCATTGAAGGCGATTATCTCGACATACATTCGATGGGCCCTGGCAACGAACTTCTGGCCTGGATAGAAATCTCTGGCACTTGGAACAACAAGATGCCCAACGCTTTTGTCGTGCGCGGAATCGAACTCGTCGCGTCGGTCCTCGGGCTCCTGCTCCATGCCAAGAGACTGGGCACAAAAGAACAAACGGCCTGAATCCATCGAACTTACAGCGATTCTGAATGTCTAGTCTGTGTTCCCGTCTGAGTAGCCGTTGTTGCTCAATGCACAGGTCAGAGTTTGAATTACCACAGCGATTGGCAGCGTGACCAGCAGGTGGACCGAAATGGATTCTGGCGCGCTCTTCTGACTTGCTCAGTTCGAAAAAGTACTTGAATGCCGTTTTCATCGCGGCTTTGGAAGACTACTTGGCACTCCGACTCAAGCCTCTTTCAATTCCTTCTACGAATTCTGCCCCAAAGAATGAACATCACAAATGATCCAACCAACAACGGAAGCCCTACATACCAATACGATGAACGGAGCAACGCCAAGCCGACGACTGTTGTGCACCCCAAGACCACAATTGCGATGATGGCAATGGGCGACAAGCTGAACCGACCTGCCTTTTCGTACTCCCGCAGAGCATTCTCATCATGAGACAGTGCTATTGCAGGGACTGGTGGAGGCGCGCCTGTTCCTGTCATGAAACCGCTGAGAACCTATTCTCGCGCTGTACTAAGAACCTTCTTCAGGCTTCCCTATGGATCTCGTGCTAGAGCGGCCCCTCGCGACGACTTCGACCCCATGAGCTATCTTATCCTCTCAAGTGAAAATGCTCCGATCATCAGGGCCTTGTTCGTGTGCTTGTACTCAATCCAGTCCCGCGTCTGGACATCGCCAATCCCCTGAACGCTCATGAGCGTCTTCTGCTTGTCCGTCTTGAACTGAATCGCGCCTGTCATGTGGTGCTGGATCGATTCGAGCTGCTGCTCTGTATGCATCCCACGCTCTACCGCGAAAAGCGAGACTGCATTGGCCTGCTTCACCCTTCCAGCGAAGGACTGCACGAACTGGAAAGAGCGCTTGTCATCGGCCTGTGTGATGCTCATGGAGAGGGACATGAACAGCAGCCTGAAGTACGGGTGCTTCTGCTTTTCGATGGCTTTCATAAACTTGTCCAGGGCCTCAATAGTACCATCGAAGTCTCCTGGCCCCTTCACTTTTATCGTCGTCGCCTTCGCAGCCGGCACGGTGCTCTCCTCGACCTCCACGCCTGTCGCGTCGATCCAGCGCACGAGCCCGAGCTGCTGGAACTCCATGAAGGTCGGGAGTATCGGAGCGATCTCCTTCGCGATCTCGGAGGGCGGCTTCGAAGTTGTTACTATTATCGCAGGCACACC
>Ga0315312_1002702_pt1 | contig 12019 bp, 10 predicted proteins | sample TDP7_MG_FD_203629 | JGI IMG/M metagenome (GOLD analysis project Ga0315312, IMG submission 203629) | Freshwater sediment microbial communities from Lake Towuti, South Sulawesi, Indonesia - TDP7 | ecosystem: Environmental > Aquatic > Freshwater > Lake > Sediment | place: Indonesia: South Sulawesi... | reverse complement strand
AAAAGTAAAAGAACACTATGGCAACGGAAGCACTTTTGGCGTAGAATTAGCCTATATCTACCAAGGAGAACCTAAAGGAATAGCCCAAGCAATCGGTCTCTGCGAAAAATACCTGAACAACGTACCCTTCATCGTTTACTTGGGAGACAACCTACTAAAAGGAGGCATCAAAGATTTCACCAAGTTCTTCAAGAACTCAAACTACGACGCAATGATCCTCCTATGCGAAGTGGAAAACCCCCAACGCTTCGGAGTAGCAAAATTCAACCAAAACGGAAAACTAATAAGTTTAATGGAGAAACCAAAGCAACCGCCAAGCAACTACGCCCTAACAGGCATCTACTTCTTCAGACCAATAATCTTCGACATGATACAAAAGCTAAAGCCATCTTGGCGAGGAGAACTAGAGATAACCGAAGCCATCCAACTCCTACTAGACAACGGATACAACGTGGGCCACCAATTCGTCAAGGGATGGTGGAAAGACACAGGCGCCCCAGAAGACATCCTCGAAGCCAACCGACTAATCCTAGACGAACTACAAACAGAAATCAAAGGCAAAATCCAAAACCACACATCCATACAGGGAAGAGTTTCAATAGGCGAAAACACCACCATAAAACACGGAGCCATCATACGAGGACCAACCGTAATAGGAAACAACTCAACCATAGAAAAAGACGTATACATAGGACCCTACACAAGCATCGGCAACAACACTATAATCAAACGAGGCGAGATAGAAAACTCCATAATAATGGACAACTGCCACATAGACATCGACGACCGAATAACAGACAGCCTCATAGGACCCAACTCAACCATAACATCAAACGAAAACAACAAACCAAAAGCAAGAAGATTCCTAATAGGCGAACAATCCCAAATAACCCTATAAAAGTGAACCCAGCATGCAAAAACTAATCCAAGGCATAGAAATCCAAAAACTCGAAAAGCACGCTGACGAAAGAGGCTTCCTCTGTGAAATACTAAGAAAAGACTGGAACCTATATGAAGAATTCGCCATGGCATACTTCTCCATAACATACCCAGGCGTCGTAAGAGCTTGGCACCGCCACTCAAAGACCAAACAAATAGACAACATGTGCATAATCCAGGGAATGGCAAAAATTGTAGTCTACGACGAGAGACCAAACTCTCTAACAAAAGGTACTCTCAACGAATTCATAATCGGCGAAGACAACATACAACTACTAAAGATTCCAGGCGAATGCTGGCACGGCTTCAAAGCCCTCGGAACCAAACCCGTCATCCTCATCAACTTCCCAAACAAACTATACAATTATGAAAATCCAGACGAAGAACGCCTCCCGTCCGACACAGACAAAATCCCCTACGACTGGAAACTCGCGCCGTGGCTAAAACACGGGTGACTCCGCCTTGAAACTCTTGGTAACAGGTGGACTCGGCTTCATAGGCAGCAACTTCATTCGATACATGCTCACTAAACACAATGATATCCAAATAATAAATTTGGACAAACTCTCAATAGGCTCCAACCCAGCAAATCTGAAAGATGTTGAAGCAGACAACAGATACAAATTCGTGAAGGCAGACATAGCCGATAAGAAGATTATAGAGAACCTCCTCACCAAAGTAGACTCAGTTGTCAATATCGCAGCTGAAACCCATGTAGACCGAAGCATAGCAGAGCCATGGGCTTTCATTCATAGCAATACCATAGGCGCAGTAGCTCTCTTTGAAGCTGCTAAGAAGCATGAAAAACGCGTATTACATATATCAACCGACGAAATCTATGGCGACATCTTAGAAGGCTCTTTCAAAGAGGACGATAGGCTAAAACCCTCCTCACCTTACTCAGCAAGCAAAGCTTCAGCAGACCTATTCGCCCAAGCCTACCACAGAACCTACAATCTAGACATCGTCATAGCCAGATGTACTAACAATTACGGTCCATATCAATATCCCGAAAAACTCATCCCAAAAACCATCATCAGAGCCTCCCTCAACCTCCCAATCCCAATTTACGGCAAAGGCACAAACATAAGAGACTGGATATACGTCCTCGATTTCTGCGAAGCCCAAGACATTCTTCTAAAGAAGGGAAAACCCGGAGAAATATACAATATCTCAGCCAACAATGAACTCCAAAACATCGATGTTGTGAGGGCTGTCCTAAAAATCATGAATAAACCCGAGAATTTAATAACTTTCGTCGAGGACAGACCAGGTCACGACATAAGGTACAGCCTGAACTCTTCAAAAACAAGAACCGAATACAACTGGAAACCCAAGCAAGACTTTGAAGAAGCCCTCAGACAAACTGTCGATTGGTACACTAACAACGAATGGTGGTGGAAACCATTAGCTACCGAAAAATCGCTACACCCAACCCCCTGGAAGGTAAAGTGATAAACATTGAGACTCCTAATTACCGGAGCAAGTGGACTATTAGGTTACAAGGCATGCTGGTTAGCTCTGAGGAAAGGCCACGAAGTCTACTGCGTATATAAAGAACATCCAGTAAAGTTGGGAAGCCCAATCAAATTAGATTTAAAAAACCAAAGCGAAATCTCAAGAGTCATTACTAAGCTAAAACCTGAAGTAATAATTCACACGGCAGCATACACAAACGTTGACGGCTGTGAGACCAACCGAGACCTAGCTTGGAAAGTAAACGCAGAAGCCACCAAACATCTAGCAATAGCATCTGCTAGCATAGGTTCTTACCTAATCTACGTCTCTACAGATTACGTCTTTGACGGCGAAAAGGGATTCTACATAGAAGAAGATAGCCCAAACCCCATAAGTTACTACGGATACACAAAGCTAAAAGGCGAAGAGTTCGTCAGAATGCACGCCAAAGAATGGTGCATCGCTAGGACAAGCGCGATCTATGGTTGGGGTTTAAAGCACAAGGAGAACTTTGCTACATGGCTAATAAACAATCTAAATCAAGGGAAAGAGGTAAAAGTTCTTAAGGATCAATATGTCTCACCCACGTTTAATACAAACTTAGCTGAAATACTTTTAGAGATCGCGGAAAGAAAGAGTCCCGGAACCCTACATACAGCCGGAGCTACCAGGATAAGCAGACAAGAATTCGCACTAAAGTTGGCTGAAGTTTTCAACCTAAACATGAATCTGATTAACCCGGTTAGAATGAACGAGATCTCATGGAGAGCAAAGAGACCTAAGGACTCATCATTGAATATAAGTAAAGCCAACGCTTTCTTAAACGAAACCCCTCAAGAGCTTAACGAGTCCCTCAAGATACTGGAAAGCGAAGTGAAAGATGAATGTCCTATATAGATATTATACTTGACGAGGATAATACACGTTCATCTTAGACAAACTCACTAAATTTATAATTACAAAGAGCTAATGAGTATCGGCGCGTGCTACATCCACTGAAAATCATGTATGCATACTAAAGAAAACGAAGAGGTTTTTGGAAGATAATGTACCCAAACGTATCAGCGGTTATTCCCACGTATAACGGGGAGAAAACAGTCGAAAAATCCATCCTATCTTTGCTCAAGCAAGACTACCCGATGTTAAATATTATGATTATTGACGACGGTTCCACCGATAAAACATTAAGTATCTTAGAAAAATATAATAGAAATATAAAAATCATTAAAAATGAAGAAAATTTAGGACTTTCAAAAACTCTGAACAAAGGAATCAAACTCGCAGGAGATGGCGAATTTCTCTTTATCCTGCACGACGACTGTGAATTAGTTGGAAACTGTTGGATTTCAAGTGCCATTAGACATTTCAGCAATGAAAAGGTCGGAGCTGTATGTGGTGAATTTTGTGTACCAGATCCGTCACAACTAAGGTTGGCCCAGAAAATATTTTTAGTGCTTAATAATGAGATTTTTTTTGAACGAGATGTAAAGAAGGTTCCATTTTCGCTTTTGAAAGCGGATCTATTTAGACTTGATGCATTGAGGAAAGTTGGTGGGTTCAGTTCGCCTGGCAACAGTAAGTTTGGAATGGAAGACCAAATAATGGGTTCCAAGTTTAAAAATACGGGGCACCTAATACTCAAGGATCCTTCGTTAAAGGTTTATACGCATGTTGGCAGTCGACAAGATACATTCGATAGATTGCTGAAAAAGGAATATCTGTATGGAAAATCGACAGCATGGGCTCTAATCAATAAACTGGCTGAGGTAAATGCTGGAGAGAGCCAGCAGTTCAAAAGAAAAATTCGATATCGTCAACTCAAACTGGCTTCCGTTACACTGTCCACGATCTGCTTAATAACATCATTAGTTTGGCAACCTCTATTATTTGTTATTCCATTAATACAATTAATACAATTTGTAAGGTATTTCTTAATCGCCAAAAATAACTTATACTTTAAGCTCAGGGACAAAGAGAAACTACTTTTTGCAGGTGTTGGGGTTATAAGTGATTGGATATATTCCTATTCCTTTTACTATGGGGCAATAATGGGCACTCTTCATGGTTTAAGAAAAACACTCGTTTCCTGAATAGTTAATAGATTAGTTTTGTACCCAGATAGACCCATAACCTGCTCTGGATCTAAGCACTGAACCTGCATCCATATCCTAAAGGGTGGTAAGTGTTCATAGGATCTGTGATATCGTCCTTATGAAACTGAGTATATTGAATAAGATAATAAATCCTCCAGTCTACTGAAGGAAAGGTTTTCAACAACCACAACCGGGTTTTTAAGTCAATAACCATTTAATAACTTTTACCTCATCCAAAAAAGAGGTAGAAAAGTATGAAGAAGCTACTTGTACAGATACCAAAAAATAATTCGGTTCATTAAACTTTGAATAACATCAGGTCTTCTTATGCAATGCATGCATGCATATAAAGAGAGTCACGTTATGGAGCTATTGGCCAAGCACAATTTAATTCTCAAAGTATGATGTTGTTGAAATTCTGTCTGCATCACATAGCGTATAAATGCGGCTTTATGGTTCGCTTTGCTCACCCTAAACACGCATCTACCGGGAGTTGTTTCGGAACTTTTGAAGAATGACAGAGCACTGCGACTTTTACAATTCGGCACTATGTTCTTTGCGTTACTTTCAGCTATCTATACTATAGCGGTGACTTCAATTACGTATATTGGTTCTGATAAGTGGGGATTGATGAGTTACCTACCTCTTTCCTTTTGGATTGGGTTGTTTTCTCTTTTCCTCTTATTCTTATGCGGTAGAAAATCTCCAGTTTGCATGGCGAGTGCTTTTGCACTGGTCATCATCTACTTGTATGGAATACCCATATTCGTAGAACAAAATCCCAGGGTGATCAATCAATATTACCCTTCATCTGAAGGTGTGCTGATAGCTGCAAGAGGACAATTAATCACTACTCCAGTAGATGCACTGATAACTTACCACCATATGCCAGGTCTCTTATACCTCGTTGCAGTTACTAGTATTATCACAAATATGAACCTGCTTTGCATGATGAAATACATACCTCTATTGTTCGTCTCTTTGAATGCGTCTTTGGTATTCTTAACTCTCAGGACCCAATTTGACATTACTCGATCCTTTCAAGGAGCAATCTGGTTCTTGAGCAGCTTTGGATTCTTAAACCATTATGTGCTTACTCCACAAGGGTTATCCTTTGCTCTCTTCTTAGTATTCTTCTTCGTTCTGACAAAACAACACTTCCAGAGCGAATGGTCAGGTATCCATAACCGTAGGTCGAGAAACCTCTTAATTGTACTGTTAACAGTGTTTGTCGTTTCTACATTCACACACCTGCTATCAGCAACTTTGATATTAATTGGCATAATATTGATGTCTGTGCCACTTTCATTTAATAGGAGAATAATCAGTTATAGGTTCGTTTTATGTCTGATGTCAGTGTTTCTTGCTTATCTAATTTACAATGCACAGCCTTTTGTCGACGTAGCTACACAAGAGGTCTTGGAATTGCCCGAGAACCTTTTTACTTTCCTGTCGAAACAGCTAACGAGAACTCAAATACAGGGGTCCATCTTTCAAATCTTAACTCTAAACCTACGGTTCATAGTAGTAGGGATAAATGTGGTTGTCTCTGTACTCGGCATCTCGCTGTCAATTATTCGTAGAAATTGGAAGAAGGATGTCTACTGGTTAGTGTGGTTAATAGGTATCAGTCTGCTAATAGGCGTCACCACATATGGTGTTTCAGAGATGATTGTCCGAGCTTTCTTGTTCGGCCTCGTTTTTTTTAGTTTTTTCTGCATCAAGTTTCTTTGGTCTAAAACCGCAATTCTGTATATTGCTCTAATTATACTAATTTTTCTAGCCATCCCTGCGCATTACGGTAGCGAGTCCATTGAAATTGTAAAAACAACAGACCTTTTGGGAGCAACATTCTTTGCGAAGCATATTCCTATAGATGCTACATATTTTTGTGGTAGGCCATCCCAGTGGCTTGTCTTGCATATTGATACGGAGCATGTGCATAGTAGACTCAGGAATGTTTTTGATGTGACAACGGTCGATGCTTTTTCATACACAACGGAAGACATCTACCTATTAGTAAGAAAGTCAGACTTTGTCGTGAGTTCTAATCTTGAAGAGAATCTTTTTATGTGGTACAGAGGATATAACCCGCTCCACGATATCAATCTTGCTTCTCGCAACAGAATCTACGTTAATGGAGACTTTTCTATCTACGGCAACCTTTCTAGGTGAGCTAGTTGATTGAAAGTGTTTGGAATCAGAAACTATGTACATATTGTGGAACCTGCGCAGGTATGTGTGGCAAAAGCGCTATACAAATGAAGAGAGACAATGGTGGTTATCGACCAGTAGTTGAGGGTTCTAAATGCAATAACTGCGGTCTTTGTCTAAAAATATGTCCCGGTCACTCTGTCGACTTTGTTAAGCTGAATGATTTCGTCTTCCCAGAAACTCAAGGGAGCAAGTACAATCCACATAATAATGTTCTTTTGGGAAACTTTCTTAATTGCTATGTTGGATATTCTACAGACAGAGATATACGCTGGAACGCGACATCAGGGGGTCTAGTAACAGCCTTACTTAGCTTTGTACTGGAACAGGGTGAAATAGACGGAGCATTAGTCATAAGAATGAGCAAATATAATCCCTTAGAACCAGAACCAGTATTGGCAAGAACTAAAGAAGACCTGATCACTGCATCTGGATCCAAATATTGTCCAGCACCAATAAACGTTGCGATCAGAAAAATATCCAAAGAAAAGGGAAAATTTGCGATAGTAGGGCTTCCTTGTCACATTCATGGAATAAGAAATGCTGAGATGCTAAACAAGAGACTAAAGGAAAAGATCATTCTACATCTGGGCCTTTTCTGCTCTCACAACATTAGTTTCCAAGGAACGGAATTCTTCCTTCAACAAATCAATGTTCGACAAGAAGACATCTCAAAACTTGACTACAGGGGAAAGGGATGGCCGGGTGGGACGTCCATAAAATTGAAAAATGGTTGTGAGAAATTTTTTCCTTACTTGGTATGGGCCTTTACCTTTCCAAGCTATTTTTTCACACCGCCTCGTTGCATTTTGTGCTGTGACGGAACTTCTGAGTTGGCTGATCTCTCGTTCGGAGACCCATGGCTGCCAGAGTATAAAGACGAGGAAATTGGTCAATCGATTGTGGTATCGAGAACCGTAAAAGGTGAAAGATTGCTCCAAGACGCTCAAACAGGAGGAACAATCAAAATCTCAATCATCAGCCCTGAGAAGGTTATTCATTCCCAGCGCTTTTTGGATTTCAAGAAAAGGAGTAAAAAAGAATGCATTGGTGTAATAAAGTGGTTCAATAACAGCCTCCCCCAGTATAACGCTAAATTACTGAGATCAGGCATTCTGACTAAGAGCGAAATGGTATTGATGTTTGTCAACACCAAGATCTCGTCAAGGCCACTATTTAGAAAGATCCCTTTATCGTTATTGGTAGCTTACAATAGGCTCTTAAAAGCAGTAGTAAAGAGAGTATTATTGAAGCCAAGTAGATGAAAAAGAGCATGACGGGGATGAACAAGCTTAGAGTACTTATTACTGGTTCAAACGCCACACTAGACAATGGTGAAGCTGCGTTGATCATAACTGCGATTGAAACGATAAAAAGGGAAGTAGAACACACACTCCAGTCAAATGTAGAGTTTAGAGTTGGTTCAAACAATTGGGAGGTAGATTCAAGACGATATCAACGTATGCTGCCAACAGGATACAATCTAAAGGTGGTTACTGGTACTAGATCCTCGAAGGCGCCCCTTTTCATTCGGACTTTCTTTCTACTCTTTCGCTACATTGTTGAGTATCTGAGGGCTGATATAGGAGTCCACATTGGCACCGATGGTTATAACGATGATAACATCCCGGGGTATTTGGGACTACTAAGCTCACTTTGGCATAGTTGTCAACTGGCCATACCCCTATTTTTGGGGAAGCCAGTTGTGATTTATTCATCATCCATCGGGCCTTTCATAACTAAACCGACTAGATTCTTGGCAAGATTCATTTTGAATAACGTAACTTTTGTTATGGTAAGAGAGCAGATATCTAGAGAATACCTCCAAAGACTAGGTGTTAGCAACCACGTCTTTTTGACAGCAGATTCCGCTTTTGTCCTGCGGCCTGCACCTATAGAAAGGGTCAAGACTATTCTTGAAATGGAAGGCATAACCGTCAATGACAGACCTCTCATAGGATTGGCTGTAAGTCAAATAATTCATCAGTGGACTTTTCCTGAGTTCAATTCGGCGAGGAAATATCAGAAATACGTGGAACTAATGGTGAGCGTAGCCGATTTCGTCACGAATATGGGCGCGACAGTGCTCCTTATCTCTCATAATCTCGGTGCACGTGGCGCTGACGATAGAATTGTAGCTGAGAAGATATATTCCAAGACTAAACATAAGTGCAAGGTGAAAATCCTTACTGGTGAGTACATACCACAAGAGCTGAAAGGAGTCATAGGTCAATGCGATATGCTAGTCGCCTGCAAAACTCATGCTATGATTGCTGGAACTTCAATGTGCATTCCTACCATAGGGGTAGCCTACAGCCACAAGACACATGGAATTATTGGGAGAATGCTCGGCCAAGAAAGGTTTGTTGTGGATGTCAGAAATTATGCCAGCTTAAATGCTTTGCTGTCAGTCTTGTTCTCAAAAATTGAGTCCGCGTGGTTCAACAGAAATCAGATTAGGAAGGAAATGGAAGAAAGAGTCAAGCATGTGCAAGCACTAGCCCTGCTAAATGCCGAATTAGTTGTAAAGGCCATCGCATCAGCAAATGGATATTAGCCAGTTATCTTATGGCTAGGCGCGCGTTCAGCGAACTCCGAGTATGCTGGTCTGGGCTCACCCGTTTCAGGATTACAGAGATTACATGGCCCATCCCCTCCCCGTGATGCCTTTGTGGGGTCATCTCCCGCCCAACCCACGCGCGCGCCAACAATTGCCTTCTGGTCATGTAAGAGCGTTCGCCATACTCTGTAATAAGTCTCTTTACCTCTGTCTGCAGTTCCATACAGGTTACCGCTCGTCATTGTCTGCGCTAGGCGCGGGATTGAACTCAACAAACGTCAGGTATGCCGCTCTTGGTTCGCCTTCCTCGTTCTTGCATAGATTGAAGGTTTTACCAATAGGATCTTTCGGGCTGTCTCCGCGCCAGTTCCAAGCTAAAAAGCCGGTGAAGGGTATGCCTCTAATGGCTGTGAGATAATCTTTTATGCCCTCTGCTTGTATAATGTCATCGTCTGAGTTCAAGCCAAACTCGGTTAGCCAGACTTCCTTGCCCCTCCTTCTGCAAACGTCAACGTTCGCAACCAAGATATTGATAGCGTCATTGTAGATGGGAAGTTTCGTGCTGTTTGTAACTCTCGGAAAATTATCAAAGCTGATGAAGCCCAGTATATCAAATAGCCTTTGGTCGTACCCAAAATTCCGAGCGAAAAGGTTTGCCGTAGTCCACACTCCTTCTGGCGATAGGTAAGGACTGTCTGAAACAAATTTAACCGTCACCGACCCGCCGTAATAGGCTTTCACTATGTTTGTCGCCCTCATAATCAAATCAATGGCGTTCTCTCTCTGATCCACATCCTCATAGGGAGGCTCTAAAACGTCAGGGTACCACCAAGGCTCATTCAATATAGCCCATGTGTAAATTCCCGGAATGTCAGCGAGATACTGAACGGTATGGCTGACCATGTCTAAGTAGGCTTGCTTCATGTCCTCGCTTCTCAGTATGGCGACCTCATCGTTTCTCCCCGTTACCGGGTCAATCACGTAGTTTGGAGTACACCATCCATTTTGCCCGAAAAGCGTGTGGAAATCAATCATTACGTTTAGACCGTGCTCAGTTGCGATATTTATGATATGTTTAACGCCATCGAGAACTCTGTCACCATACGGCCCGCCAGGATCGGTCCCTCCCCTAAATGGCTCCTCTCCATCGTATGAACCTCTTACATGCCCCTCTAGCCTGAACCAACACAAAGGAAGACTGATGACATCTATTCCATCTGCCCTAAACCTGGAGAAATCTCTACGCAACACTTCATCAGTTGTATACTCGCTTGAGTACATATGCCACAGAGTTTCATAATTTACACCTTTGCCTAAAAAAGCCAGATAACTAATTCTCCCATAAGACGATATACTTTGGGAAGAACTTTGTAGACCTAGAATTGGCATAACAAATAACCAGGTGAGAATGAGAAAAGATGTAATTAGATAAGTTTTTCTTCTCAACCGCCTCTCTAAAAATCCACCCCTTACTTCTAGGGGTTTGGCTTCAACCTTAAACCCGCATCACCTTGCCTATCTTTGGGCAGGTCTGCCACAACCTGTTCTGGTACCTCAAAAACTATGATGTGTACTCCACACTTAGCTGAATACAAGATATCCTTCACATTCACGTTCTCATGGGTCCTAAGCAAACGCTTCGCCTCAGCCCTTCCCATCGCCAACAAATCTCCATAATCCTCCACCATATCCCCAACAACCACCAAAGCCTTCAACCTCACCATGAACTTACAACCCCCAAACTCTAACCACTACCAATACATCCGCATAAATTATATTACATCTTACGATTTAATAAATATTCCCGTGCACGTATACAACACAAATACAGACAACATCAAGAATCCAATAATTGAGTGCGCGACGTTAATTGTCACATGATTTAGCTGAAATCTGCAGAAAATTGGGCGTATGGAGCTAATAAAGTGCAGAAAATAAAACTTCCAATACTTCAACAACTATCACTGCTGAAAAGTCTCAGCACACTATTCATAACTCTAAAAGCTTTGGCAATAGCGATTCCAGTCTTAATTCTATACTACCAAGACTTGAGCATAATATTCAATGATGCCTTGCAAAACGAGGCTACAAGCCATATACTAGCAATTCCACTCCTATTTGCTTATTTCCTATACCGAAAGAGAAAAATGCTTAAGGCAGTCATTCGATTCGAAACGTCAAACCAACCAAGAAAAACAAGACATCTACCAACATTAAGCGGCATACTGCTTTGCACAACAGCCATAACACTCTACTGGCACGGGTCATACACTTTCACACCCCTCGAATACCATATCCTAACACTTCCAATATTCACAGCGGGACTAACACTGATACTATTCAATCCACGGACACTAAGGCAACTAGCTTTTCCAATAGCCTTCCTAGTATTCCTAGCACCGCCACCATCAGAAATTCTCTATGGCTTAGGCTCAACTCTATCAGTCATAAGCTCAGAGGCATCAAACACAATAGTAAAAGCGTTGGGCATATCGTCTACAATTTCAAGCGAATACGGAAACCCAACAATAATCATAACAAGACCGGACAAGACGACAATAGGGTTCACAGTTGACATTGCATGCTCAGGAATATACAGCCTCATGGGTTTCCTAATATTCGCTGCATTCATAGCCTACATAACGCGAGACAAAACATGGAAAAAAATCTCAGCATTTTCAATAGGCTTACCCCTAATATACCTCCTCAACATAATCCGCATAACTTTAATCCTCCTGATAGGCTACCAATGCGA
>Ga0315312_1002701_pt1 | contig 12021 bp, 11 predicted proteins | sample TDP7_MG_FD_203629 | JGI IMG/M metagenome (GOLD analysis project Ga0315312, IMG submission 203629) | Freshwater sediment microbial communities from Lake Towuti, South Sulawesi, Indonesia - TDP7 | ecosystem: Environmental > Aquatic > Freshwater > Lake > Sediment | place: Indonesia: South Sulawesi... | reverse complement strand
CGCCTAACGAGATAGTCGTTGGAGAGTTCGTAGACACAGAGAAACCGGAATTCACAGATCTCCTTCAACAGCAGGTTCGAATGATTGAAATGAAATTGGAGAAGGAGGGGAAATTGACCAATGTCCCGCTTTGAGATTAGAATGGCAGGGCTTGGCGGACAAGGAATAGTTCTAGCAGGAATAGTCATCGGAACGGCGGCCTCCATATATGGAGGAAAGAATGCGACTCAAACACAATCGTATGGCCCTGAAGCAAGAGGAGGAGCTTGTAAAACTGAGATAGTAATCGGGGACGAGGAGATAGACTACCCCAAGGTTGAACAGCCTGACATCGTAGCGGTCATGTCTCAGGAAGCATACAACACGTATGTAGGGGAGATCAAAGAGAACGGCACGTTGCTATTCGACTCTGATATGATCCTTGAGACGAGGCCGATGAGTAAGGTTAAGATATATCAAGTGCCGGCTACCCGAATCGCCGAGCAACTCGGGAAGAAAATAGTTGCGAACATGGTTATGATAGGCGCGATAATAGCGATAACCAAGATAGTTGACAATCAATCTATCGAGAAGGCTATCGCCAAGAATGTACCGGGCGGAACAGAGACGCTGAACATAGAAGCATTCAAGCGTGGCTATGAGTACGCTAGAAAACTGTTGGAGGAAAAACGATCTGACATCAGAGCCTAGAATGGGCGTATACATCTGCCATTGTGGAACGAACATAGCCGGAATAATAGACGTTGAAGCATTGAGAGCTTACGCCGAGAGCCTCCCTAGCGTTGTTGTAGCGAAGACATACACCTACATGTGTAGTGAACCGGGCCAGCAACTTATCAGAAAGGATATACGAGAAAAGAAGCTGAACCGAATCGTCGCAGCTGCATGCACACCATCACTTCACGAACCAACATTCAGAAAAGTCTTGGAAGAAGAAGGTTTAAGCCCGTATCTTTTCGAGATGGCGAATATACGAGAACAAAACACTTGGGTACATATGCAAACACCGAGAGAAGCGCTTGAGCTAGCTAAAGATCAGGTAAGAATCGCTCTTGCTAGAGCTGAGAAGCTGGAAGAACTGCATCCTAAAGAAGTCAAAATCGGAAGAAACGCTTTGATAATAGGTGGAGGGATCGCCGGAATATCTGCGGCGCTTGACCTAGCAAACGCAGGCTTCAATGTTTACTTGATCGAAAAGTCTCCAACGATAGGCGGCAGAATGGCTCAATTAGATAAGACCTTTCCGACAATGGACTGCTCTTCCTGCATTCTAACGCCGAAGATGGTTGAGGCCGGAAGACATCCTAATATCAAATTGATAACCTACGCTGAAGTTAAGGATGTCCAAGGGTATATCGGGAATTTCAAAGTTAAGGTTCTGAAGAAACCGAGATATGTCGACGAGAAAAAGTGCACCGGTTGCGATGAATGCTCAAAAGTTTGTCCTGTTGAAGTTCCAGACGAGTTCAACGCAGGCCTCAGTTGGAGAAAAGCAATCTATATCCCGTTTCCTCAAGCGGTTCCTCCAGCCTACGTTCTGGATGACAAAAATTGTCTAGGGCTTACACCTCTTGCTTGCGCAAAGTGCAAAGAAGTCTGCGAACCTGAAGCGATAAGCTACGATCAATACCCAACAGAGATCGACCTAGAAGTCGACACAATAATAGTTGCTTCAGGATACGAGCCTTACAATCCTGTTGTTGATGAAGAGTACAATTATGGCGTTTACCAAAATGTTTTGACAGCTCTAGAAATGGAGCGCATGTTGAATGCTGCAGGTCCCACCTCAGGAAGAGTTGTACGACCTTCAGACTTGAAGGAGCCGAACAGAATCGTCTACGTTCAGTGCGTCGGTTCAAGGAACGAAAGAAGGAACGTTTACTGTTCGAGGATTTGCTGCATGTATGCAGCCAAACAAGCAAGACAACTGAAGGAGAAACATCCTGACATGGAAGTCTACGTCTTCTACATTGACGTTCGTGCTTTCGGAAAGGGATTTGAGGAATTCTATGAGAAGACATGCAGAGAGTATGGAGTGCAATTCATACGCGGAAGAGTCGCGGAGATACATGATGATCCTGAGACGAAGAACCTCACAGTGAAAGCTGAGGATACTCTACTCGGTAGACCAGTTGAACTTGAAGCTGACATAGTGGTACTCTCTGTTGGGATTACGCCCAGCCAAGACACAAAGGCGATACAGAATGTACTGAAGATCCCGGTTGGAACGGACGGATTCTTCTTGGAAGCGCATCCAAAATTAAGACCTGTAGATACAACTGTTGACGGAATATTTGTATGCGGAACTTCAGCTGGCCCAAAGGATATTCCAGACACAGTATCTCAAGCCAGAGCGGCTGCTTCAGGAGCTACCGCTCTAATGGCCACGGGAAAATATGTAATTCAGCCATACTTTGCCTCAGTTGATGAACCCCTCTGCGGTGGATGTGGAATATGCGTACCGCTCTGCCCGTTCAACGCGATAACCCTCGAAGAGAAAGTTGCTAAGATAAATGAGGCTCTTTGCAAAGGATGCGGCGTCTGCGTAGCAGCTTGCCCTGCAACCGCCATAAAAGCCAATCACTTCACCGATGAACAAATTCTCAGCCAAATCGAATCCGCCTTGTTAAGGTAGGTGGAAACGATGCTTGAAACATTCGAACCCTACATAGTCGGTTTTCTCTGTAACTGGTGTGGATACGCTGGCGCAGACCTAGCTGGAACGAGCAGGATACAGTACCCGCCAAACCTTAGAGCGATACGGCTCATGTGCAGTGGAAGAGTCGACCCTACTTTCGTCCTGACCGCGCTGAAAAGGGGTGCTGACGGTGTCCTTATCGTCGGATGTCATCCCGGCGACTGCCACTACATAAATGGAAACTTTAGAACTGAACGGAGAATTGCGCTTCTAAAGAAGATGCTCAGCGATCTAGGATTGGATGACAAAAGAGTTAGACTCGAATGGATCTCAGCCGGTGAGGGGGAAAAGTTCGCTACTGTTGTGAAGGAATTTGTGGAAGAGATACGTGCACTAGGACCTAATCCACTTGAGGGAAACACAAATGAAACTTAGAATCGCTGTAGAAGGTTTGGGAGCATGTGCAGGATGCGAAATCGCTATTCTCGACCTGCATGAGGAAATCGTATCTCTACTACAAGATTTGGAAATAGATTACGCCCCTATCTTAGTTGACAAGAAAAGCCTGAATGAGAATGTTGATGTCTTACTGTTAAGCGGCTCTGTTAGAAACAAGCATGATGCTGAAGAAGCCGTGAAACTAAGTGAAAAGGCTAAGATCACTATCGCATTCGGATCATGCGCATCGTTCGGAGGTATCTCTGGACTAGCAAACCTGTACGCAACTAGAGAACTCTTAGAGCGAGTGTATCTGACTACGGAGAGCACAGACAACAAACAAGGAGTCCTGCCTTCAGAGGAAGTGCCGGCACTGGAACAGTTTGTCAAGCCTCTCAAAGAATGGATTAAGATTAACTATAACATTCCGGGTTGCCCACCTCAACCGAAATTGGTCAAAGAAATGTTTCAGATGCTTCTGACTGGAAAGCCGGTCACGTTATCCAAGAAGACTGTATGTGATGAATGCGACTTGAAGCGAGAGGAGAAGAAGATAACGAGAATCTTAAGGTGGGGGGAAGGAGAACCGGATAGTAGCCGATGCCTATTGGAGCAGGGGTACTTTTGCGCTGGTCCTGCGACAAGAGCTGGTTGCGAAGCAAAATGTCCTGCAGCACTAATGCCTTGCCGCGGATGCATGGGTCCGCCTGAGAATGTTACTGATCAAGGAGCCAAGATGGTCAGTGCGATCGCTTCAGTAGCAGCAATCGATGAGAAGAATAGAGTCGACCCAGAACAGCTAGCAGCTATGATTAAGGATGTTGTAGGAAGCTTCTACAGATTCACTTTGCCGTCTTCGATTATCTCAAGGAAAGTGTCTGAGGAGAAGAGCAAGTGAAACACCGTACGGTCACGATAGATCCGGTGACAAGAATAGAAGGCCGGGCTAAGATAACGATATGGCTAGATGACCGAGGTGATGTCAAGGACGCTCACTTCAGTGTCTTCGATTTGAGGATGTTTGAGAAATTCTTAGAAGGAAGGCCAGCTGAAGAGGCTCCTCAAATAGTCACGAGAATATGTGGAATATGTCCTGTCTCCCATCACTTAGCATCAGCCAAAGCGTGCGATATGCTGTTCGATGTAGGGCCGACTGAAACGGGAACTCTGATTAGAGAACTCATGCATATGGGCCAGTATATACACAGCCATTCACTCCACTTCTTCTTCCTAGCCGGCCCCGACCTTTTTGCGAAAGCAAGAGAGCAGGGATTGCTCGCTCTAATCAGAGAGAAACCTGATCTAGCCAAGAAGGCCGTTCAAGTGAGGAAAGTTGGCCAGAAGATCGTCGAGAAAACTGGCGGAAGGGCGATACATCCTGTAACAGCGCTACCAGGCGGCGTGACTAGGAAACTGAGCAAGAAAGAAGTTGACGAGATGGCGGCTGATCTATCCAGCGTCGAGAAAGATCTCCGTGAGCTAGTCAATGCGTGTAAAGAAGGTTTGCTTGATAAGAAGAAGCTTATGCTTAACCTTGATTCGCAACACTCCTACTACAGCTCACTCTTGAACAATGGATATTTCAATCTTTACGACGGCATGATAAGAATAATCACGCCGGACGGGAAGACCGCGGAGGAGTTGCGCCCAAACGAGTACCTGACTCAAATCGGAGAACGCGTCGAACCTTGGACCTACCTGAAATTCCCATTCTATAAGAAAGCTGGATGGCCTGGCGGCGCGTATAGAGTCGGTCCTTTGGCAAGATTGAATGTAGCTGAAAGAATATCAACGCCAGAAGCAGATAGGGAATTCAATGAATTCAAGAACGAATTTGGAAAGCCAGCACACAATACTCTGCTGTACAATTGGGCGAGATTGATTGAGCTTTGTTATGCTGTTGAGAGAGCAAAGGAAATAGTTGAGCATGAGAAAATAGCTGCCAATGATGTACGACGCCCATTCAAGATTAAGAAAGGAGAGGGAGTGGGCGTAATTGAAGCACCAAGGGGAACGTTGATCCATCATTACGCCGCTAATGACGAGGGGATTATAGAAAGAGCGAACTTGATTGTCGCAACCACACAGAATAACACGCACATCAACCGAAGCGTTCGCGATGTAGCAAAGAGAAGGATAGAGTCAGGAAGAGTAGATGAGAGAGTTCTTAACGACATTGAGGTTGTTGTGCGAGCATATGACCCGTGCCTATCTTGTTCAACCCACATGTCAGATCAAACAAACGTGGAAGTCGCTATTCTGAACGAAGACGGTGAACGTTTGAAGGTGCTTACGAGGTAAATGAGAAACATAAAAGCCATTTGAAAAGACTGGTGATGGAGAAGAATTTCATGCTAGTAGGGATCATGTCTGACACCCATGATTGTCTACCGATGATAGAGAAGGCTATAGACAAGCTGAACGCAAATAACCTAAAATTGGTTTTGCATGCAGGCGACTACTGCGCACCTTTCACAGCAACACGATTCAAACGGCTCAATTCACGTTTCATAGGTGTGCTTGGCAACTGTGACGGCGAAAGAGATCTGCTCAAGAAGAGGTACTCTGAGTTTCATAAGGAAATTCGCGGACGATTCGCTGAAGTGGTAGTGGGCAAGCTGAAGATAGCGCTTCTTCATGGTGAAGATGAAGAACTATTGAAGTCGCTCATAGGATCTGGAGCCTATAAAGCCGTTGTTCACGGCCACACTCATAAGTCGAGAATCTACCGGAAAGATGACACTATTGTCATCAATCCGGGGGAAGTTTGCGGATACTTGAGCGGAAGAGCGACTATGGCAGTATTGGATACATCAAGCGCAAAGGCGAGAATCATCGATCTAGAATGAACGCTGGAAGTGGCATCATATTCAAGAGGGCATAAAATCCTGATAGATCTTCAGCCCATGAGTCAACAGTACAAATTCTCTGTCGACGTTCTCAAGAGCTTGCAAAGTGTATACGGCGGCGATCTTGAGAAAGTAGTTCAAGCACTGAAGACGCCCGGTAAAAGATACTACTTTAGAGCGAATACCATTAAGGCTTCTCCAGATGAAGTCGTCGAAAGATTCGAAGGACGAGGCTTAAGCGTGAAGAAGCATCCGGTGATAAAGGAAGCCCTCTACCTGGATATTGAAGGCCCCTTCGAAATTCCAATCTACAAACAAAAGATTGTCGTAGATAAATTTACAGCGGAATCTGTTCTTCAAGGAGCCCACGTCTATGCGCCTGGCGTTGTGAAATGCCAGAAGATACATCGTAACCGTAAAGTAACTGTCTTGGACGATCAAGGACAACTGATTGCATCAGGCATGACGAGAATGAATGAAACTGAGATCCTCAAACACAGACATGGGCTGGCCGTTGAAGTCACATCCTCAATGTATAAAGTCCCTAGCCTAAGAGAGACCGATGAATTCCAATGTGGGTTGGTTTATCCTCAATCCTTCCCCGCGATACTGACTAGCCGAATCCTCGACCCGCAGCGTGACGAGAAAATAGTAGATCTGAACTGTGCGCCAGGAGGGAAACTCTCTCACATCAGTGGATTGATGGAGAATACAGGCAGTGTTATTGGAGTTGACAGAAATAGGCAAAAGATCTCAACTGCAAGAGAAACTGTGAAGAGACTCGGATGCAGTAACGTGACGCTAGTTGTGCATGATGCAAGATACTTCGACATCGACTTTCCAGATGTGAAAGCCGATAGATGCATCGTAGATCCTCCTTGTAGCGCGCTTGGCGTTATGCCGAAACTCTACGAATACACAACGACGAATGATATCCTGGCTCTCGCGGAATATCAGAAACAGTTCTTGAAAGTCGTCTCGAAGATAGTCAAACCTGAGGGCACAGTTGTCTACAGCGTCTGCACAACTACATTTGAAGAATGTGAGGCGGTGGTGAAATTCGCTCTTGAGAACTGTGGACTGATGCTTGATCGACAAGAACTATTCTTCGGTGAAGAAGGCTTCAAGCTATATCCCTCGGCCGAGTTAACGCAGAGGTTCCACCCGCACAAGCATGACGCCGGCTATTTTATCGCTCGTTTCAGAAAGACGGTTTAAATTGCCGCAGCTCCCTAGGAGATATCGTCGTATCCGGATTTTCGACAATAAAGCTATGAGAGAAAGCGGAGAAGCCTCTAGGTGAGATTTTGAAGACGAAGACTGCGCTGCTTACTGAAGATATGAGTAGAGTCGCCGAAGAACTGAGAAGATACAGAAAGAAAGAAGTTCTAGTGATTCACCACGATGAGGCTGACGGAATATGCTCAGCCTCTATAATGAAGAGGGCTTTAGAGAGAGACGCCTTCGACGTTAAAACTCTGTGCCTCGAGAAACTGTTTCCGAGAGTCGTAGATAGACTCCACTCGGAGCAAGGAAAGATCTTCGTGTACACAGATATAGGCGCGGGCCATGTAAATAAAATCGCGGAAGTGAACGTTGGGAAGAACCTGACCATCATACTGGACCATCATCACACTGAACGATCAAAAGATTCAAGCGTTCAAAATCTTAGTCCAGAACTCTACGGAATTAGTGGAGAACGTGAAGCGTCGGCATCCACTATAGCTTACCTGTTCGCAAGAACCATGGATGAAAGGAACGTCGAATCTGCTCATCTTGCCGTGATAGGGTCAGCAGAGATTCCGGGACCTGTCTCGGGTCTAAACCTCGAACCGGTACAAGACGCTATCAAGAACAATCTAGCGGAAGCGCGAAAGACTGAGAGGACTGAAGATGTCAAAATCTTAGCTATCGGAAGACCAGCGTCCTACAGAAGGTTATCGACTCTACTGAGCGTCCTGGGTTCGGTTGGCTATTACAGTGGGGGCCCTGAACTCGGGATCTCCGCTTGCCTCAAAGGGTTCAGCCCGGAAATCGATAAGATTGCAGAAGATCTGGAAGAAAGGAGGAAGGTTGCCAATCAAAGGTTGCTTGAAAGACTCAGAAGAGAAGGACTCAATCAAATGAAGCATACGCAGTGGTTCCATGCCAAAGACACTTACAAGGGAATGGGAACCAAAGTCCTAGGGAGTTTCTGCTCTTACCTCAGATTCCAGAGGATAGTAAATCCAACCAAGTATCTCGTCGGGTTCACAAATATGTCACGTGAACTTCCAGGGTTCGGTCAACTCGAGAAGGACTTCGTGAAAGTCTCCTCTAGAGCGCCAGACATGCTTGGGAAGATGATAGAAGGAGGAAAGAAGCCTCCGCTCTCGAAAGTCTTACCTGAAGCATGTGCTCTCTATGGCGGATTTGGAGACGGGCATTCAGTGGCTGCTTCAGGCATATTACCAGCAGGAGTAGAAAAGGAATTCATGCAGACGTTAGAGAAACTTGTCTCAAAATAGTGTTTGATATGACTATCCTATTCCTCAAATTACCCATCAGCGTTAGCAAGTTCTTGAAATAGCCAAGCTGCATAAGAGTCCCCAGTACAAACGTGAGGCATATACCGCTTTGAGAGTTGAGACGTTTATCGCGGCGAGCGATATCACTGGGCCGTTCAACTTGGACCATACTGTTCGTAGCGGACAGACTTCAGAACCAGAGTGGCAACGTCTTGATAACGGATATTGGGACGTTGAACTCATAAATCAAAGGTATGTGAAGTACGAGGTATACTCTGAAGGCACTCCGTCCAGTCCTTGCCTTCGAGTGGCGATAACAAGTGAAACTGTCGACGATGAGCTTTGCAATGCGACCAAACAGTACCTGAGAACCTTGTTTAGATTCAACGACAACCTGGAAGATTTCTATAACGCATTTAGAGACGACCCCTTGGTCAATGCTTTCAGTAAACTCCGAGGGTTGAGGCTCATGCAAGCTTCAAACCCTTTTGAGAGTTTAATATGCTCGGTCTGCTCCCAGCATGCATCTGTCAAAATGTGGAACCTGATGGCTCAGTTGATAAAAAGGACGTACGGAGAGCGGATGACTTTTCCAGATGGAGCTGTCTTCCATACGTTCCCGAAGCCTGAGAAGCTGTCAGCGGCTTTGGAGCGAGAGCTTGAATCAATCTGCAAGACTGGATACAGAGCTAAGTATATCACAGCTGCTTCAAAGCTGATCGTTGAGGGTAGGCTGAATCTGAATCATCTAAGAAATTCCCCCTACGATACGGCTCGAAAGAAGCTTATGGAGGTTCCAGGCGTCGGGCCTAAAGTTGCGGATTGCTTCTTATTGTATGGCGTCGGATGCACGGAGGCCGCGCCTGTAGATATCTGGATGCACCGCATAGTCTCTAAGCTATATTTTGATAATACTAGGATAAGCAAGGAGAAGGCTGGGAAATTCTTGAGGGATAGATTTCATAAGTGGGCTGGGTATGCGCAGATATATCTCTTTCATTACGCAAGATCCTTTTGGCCCAAGAGACCGGTTCCCTAGGTATCGTCTAAACTAACAAAAGGTCTTTAATTATTCCTGAACAATTTAATTCGGAAGTGGGGACAATTCTATGCGGCGTTTTCATCTGGCGTCCGATGAAGAGATCAAGAAAGGTGACACTACTGATGTCTACTTTATTCGTACGCAAGAAATATTGAAAGCCAAAGGACTGTCGAATCTCCACGTGGTGATGGAAGTCACCACGAGTGAGCTTCCCAGAGGATGGCGTTGGGGGATCTTCTGCGGGGTAGAGGAAGTTGCGCATCTTTTCGAGGGAATTCCGGTAGATGTCTTCTCTATGCCTGAGGGAAGCCTCTTCTACCCAAGAGACTACCGCGGACTTCGTGTTCCAGCGATGATTGTAGAGGGTCCTTACGGTGAGTTTTGCATCTATGAAACTCCTCTACTGGGTTTGGTATGTCATGCCTCTGGCGTAGCAACAATGGCTGCTAGAGTGAGAAAAGCAGCTGGAAACAGGTTTCTAATTTCATTTGGAATAAGACGAATCCACCCTGGATTGTCTCGGATGGTAGATCGAGCCACATACATCGGAGGATTTGACGGAGTCTCCAGCCTTTCAGGAGCTAAAGCTATTGGAAAGAAGGCTGTGGGAACCATGCCTCACGCCTTGATTATAGCTCTCGGAGATCAAGTTAAGGCTTGGAAAGCGTTTGACGAGTTGATGCCGAAGGAAGTCCCACGAATAGCTTTGGTCGATACTTACTTCGATGAGAAGACCGAATCGATAATGGCTGCTGAAGCTTTGAAAGATCATCTCGATGGCGTTCGGCTTGACACCCCCGGATCGAGAAGGGGAGATTTCCCAGAGATCATTCGTGAAGTGAGATGGGAGCTGGATGGGCGAGGGTATAAAGATGTCAAGATCTATGTATCTGGCGGTCTTGATGACGAAAGTGTCAAGGTTCTCGGCGAGGCCGGAGCCGACGGGTTTGGTGTCGGAACCTCCGTCAGCAACGCGCCAACAGTCGATTTTGCTCTTGATATAACTGAGGCGGAAGGAAAACTTGTAGCAAAACGTGGAAAGCTAGGCGGAAGGAAGAAGGTCTGGCGTTGTCCTAATTGCTTAATAGATATTGTTTCCAGAATTGGCGAGAGCCAGCCGAACTGTCCGAAATGTAGTGGCGAAATGAAACCGATGCTCCAACATCTTATTGAAAAAGGGAAAGCCGTCGCTAAACTGCCTAATGTTGATGAGATCAGAGCATATGTTCTAGAGCAACTTCAGAAGATAAACGAGTAAATCTACTCGGCTCTCGCTCTTGCGCGAAGCTTTCTCAAGACCTTTCGCTTAAGCTCCGTACCGCAAACTCTACAGAGGGCGCTACCATATCCCGGCGGATACTTCTTGAAACAAGCTGGACAAGAAAGAATCCAGTCAAATTCATACGAGATACCGAAAGTTGCCAATGGTAGGTATCTAAGTCTTAAACGTTCTGCGACGTTCTGAATTGCGTAGTCGTCGCTGACTATGGTCGGTGCCTTGCCATCCAACTTTAGATTTAGAGCTAACGCAAGAATTTGACGGTCAGCCGCTGAAAGAACTTGGTCTTCTCCAAGTTGAGACGACGCGTTTCGAACAGTATTTCGAGATCGAAGGTCGGGCATCTTGACTATGAGCTTGCCACTATCACGTGATGTGTTGAACCGTAAGGATGCCATGGTTCCCTCTGGAAGTTCATCAGCCACCGCTGGAACAGAGTACGCCATGCCTTCCATCGATGACGGATTAACGCCCATTATGAATGCAGAAGTATCTAGAACAAAGACCCTCACTCGATTCTACGCTCCAATGACGGAACGCGGCTCAAACTTCTCCCTAGATAGGGTGCGCCTAGCCTAATGAAGACCGTCTTATGTTTAGATTTGTTAATTGCGATAGCGGACTTCGGCATGAGTTCACGTTGATATCGTCCATCGACAACGACCGACGCCTTCAACTTCGGATCAACAAGGGTTATACTGAGCCCCTCTTCTGAAGGCATTACAAACGAGCGAAAAGGCTCAAGTGGACAGATGAAAACAAGCGCAAAGGCATCAAGAGAAGTCTCCAAGACAGGCCCTCCCGCCGACAGTGCATGAGCTGTGGAGCCTGTTGGTGTAGCTACTATCAGACCATCTGCTCTAGAATCTACTAGATGGCGTTTTCCTGTGTATATACTGAATTCAATCATCTTAGATGGAATAGGTGAAGCGACTAAAACTTCGTTGAGGCCGTCTGTCAGCAACTTGCCTTCAAGGTATAAGGATAGTTTCCAATGTTCCTCCAGCCTATACTTGCCTTTCAAACACTTTGCTATGGCTTCTATCGCGTCGCCTGGGTCAACTTCAGTCAAGTATCCGCGTCTTCCCATATTTACCGCTAGGATTGGCGTCTCAGGCTTCGGGATAAGCATGCATGTCTTGAGAACGGTTCCGTCTCCACCAACCGTGATAGCTGCATCAACGTTCATCTCTGAGAAAGGTTTTCCATCATCGAGGTTGCGAGCTCGCGCGAACTCAGCCTCCGGAACCACAGCCACTCCTCTTCTC
>Ga0315312_1002700_pt1 | contig 12028 bp, 11 predicted proteins | sample TDP7_MG_FD_203629 | JGI IMG/M metagenome (GOLD analysis project Ga0315312, IMG submission 203629) | Freshwater sediment microbial communities from Lake Towuti, South Sulawesi, Indonesia - TDP7 | ecosystem: Environmental > Aquatic > Freshwater > Lake > Sediment | place: Indonesia: South Sulawesi... | reverse complement strand
AACTGGTTGAGATGTGTGACGATTTAGACTTATGCTTTCATGTGGAACCCAATCGGGATGTAAGCCTCTATCCCAAGGGTAAACGGTTTCTCCGTTACGCCGGTTGGATGGAAGACAGTTGGGAAAAAGGCTGGGCCTGCACTGCCGAATCTCTTACCACAGATGGAGATATTGCTCAAATTAAAACCAAAACTTCAGGTGGAACGGGAACCTTATACCGTGTAACGGTGTTCTCAGTAGACTCCAGTGTTTTTAAGAAGCTTCTCTTAGAGTTGAAGGGATCAGATGCGGATACCCAATATTCTGTGAAGGTTGTCACTGAGGATGATGCGGAGTACACGGTTCAAGCCCTAACAGCAGCTCCAACCTCCTACACTGTTTTGGAATGGGATTTAACTTCTGTGATCACAGGAGCAAACAAGACCGTAAAAAACGTGAAGCTCGGCATCTCAAAAACAGGTAGCCAAGGCATCCTCTATTTTAAATGGCTAGGTTTCTTCCCTGCAACTCCTCCTTATCAGAAGGTAACGCTGGACGCGGCGACAAACGTTCACGCCGGAGCCTTTCAGCGAGACTCCAAGAAAGCTCGGAACATGATTATTGTGAAGGGCGATAAGTTCACATATAATGTTCCGCCTGACTCGGATGAGTGGACGAAGGAGCCTGCGCCGACGATTATTGAGGAAGATAATGCTGCGTTTTGGTTGTCGAGCGCCTATGACGACGGTGGAACCATTGGAACACCAGTCATTTCCGCCGACACTTTAGACAAAATGGCTGGCGTTCAAAGCACTAAAATCGTGGTGGGAAGCGGGACTCAACAACACTGGGCAATATATCATGATTATAGCCCGCCTGAAGACTGGTCGACAAAACATTATATCTTCCTTTATTGGCAGGGGCAGAATACGGGGAAAACTTTTAAGATCGGTTTTAACACGTCCGGCGGCTATTTTGAATACAACTGGATTGATAATTTTACTGGTTGGCAGCTGCTGGTCCTGGACATGGATAATCCTACCTATGTGGACGGAAACCCCACTTGGAAGAGCGTTGTGAGGGTAGCGATAAAGACAGATATGACAAACGTTTCAGGAACCTTTCGCATCGATGAGGTTATTCTCTCTGCCACTCGATTTGCCTGGGCAGCGGAGCATTGTACTCTCAGCAACGATTCCGACGCGAAAGCCGGTATCTACAGCTTGAAAGCTAAATTGGAGGAAGGCGTGCTCAACGATTTCTATCGCTTAAGTAACGGATTAATTAAACATGAAACGTTTACGGGCTCTTGGGATGAGGCCTTTTGGGATGAAGGCTTCTCAGGGGACGCGTTAGATGTGGGAGACGCCTATGTCGAAAACAATCAGCTCGTATGCAAAATAAAGGAAGGCGTGCCAGCGACGGGAAGCAAGGAATGCCATGCATACCTAATCAGCAAGAATCCTATTGATTTGACGAGGGGCTACGTCTTCGAAGTCAAGATAACCATAGACCTTCCTCCTTGTGAGCATGAACACGCCTTCTTAGTTTTGGTTAAGGATAAGCACACGGACAAAGATTGGGGAGAGACGGCAGGCTGTGATTTAGGTGCCTTAGCGGAAAGGGGTGATGCCAATCCTCCAGGTTGGTATGCCCAAGAATGGGGACCTACGTGGGACGCGGGGAATAGAAATCCGTGGGGAGTAACGAAATACGGCATAAATTCACCCATTTTAAAGCTGGTTATTGATGAAAACAAGGTTAAAGGCTACTTTAACAATGAGCCCGTTTTCGAGTATACACGACAATACTTCACAGCGGAACAAGGCTATGTACGCTTGGATGCCGACGGTGGTCAGGACTGTGCCATGTCCGTATTCAAATATGAGAAGTTTGACGATTTCAAGATTTACAAGGGCACAAAAATTTATGTGGAAGGCTTAGCTGCAGGCTGGAAAGTGGAGCTTTGGAGCGGCACCAACGCGTCACCGGGCGAGAAAAAGGCGGAGGCAATAGTGCCAGCCGAAAGCAGCATCGCCGAACTTGACGTCCTCACCCTCGTGTTTCCGTTCACAGGCTTCTTCAAGGTTTACAATGACCAAGGCGTACTAGATCATACTTCTCCTGATTATTCAGACGTTTGGGGAGGCGACCACTATAAGGCTAAGCAGCTTGCCGCAGACGTTGAGCATCTAATCTACTTCCCGAGAAGTAAAGACCTTGCCATAAACGCCTTGGCTTTGAAGAAGCTGAAGTTTTGGATGAAACATGACCTAGTAGAGGAATCTTGTAGACTCATCTTAGCCACCGATGACCAGAATTATTACTATATAGATTTCTGGCCGATGTCAAAATGGAAGACGCTTTTTGAGTTTAACGTGGGCTTCATGCAAAACATTGAGTTTGAAGAAGTTGGGTCGCCTCAACTAAAGCAAATTAATTACATAGGATTTCTTTACCCTAAGGAGTCGCAGGTATCTTGGTGTAAAATTGATGAGTTAAGGTTTGAGGGTGAAACAGAGGCTTGGGGCATCGCAAGGGATGAAGAAAGCATAGCCGACATTGGCTTGCAACCCGAAAAAATTTTCAGCACATACTATAAAACACAGAAAGACGCTCAAGACGCGGCTGAATACTTTTTGTTTATTCTGAAAAATCCTCCGCTCGTGAAGGGCTCCTTAACTCACCCCTGGGGCTTGCCTCAGCTCCGAGCGGGGGAAATCGCCATCGTTAATGTTCCAAACGAAAACATAAACAACGAGGAAATGATTGTGAAAGAAGTAATTCATGTTATTCCGGCAGCTTCCAGCAAACTCACCACAGAAATCAGTTTGGCGGGGGTTCCACACGCTCTCACCGATCCTCAGAAGCGGTTAAAGGAACACATTGAACGCCTAACCAAAGCTGATGTGTACGCCGAAAACGTTGAGATTCTCGCTACCCCACTCAAAGAAGCCCTACAAATCACCGATGTTTTAACGTGGATTGAAGAGTACTTGCTCACAGACGTCATGTCTATTACGGATTTGCTTAACGCTCTTATTGATGCTCTTTTAAGTGATAACATAAGCATAAGTGATTATTTGCAGGCAAGATGGATTTGGGACGAATTTAACGCCATAACAGATTGGACGGTTCTTACAGGGACTTGGAGTGTTTCAGATGGCCTGTTGCATCAAACCGAAACAACCACGGGTAGAAAAAACATTAAATACACTGGAGGCAACGATTTTCCACGAGATTTTTTTGCTGAAACGAGAATCAAAATGGTTGCCCAGGATCAGGTCCCGGGAATCTACTTCAGAATTGGCGCGGGCGGACCGGGACAAAACGATTATGAGGCAAGCCTCAATCAACCTGCTACCTCCAGGGTTAAAATTGGGAAACATGTTAACGGAGCATGGACAGAGCTTGCTTCAGCGAATAGAACGTTATCGTTAGGGACTTATTATAAGCTCAAAATTGACCAACGTGATGAGGGCACTGGGATACGTATAAAGGTTTGGTTTGAGGATGAAGCGTCGCCATGCATAAACTATCTGGATGACCCAAGGGCTCATGGTGACGGCGAGGTTTCGCTTGGTGTTTGGAATAGTGTCGAAGGTGCCCAAACAGACTACGATTATTTCTGGATGTGGACAGAGTGATCATCGAGAAAACATATCTCTGCCCCATAATCGGAAGCGGAACACGAGAAGACCCTCGGAGGCCCAGCCTTGCCGATGTACCAATCGATAAAGCCTGGTTCATGATCGAGTTAGGCAAAGTCGAAGGGAATGATTTTTGTTTAATTAGCATAGTGGCTGATGAAATGGATCATCAAAAAATTGCCTTGGGCAAAGATGATGTTCACTTTGCTACGCGAACATTGTTACGGGTAGATTCTTCCACTCTGGATGTCCTCAAAAACAAGTTTCCAAAGCTCCTCGAAAAGTTGGAGAATGTTAAGAGCTGTTGGGTTACGCTTCAACAACAAACTGGAAAGGAGGAATAAGAGTGAGTGAAAAAATGATGATAAAGGATGAAGCCTACGCGATTATAGAATACAGGGATGGAAGAAGAGAAATCGTGAAAGCAGATCCCGACTTAGTCGTCAACGCAGGCCTAAACTTCTATCAGCAACGCATGTACAGCGACACGCCCACAAAGATGACCCATGGAGCCGTTGGAACAGGCACAAATGTACCAGCTGCGGGAGACACCGCTCTACAGACAGAGGTTCTTCGCAAAAGCTTAACGGTGACAACAAATCCATCAACCGGCAAAGCCCACCTCGAGTTTGTCATAGACTACACGGAAGCCAACGGAAACACATTAACCGAAGTCGGCATCTTCAACGCAGCCGAGGGCGGAACAATGCTGATGAGGAAACTGTTCGCCAGCAGCATTTCGAAAACCAGCGACAAGAAGATCACGGTTGTGGCGGAAACAACCATAACGGCGGCGTAAAAATGGTGGAGCTCGTCAACGTCATTGCTGCGGCTGTTTGCGGCTTCATCTTGGGGATGGCTGTGCATAGTGCTTGGCTGCACACGAAAGGGAAGAAGCGAAGGTGGGGGATCGAGCATGATTAGAGAATGGAAGAGGGTGAGAGCGAGCGTGGCTACCGGCTTCGTCACCCTAATCCAGAGCACCACACCGGAGGAGTGATGCCCAACGAAAAGTAGCGATGAAGTTCTTAAGCAGCTCCGGTTCGGGGACCTCATCGAGGTGGAGTGGTGGGACCATTCTAAGCGAGAGATCCGGCTGAAGAGCAAGGGACGAAAGCGATATCTTGTTTTTGATGTGCCCGTGAAATCCGTTGGCATATTCTGTGGTGTAGCTGGCGAGGAAGCCAAACACATCATCCTCATCCGCGACATCTTCATCTGGCCAAGTATGGGTGATTTCGACGTTGACGCGGTGGCCATTCTGTTGGGAGTGTCGAAGAGCATTAAGATGATCGCTTCTGAGCTGCTGGACCCTAAACTTGCCGCACAGCTGGAAGTTGCTTGGGAGAGGGGTCAAGTTCGCATCATCAAGCGTGGTAAACGAGTGAAAATACGCACGGAGGAGGAGGATTGAGGAGTCTAATTCGCAAGGCCTTAACCAAAACTGTCCGGACAAAGAAGCGGGAGATGGAGCTTCCCCCAAGCGAACACATAGTGTGGATGGTGTACTTCGCATCCGTCAGCCTCATCGGACTAACAGTGCTGGAGGTCCTCCACATGACTTACTTCCATGCTTGGAACAGCGAGGTCTTCAGCGCCATCACCGGCCTAATCGGCACCATAACAGGCATATTCATCTCGCAGAGGACGTGAAAGCCTCAATGAAGATGAATGATGAAAAAAAATATTTTTTTATTACATACAGGGCCTTCCGCAGGATCGCTAAGGAAATTGAAAAGTTAGAGGGAAAAGACTTTGTTAAGGCTGAGTCCTTTTCTGAACGTGACAGAATATCTCGGATCTTTGCTGCTGAGTGTTATGTGTTGGCGAAGAAGTTTGCGAAGGAACAGAAACACAAACTCAGCCTGCAGTACATGAAGCTTGCCTGTAAACTTCTGAACATGTCTCTGAGACCGAAAAAACTGTCTGATTTAGAGGAAATCAGGAAGGTTTTGGCGCAAGTCAAAAAGGGGCAAGCGGTTAAATGAGTATCGATTGGAGAAGCCAACCCACCACTATTCCAGCCCTATGGCGTGAAATTGAAAAGCTACGGACTATTCAACTGCAGGATTCGGAGCGTCGAGACGTATGGTTTGTGGCGAAGGCTTTAGCTGAGGTAAGCGATCAACCACCAAATGAGGTGTTCAAGCGTACTCTGCCAAGAGACGAAGAGCAGCTCGAGAACATTTTGAAGCTTTATGAAAAGATTAAGGGTCAAACCCTAGCTGAGATGATTAAGGAACCATTCTTTTCAGAAGTCTTCCTCAATTTCTACCCGACACCTTACCAGCTAAAATTTCTGACAGACACAAGCAAGCAAATAGCAACCCGTTGGAGTCGTCAAAGCGGCAAAACCAAAAGCTTCGGCATCAAAGGCTTAAAATTCTGTGTATTGCATCCCATGAGCCAAGCCATCATCGTGGCTCCTGGGCTTAGGCAGAGCATGCTTGTCTGTGACCGCTTCGAGGAAACCTATTATCAGATGGCTGAGCCTGCCCGAAAGGCTTGGATATCCAAGCTGCAGAGAACAAAGGTAACCTTTCACAACCGTTCCCGCATGAAGTTTCTACCGTATAGTTTGCATCGGCTTAGAGGTGAAACCAGCGACCTCATCTTCGTGGACGAGGCGGCATTCATTCGCGATGATGAGGTGCTATTTGATAATGTTCTCAAGCCAATGATGGCCACTCGATGGAAGAAAGGCGCCCAAATAATCGCCAGCTCAACCCCCTGGGGACGAAACAACATGTTCTATCGATTCTGTAAAGACCCGAAGATAGCGTCAGAGTGGAGTCAACATCACGTAACATGGAAAGAAGCAGTGCAAGCCGGCTTGATTCCGCTGGAATTCATTGAGAAACAGAAACGTGAAATCTTGTTAGATAGGTTCCTTCGCGAATATGAAGCCGAGTTCACAGAGGACATCGACCGCTGGCTACCCCAGGATTTAATCTCAAGGTGTGTGAGCAGTGACATAGAACCCTGGGACTTTGAGGACTTCTTTACGGGAAAAGAAGTCTTTCTGGGCGTGGATTTGGGTAAAAAAGTAGACTACAGCGTGGTTGTAGCAGTCGAGAAAATTGGCGACAACATCTTGCTTAGACACGTCAAGGTTTTCGATTTAGAAACTCCCTACGCATCCGTCATAGGCTATGTTAAGGTTTTGTGCGAACGTTGGCGCTCAACCATCAGAGTGCTGGTTGATCAAACAGGCGTGGGGGAGTACATTGTTGAGGACATGAAACGGGCTGGAATAAACGCCCAGATAGAGGGCGTAACATTAACCATGCCCACAAAAGAGGAGATCTGCAGCTACTTGAAACAGAAGATGCAAAACAAACAGTTCAGCCTCTTTTACGATAACGAGATAATTAGCAACCTTAACATCGAAACTTTCGAGTTAACCAAAGACGGACGCATCCACTTTGCACATCCAGAAGGCACACACGACGACATCTACTGGGCTATCGCCTTAGCATGCACAGCCAGCCGATCCGAACCTTCAGCACACTTAGTGAAGGCGTATTGAATGAGACGCAGAGAGCTATTTGAAATTCAGAGGTACGCTCGCGTCTACGACGGAAGGGAAGGAAAGTTCATCATTAGCCTCTCCTACAAGACCGCAACGGACATAACGCCTCGCACGATTCGGGTGGCTGAGGCCTTCGGGCTTGGTGTGGACCAGTATCAGAAGCAGGTGATCTACGATAATGTGGAGCTTAAAATCGGTCCAAAGGACATCGTGTATCTCACGGGTGACAGCGGGAGCGGCAAGTCTGTGCTGTTAAAGGCTTTCAAGAAGGATCTGGGAGCCGAAGCGGTGGATATGGCGGATATCCAAGTCGAACCAGATAAGCCATTAATTGACACGGTGGGCAAAACCCTTGAAGAGGGCCTCGAGCTGCTCTCTCGAGTAGGCCTCAATGACGCCTTCCTCTTTGTACGCCGCTATGACCAGCTCAGTGACGGCCAGAAATACCGGTATCGACTCGCGAAGCTAATTGAGAGCGGCTCCCAGTGGTGGATCATGGACGAGTTCTGCTCCACGCTGGATCGAGATACTGCTAAGATTGTGGCGTTTAACGTGCAGAAGTTGGCGAGGCAAGAAGGGAAGGCGATTTTAGCAGCCACAACGCACACCGATCTCTTCGAGGACCTCAAGCCTTCCGTTCACATCCACAAAAAGTTTGGAAAAGAGATCAAAGTCAGCTACTATCCCAACGAGGTCAACAAAACATGCTCCTTGACTAAGAAGATGTACGTCGCAGAGGGATCTATTGAGAACTATCATAAACTTTCAGGGTTTCATTACCGAGACAGCAGCCCGGTAGCCGCAGTGTACAAGGTTTTCGTTTTGAAGCGTGAAGACGAGGTCTGCGGCGTCATCCTCTACAAGTACCCGGGCTTAGCGTGTCAGGGGAGAAGGGAAGCCTTCGGCAGAGTGTTGACCATCCAAGAGCTGAATCGAGACCTAACCACCATCGCCCGTGTGGTGGTCCATCCGAAATACCGCACCATAGGCCTCGGCGCCAAACTGGTCAAAGAAACTCTGCGTCTGGTTGGCAAGCCTTATGTCGAGATGATCGCTGTCATGGCCAAGTACAACCCCTTCGCAGAGAAAGCAGGAATGCGAAAAATCCTGGAAAGTAAGCCCAACCCGGCGATCCTCGAAGCCACAGAAAAACTGAGAAAGCTGGGCTTCAACCCAGTTTTCCTATCCTCAGAAAAATACAACATCCGTCAGCTGAGAGCTCTTGGAGCGGTTACTCAGGTGAAAACAATCCTCAAGGACCTCTCTAAGGGGGTGGGAATCTACCGAAAGCGCTTGTTGTCCGGCCACAAAGCCTACTACACCCACAAGGAGTTTTGCAAACATATGGAGGGAGCCGACGTTAAGAAATTAGCGAAAATGCTCCGAATCCTCAGCTTCCTAACACAAATAAAAGTCTACCTATTCTGGGAAAGAGCTTGAAAATTTTATGTTACTTTTAATCATAAAGGAATACTTCCATAACATTTTATGGGAGGTGTTCTCTTGGAAAGGAAATTTTGGAGGAATTGCAGGAAAGGATCATCAAAAGTTTTTTGGATGCACTGGTCTTGGCGGAGTTGAGGAACGGCAGCGCTATGAGCGGCTACGACGTGATTGCCTTCATTCACAGAAAATTTCATCGTTTGGTTAGTTCAGGAACGGTTTACGCCCTGCTATATTCCATGGAGAGGGACGGGTTGATAAAAGGGAGACTGTCAGGGAGAAAGAGGGTCTATGTCCTAACCGAGAAGGGCGAAGAAACCATCAAAGTCGTTTTGAATGCGCACGAGAGGATTCTGAGCTTTATGGCAAACCTACTAAAGTGAATAAAGCCCCTCCTAGGTCTCCTCGGTTACCGTGACCCTTTCAACCTCTTTAAGCCAGGGGATCTTAGGCGGAACCTTTGAAAGTTCCTCAAATATCTCCTTTTCAATTTGTTCATTTGGTATTTCCTTACTTTCTTCAACGAGGGAAATAATTATAGTAGCTTTTTTGGTCAATAGCGAACCCGGAGGACGGGTTTGACACGATCCAGAACATAAGATTTGGGAGTCACGCGTGCCTCAAATTGGAATCACTTTTTCCTTTACAAACCTTATTTTATGAATGTACCACACATAATGGTGCCTAACGGCGTCCTTGATGAAATCTGCGAGACCAGTGTACCCGTATTCAGGATGCTCCCTAATGAGCTCTTCAACGGCAGATATCATCTCAGAAGGCAACTTTAGGGTTCTGTAACGCTTAACATCGCCCTTTGCCATTGCCGAAACAACCATACTAAACACAGTGCTGGCTAATACCTGCCAACGCTACGGCAGTCATGGGATACGTCATTTGCTTTTTTGGCTCCCTGCGTTTATTCATTGTGTAACCGTGAAAACGCGTCAACGGTTACAATTATTTGTGGGTAAGGCTCGAATCTCCCCCTTGATTTTACTGAACCCACGCTCTATTGTCTTCTCCGGCATACGCCGCCGAACCTCAGGTCAAAACGAGCGCTTCACTTTTCGTGGCATAGGGATTCGCCCAAGGCGCTCCTACGCTTCTGTAACCGTGACCTTCTCTACTTCTTTCATCCATGGGATCCTTGCTGGTTCCCTTGAGAGCTCCTCCAAGATCTTCCTCTCGATCTCCTCGTTTGGCTTTTCGGCGCTCTCCTCCACAAGAGAAACTACAATAACCGCTTTTTTGCCCATTCTGTTCATCACCCTTAGTAAAATGAGGCGCTTTTCTTTAGATAAAATTGGACAAGGCCTGAGTGAAAATTTAGGTTACGAAACTTTAAGTACCCCTACCTCTACCAAGTAGCGGTAGGGCTACTTTACCCTTCAGGAAGGGATTCCTGTTGAATCCCTGTTGTGAGAAGCGGATCCATAATGTGGTAGTGGCCATTTGCTTTTGTAATGAGGCTGGTCTTCACTAGAGTGTTTAATGTACCCGCAATCGTGGAATTCGGTAGTGAACGACCCTCTCGCGCTTCTAAGGTGGCTTTGATTTGTGCCCAGCTTGCCGTGCCGACCTTAGCGAGGAAGTTGAGGACGACCCCATAGCGGTGCGACAGGGTGGTTAACTTTAGCGCTTCCGCTCTGGCTAGTTTGCCGCCCTTATGAACTATCTCATCAACTAGACCTTTATTGCATGCATTGCAGTCGCGGCACTCTGCGCCAAATAGGGTGAGCCAGCCTACAACACCGTCCAACTTCTCTATTGCATAATGTATTACGTCAGTGGGAGCAGGGATTTCGATTTGCTGAAATCCCGCCACCAAGTAGGCTTCGGCTTCTCTAGGATCAAAATTACGCATATGAATTTCGGTGTAATGCCTGCCATAAAGTGGCGATTCGGTATCGTCAAATCCTAGAAAGTCGAAGAGCAAGCCGACCTCAGAGCCTGTCACAACAAGAGTTGTGTGGCGGTCAGTGTCTGCTATATGGGCAAATAGGCGCGGGATCTGCTTATCTCCGCGAATGAGCTGTATTTCATCAAAGGCTGCAAGGAACTTTATGCCTTGCTTCAAGGCCCAAACATCAATTTTATCAAATAAATCTGGGAGATCCACTCCAGTTTTGCTCCAGTCCAGACTAATGGCATTGCCTAGAATCTCGACACCTTTTACTCTTGCCAGTGCATCGCGAAGAGTATGCAACCATTTTCGGTTGATTTGATTGAAGGCAGCCTCCAGCTTGCGAACGATATCAGCGCGTGAAGGATTATAGGATAACCCACGTAAATCTAAGTTAATATAAGGAAAGCCTGACTCTACGAGCGCTACGTTCATGAATGAGGTTTTCCCGGTTCTCCGAGGTCCAATTATCACAATAAGCGACGCATAAGCCACCGCGTCGGAGAATAGTTTAAGTTCCGCGTCACGGTTAAATAAATCAACTCTGTTCACTTTCGGCTGAGGGTCAAAGTACATAGTAGAGGCACCCCTACTAAGTAGGGGTAGGGATACTAATTAAGGTTTCGGGCATCGTTAGGTGTGAGATGGCATAAAAGCTGATAAGCGATCTAAAATCGGCTTATTAGCGGAGGAAACGAAGGCGCCAAAACTTATGGCTTAGATATACGCATGGATAAGGTTTGTCTATTTTGGGAAAATCCAATCACAGGAGTAAGTTATTAAGGAAACTTTAACTCTTTGTTAAAGCGATTGATGCGTGGATGTGGGGCGAGATGCCTGAGGAGAGGTTGTCCTACTATGTTTCTGAGGCTAAGAAGTTCCTTGAAGCTGCCTTGATTGAGTTTGAGAGAGGGGAGAAGGAGAAAAGCGATGTTATAATCAGGGACGCGGCTGAAAAGGCTTGGAATGCCATTCTTCAAGCTACAAAAGCTCTCCTCATTGGGAGAGGCTTCCCCGAGGAGAAGGTTAAGTCACATAGGGACAGTAGGCTGGCTCTAAACTTACTCGAGTTGAAGGATCCTCAAATTAGGACTAGAGGTTTTCGTGACAGGTTTGGTGCAAGGGAGCATTACCTTCACGAGATGTGCTTCTACGAAGGGGAATACCTACCTGAAGGAGTTAGAGACGACATATCAAAGGTTAAGAGCTACATTGATGATGTGGAGGAGGCTTTAAAAGAATAGCGCGGCTTCGATGGCGAAGATGCTCCCGATCCTCAGCTTCTTAACACAAACAAAAAGTCTACCTATTTTGGAAAATCCCACCTTCACTCAACCTTAACTATACGGTAATGTAATAAAAACATTAAAAACCAGAAATTTTGGTGCGGGGGAATAGGTTATCACACTCGTTCACACACTCGCATCCCCGTCGAGATGCGGGCTTAAATAAATGTTCATTCTACCTTTAAATAGGTTGAACGGATAGAGCTGGTAGCGCGTGAAACTAGATAGAATAGCA
>Ga0315312_1002699_pt1 | contig 12029 bp, 11 predicted proteins | sample TDP7_MG_FD_203629 | JGI IMG/M metagenome (GOLD analysis project Ga0315312, IMG submission 203629) | Freshwater sediment microbial communities from Lake Towuti, South Sulawesi, Indonesia - TDP7 | ecosystem: Environmental > Aquatic > Freshwater > Lake > Sediment | place: Indonesia: South Sulawesi... | reverse complement strand
AAAGGTTAAACAGAAGGTGAAAAGCTTATGAATGTCAGCTCTACGTTTGCTGAACACAAAGCCAAGGCTCCTCTCAAGCTCAGGGTATACGTTCTCACATGCAGTACCTCACGATATAGAGATGAACAATCTAGAAAGAGCGTAGAAGATCCATCGGGAGATATCATTGAGAATCATCTAGCCAAGGCAGGTCACACCGTGGCGGGCAGAAAGCTTGTTCCGGACAATGAAGCTATGATCAAACAGACTCTAAGAGAAATGTTAAGCCAGAGAGATATTGACGCTATCATTGTAACCGGAGGCACAGGCATCTCTCCCAAGGACATTACAATAGAAGTCGCTAGAGACCTCTTTGAGAAAGACATCCCAGGATTCGGAGAGCTCTTCAGAAAGATAAGTTACGATGAGATAGGGTCGCCAGCGATATTGACGAGAGCTGTAGCAGGAGTTGCAAAGTCCAAGCTAATATTCTGCTTACCGGGTTCACCCGACGCAGTCAGTAGAGCGATGGCGTCGCTGATCGTGCCTGAGATAGGCCACATGGTCAAGCATATTAGAGAGAGCTAAACCTTCTTGGCGATATTCATGATACGCGATACCTACGGCAGACCTCTCACGAATCTTCGAATCGCGGTAACTCAGGAATGCAACTTAGAATGCTTCTACTGCCACAAGGAGGGGCAATACTACGCCAGTACTCAAATGGAACCGATCGAGATAGCAAGAATCACGAGGATCGCTACTGATTTCGGTGTTAGAAACGTCAAGATAACCGGAGGGGAGGCCTTATTGAGAGAAGACCTCAGCCAGATCATATACTTGATACATCAACTCCCAAATGTGGAAGAAGTATCGCTTGTCACAAATGCAAGGCTGTTGACATCCAAGAAAGCATTGGACCTTAAGAAGAGCGGTCTTGCTAGAGTCAACATTAGTATACCTTCAATTCTTCCTGAAACGTACCGTCGGGTTACCGGAGGAAACCTGTGCGACGCCATCAATGGCGTAAGAGCCGCAATTCAGGCTGGACTGAACCCCGTCAAGATAAATATGGTAGTTGTACATGGCGTGAACGAAGACGAGATCAACCTGATGATGAATTTCTCAAGGAATTTCGGGATCACGCTTCAACTAATCGAATTGGAGCCTGTCAATATCGATCGGGAATCATACGATCTTTATCACCACTCACTTGAAGCTATTGAGCGGGATCTAGCTTCGCGATCGACGAAAGTTGAATCGAGGCCTTTGATGCAAGGGAGGAGGATATATACACTCGAAGGGGCTAGGGTTGAAGTCGTCAAACCTGTAGAGAACACATCCTTCTGTATGAAATGCACAAGAATGAGGTTGACTAGCGATGGGAAGTTGAAGCCCTGCCTCATGAGAAACGACAATCTAGTGGACATATTGACTCCACTTAGGAAAGGTGAATCAGATGACTATTTGCGTGCGGTTTTCAGGAAAGCTCTAGAGGCGAGAGAACCTTACCATAAGGTAACGCCGCAATCGATAGATGTAAAGAAAAGAAAAGCCTAGATCGTCCAAACTTTTTAAGGTCTAGGAAAAGCTGACGCATTGACTATCTCGTCAATTATGAGCGTAGTAGATCTTGACGAGATCTTGAGTAACCTCATCTATTCTTCCGAATCCGAAACGAGTCAGTTGCACAATTTGGTCCTTGGCTTCTTGCTTAAGGCCTTGTTCGCCGACTCCTTCAGAAATTTCCGCTGTGGGCATAACTACATTTACTCTCAAATTGCCAACTTCAGGAAGCCAGTGTATAAGTGAAGCATTCAATTTCCTAGCTTCGTGGTAAGGTTCGCTATGAAAACTTGCCTCAACTCTATCTTCCAATATCTTATCGATGGTTACATTGAACAACTCCATGAATCTGATGACTTGCCCTTTTCTCAGCGAGGCAAAGTCTTTCTTCGAAATAAGGAGGCGAGCTTCATTGTTAATAGGCTTCACCTCAAGCTTTCTATGTCCTCTCTGAGAATAACTCGGATGTAAGGGAGGCTTCGAAGTATAAGTTCTCGAGACTCCACTCACAGAAACAGGCACAGGGTCTTCAACATAGAAGTACCTGTTCGCCCTCGAGTCAACTATCTTTCTATTGTAGGCGTAAATGTTATCCCAACTCAAGGTAGCATCCACAGGTCTTGGACCAACCTCGATAACGATCTTTCTCAAGGCTTCCGAAGTTATCCCTCTCCTCCTCAGCGCGATCAATGTCCCAAGTCTGGGATCGCTGAAATCCTTCGCTAACCCCTCCGCTAAGGCTTTAATAATCTTCGACTTGCTTAAGGCTGCTCCCGCAATCTTCAATCTCCCGTAATGGATGGCCTCGGGATAGTTCCAGCCCAAATGCGAATACATGTACCGCTGTCTCACCATGTTTGTGACATGCTCCTTTCCTCGAATGATATGAGTTACACCCATCAAGTGGTCATCTACACCGCATGCAAAATTATACAGAGGCCAAACTCTGTATCGGCTTCCAACTCTCGGGTGAGGGCTTCTTTCTGTATTGATTATCCGCAACGCAGGCCAATCTCTCACAGCGGGATTTGGATGCGTAAGATCCGTCTTCAACCTGACTATGGCGTCGCCTTCATTGAAAGTTCCGTTGAGCATTCGGTTCCACTTGGCTAGATTCTCATCAGCGGGCAAATCTCTGCAGGGGCATGGACGCGCCGCCAAGACTTTCTGAACAAAATCCTCCTTCTTGCATGTGCATACGTAGGCTCCCCCCATCTCAAGGAGTTTCTCAGCATGTTCATAGTAGATTGGAATTCTGTCGCTCTGAATGAACTCTTGATCCCATTCACATTCAAGCCATCTGATGTCTTCGCGTATGAGATCATAGTACTCAAGGACTGATTTCTTCAATCTTGGATCTGTGTCTTCAAACCGGAGGATGAACTTCCCTTTATACATTCTAGCATAGTCATGCGAAAGGATGATAGCTCTGACAGAACCTAGATGAAGAACACAATCAGGATTCGGGGAGAATCGAGTTACAATAATTCTATACTTATCTGCGTTAGGGAGGGGTGGAAGGATCTTCTCTTCCTTAATCCTCTCTTCTGCCAGTAACTCAGGCCAGCTTTCTTGAATGATTGACCTCTGTTCAGCTACGGTATACTCATTCACCTCTTTGACGACTTCCGCGACAAACTTCATTATGTCTCTTGCTTTCGGCTTGAGGTCTGGTCTTTCACCGAGGATTCTTCCTGTTACAGCTCCAGCATCCGCTTTCCCTTCGTGTTTGACAGCGTTCAGTAGTGCGATCTTCCGAGCGAGTTGCTTGATATCTTCAGGCTTCGTCAATCGCTCCTCTCCATATTATCATGACGTGTCTTGAAGGGTTCTCCAGCATCTCTCCTTGGTACAGAACTTTCCCATCGACATCGGATTTCAGGTTTCTCAAGACATGTTTTCGAGAGACTGTCTGAGCTATCTTCTCTCCTTTCCTCACTTCCTCTCCCAAGTCGACAATGTATCTGAGATGCCGCGCCCGTATTTCCTTTATGTAGACTTTCTCGCCTGCTTTGAGATGTATCGGCTCTTCTCCCGATATCTTGATTATAGTCGAATTCTTGACAGTAGAGTTATTTTCATCAACGATATGTTCGTACGCTCGCTCATATATAGTCGGCACGTAGACCTCGCTAGTTTCCTTGATGCGGCGCACTTGTATCAGACTAACTTCTCTTGGAACCAGTTTTCCTTGTTCTGTGATGATGATCGCATTCAGCCTGTCCTTCTTCGGTAAGATTTCCTCCACTCCCTGAAAGTATCTGATGAAGATCTCGGTACCCCTCATTTCGTGACCGCCCTTTTCCTAGAAGAGGTGCTCATTCGTCAATGTAGCTCCGTCACCTGCACCGCTTCTTAGGCTGTCCAATCCGGTCTCTTCTCGGATCCTCTTCTCCACAAGACTTCCATATTCCGGAAGTGTATTCACGAACACCGATGGCCCTGTATCCATTGAGTACCACACCGGGACCTCTTCCCTTGATCTCATGTCAGTAACGGTCTCCATTACCCGTAAGGTCTCGGGCTTCAGCACGAACAGCCTTGAATCACCTGTCATTGTGGTCGCGTGCAGGTTCAATGTATCTATCTCTGTCAACTCACATATTCTCGCAATATCCCTTAGCCGAATAGCCCTCTTCATTTGGGCTAGAGCTCTACGTAAATATCTCAGCCGTGTATCGAAAAATGGCGATGTTAAAGCTTCTTGATGAGCCATCTCAGTCTTAACTTCAGAATGGATTGGAACAACGATCATCTCGATATCTATGTCACCAGGTTTGGCCAGCTGCTCGGCGTAAGAGAACCCTCTCTTTCGTGCATACCAGATCGCGTATCCTCCGACAAGACTCCTCGTCGCGGATCCTGTTCCCAATCGAACGATTTCACTGAGTTTTCTCGGCGAAATCTGAAGATTGAGAGCTCTAACTGCCGCTAGACCAAGTGAGGCGAAAGCTGAAGCTGAGAAGCCCAGCCCTTTGCCCTTGGATAGACTGTTCAATGAGGCGATTCTCGCCTTGACATCTTTTTTCGCCAAGACTTTAATTGAATTGAGAACCGATTCGATTCGCTGTAGCTCTCTTTTAGTCGGTTCTCTTCCATTTATCGTGATAACATCTCTCGTCAGATTCTCGTCGAACTGAATCGTCGTCTTCGTACTCAACTTATCTACGCAGACGGATATGCTGTCGTGGTAAGGTAATCTGAGCTTCTCGTTTCTCAAGCCGTGATACTTTATGAGCCCTTGGATTGCGTGAGCTGTAGCTGATGCTTTTCCATTATCCGCCAAGCTTTCGTCACATCAGGAGGCTAATCGATGACCCCAGTCGTTCTCGCGAGTTTCTCTGCGGCCTCGCTTGTTAAACCGGTCTCTCCAAGGATTGTGTATCGATCCGATCTGATTTTGTGGCTCAGACTTAACGCTTTGATGATATCTGACGCGTCCAATTCCAGCTCCTTGCTGGTTGTCGGAGCGCCTATCTTCTGGAGAACGGATTTAACAAGTTTCCAATCTGCGCCATGCAGGTACGCGCACATTATAGTGCCAACTCCACACTGTTCACCATGCAGCGCGGGCTTCGTAGCGATTGCGTCAAGAGCATGACTGAAGAGGTGCTCTGACCCGCTGCAAGGTCTTGTGCTCCCAGCTATGCTCATCGCAACTCCACAGCTTATCAAAGCTTCAATAACTGTTCTGATGCCTTCTTGGCTTTTATTTCGAATCGCCTGCGCGTTCTTCATAACGAGCTTCGCGCTCATCAAGGCTAGATCAGCTGCGTAATCTCCATAATATTCATTCTTTATCTTGTGGGCTAGTCTCCAGTCTCTAACAGCTGTATACTTAGCTATAATGTCTCCACATCCGCTTGCGAGAAGCCTGTATGGAGATTCAGCTATCAACTTTGCGTCGGCTAAGATAGCTACTGGAGCTTGTCCTTTTACAGAGTATGGCCTATCGAATCCCTTTATTGAAGCGTATGGGCTTGATATTCCGTCGTGGGAAGCTGTTGTAGGTATGCTTATGAAAGGAATCTTCATATCAGCTGAACTGAGCTTAGCTACATCTATGTCCTTTCCTCCACCAACGCCCAGTACGAGGCAAGGCTTTCTCTCAGCTATTCTCTCTTCAGCTAATTTCACGTACTCCATCGTTGATTGATGAACGATCGTGTGGTCTGATGAAAGTCCTACTGCAGCGAGCGATTCCATTACTCTCTTTCCAGCTATATTGTAAGCGTTAGGGCCAGTAATGACCAGCGCTGTTCCATCAAAGCCGAGTCTTCTACAGGTTTCGCCGATTGTTCCAAGTATGTCCGTTCCGACAATCACTTCTCTAGGTAGTTGCATATAGTGAAATGCGAGACTCATCTCATCCACCCCAGATCAGGCGAGCACCGCTATGCCAACCAATGTTGAAATGACCATTACGAGGACCATCGATGCTGCTACAAGTTTAGCAACACCGTAAGTGAACTCCGTCAACTTACTGAATGCTCCAAGTCCAAGAACCTTAACTTTGATTTCGCTGTTCGTGTAAGCTACTTCAGCTTCCTCCAGATTACGCTTCGCTTCATTGACTCCGCTAATAATGCGTGCGAGAATTTCATGTTCGTCTACTTCCTCGCCTACCGGGTAATATCCCAGTCTTGCCGGAACAATCCCGTTCACCATGTGAGTGTCCGTCGTCATCACTTCGCCTTCATCCACGCCGATTTTCTGAAGTTCTCCCAACAGGTTTTCTCTGAGTCCTGCTTTCATATTATTGCCGTCAATTGTAATATATGCTGAAAGTCCGCCTTGGGCTTCCACAAGTAGAATCGCCGCTCCACCTAATCCGATTCCTTGACTCAATCTATATGGACTCAGATCGACCTTCGAAGTCCCTATCTTGAAACTTGACCTACTTGTTCTTGAAGCGTTCTCAATCGATCGCTGAGCAGTTTCGATTAGACTGTTTATTTCTTCTTCAGTCATAGGTCTGACTTCGTTTATGCTGTTGTGTGCGTCTACTACCGCTATGTTATTGAAGTACTTGTTTGCCTCGCGGCTTATCGATGACCCTACCTCCAAAGGAATATCCTCCATATCCCTTGGCGAAAGGGTCAGGGTTATCAAAGCGCAATTTCCGAAGACTTGGCAGCTGGCTTGTGCTAGTTCGCTCTTCCATCTTATGAAGCGGCTGGCCTCACCTGAGAAATCTGGCGCTTCAAGTAGACGCAATGCCTCCCTAAGAACCGTCTCATTCTCTTCTTGAGAGATAAGGTTCAATTCATGACCCGATACTCCATGAGGAACCGAAACTACGGAGCCAGTCTTGGTCTCCAAGACCCTCTGAATCAACAATGGGAGAACGCTACTTCCGACATTCAAGAAAGGACCTGGGTGAAAGTTCGATATCGTGATAATAGCTTTGGCCCCATGGCTGTTCTTGCCTCTAAATTGTAGGAGCGCGATACTGACAGGCTCGCGGACGCCGAGTTCTTTCAGATAATCTTCAAACATCTCGTTTTTTCCATCAAGCCAATCGAGTAGGAACGCTCGGAAAATGCGGAGAGGGGAAGATCCGATTCTCATCAAGCCTTTCCGTTCGACGTAGATTATGATTGCGGATGTCGAGATGAAGGCTACAAGCGAACTCAAGAATAACGCGGCCAAGCTGGCGATAAGAGGCGGATGCCAGAGTGCTGCGCCTGCGAGGGCGCAAGCGAAGGGTTGAGAGATCGATGATACGACTTTCCGCCCTAATGTAGCCGTCGACATCGATAGAGTGGATATTGTTCGCACGGGAAGAACTATGAAGAAACCTAAATAAAATGGGAGTTCAGGAAAGAGAATTCCGTTCAACCATTTGGAGGCTGCTCCCGCCGCGATCATGACGGCTATCCAGATCAAGCACGAAAAAAGAGAAAGGGCAAAACATCTTCTCAGATAGAAGAGAGGGTCCTTCTTCAAGACGAGAGAATGGAGAAGAAGATCAGAGACTATGCTGGGAATAGTGAGAACGACTATTCCGAAGACTAATCCGTTAATGAGTGCTTCAGCTGTGAACTCGAAAAGAGTGAATGCAAAGGCTAGACCTAGCAGATTCGCCATAAAGATTGAGGCTAGTATTCTCAGCATGGAGGGAAATGCAACCTTACGAACAATTTTGTAGTATGGCACAGTTCTCCTTATCTTTGCATGACTTGAAAACGTCATCTACAGAGTGCCTCGATGAAAGGCTTACCGCACTTTCTTAATCGATTGAATTACCTTCGCAATCTCTCTCGACGACCTCTCGATCAACGTCCCAGTCACAACTATGTCAGCCCCAGCCTTCACAGCAGAGACTGCAGCTTTAGGCGATCTTATCCCTCCCCCGACTATCACAGGGATCTCGATCATCCGTTTCAAAGCTCTTATCATTTCGGGTGGAACAGGCTTCTCAGCTCCTGATCCCGCCTCCAAGTAAACAAAGTGCATCCCCAGATATTGAGCGGCCAAGGCGTAGATCGCCGCGAGTTCAGGTTTCTCGTATGGGATTGGGCGCGCTTGACCTATGAAGCCGGCCGCGCCTCCGCTTTCGCCGACGATCAAGTAGCCAAGGGAGATAGCCTCTAAACCGTACCTCTTGACCAAAGGCGCTCCTAAAGCTTGAGCGCCTGTAATGTAGTAAGGATTTGAAGAGTTCAGAAGCGACATGAAAAACACAGCGTCTGCATATTGGCTGATCCCGGTAACATCGTTAGGAAACAGAATTGCAGGTATGTCTACAGTCTTCTTAACTACCTTCACTACCTCGTCCAAGTGGTAGACCGAGGTCGAGGTTGAGCCGCCGATCATTATTCCAGCCGATCCGGCCGACTGAACCATCCTTGAGATCTCGGAAGCATTCTTAGGATCGACCTTCTCAGGATCTATGAGAGTCAAGTGGATAGCTCTCTCACTCTTCAATCTTTTCAACAAGTATTCTTCGACGGAGCCTCTCATTCTCTAAAATGCCTCCTGAAAGAGTAGACCACAATCTCTTGATGAGAAAAGAGGATGCTTTAACAACATTTCGACTATGCGTCTTACGCCAAGCCCGCTTTCCAAGTCAGCCAAGTCCTCCAACGCTGTGAAAGGATAGGTATTATTGACTTATTCCAGAACCCTATTAAAATGCCGATTATCTTGGTTACTTCGATAAATATAGCAAATCTCTATTAGGAAGCGGTGTTGCCTCAAGAGAATGGGACGGCGAATTGAAGGCTGCGAAACATCTCAGTCCTAAGCGAGTGGAAGCAAAGCGCAAGGCGTTCGGTTTCTTTAAGATAATTCGACCGATAAACTGTCTCATGATAGGCTTTGGGGTCGTAATTGGCGAGATCATGGCATTGAACGGTCGCCTCACCCCCATTCCTGCCTTAGTCGGGTTCTTAGTCGCCTTTTTCCTTATGGCCGCGACCATGGTGATGAACGACTACTATGACCTTGAGATAGATATGGTAAACAACCCTGGGAGGCCGATCCCCTCGGGGCTAGTATCTCCCCACGAGGCTCTCAGCTACAGCTTTCTGCTAAGCATAATCGGGTTGGTTTTCGCGGCGCTCACAAATCTTCCCGGTTTCATAGTTGCCACATTCGCATTAGGATTGATGATGTACTATAACACTAGAGGGAAGAGAACAGGTTTCTTCGGAAATGTACTGGTTAGCGTCTGTGTAGCACTGCCTTTTGTCTACGGGGGCATTGTGGTAGAAAGCGTCAAGCCTGTTTTAGGCATCTTTTCAACAATGGCGTTTCTCTCAAATCTGGGGCGGGAGGTGACTAAGGGAGTGATGGATATCGATGGAGATGCTTTGAAGGGAATCAAAACAGTTGCCGTATTGCATGGGCCTTCAATGGCGTCTCGAATATCCGCGTTGTTCTTTGCTTCTGCTGTGTTGATCAGCCCAATCCCAATCGTATTCGATATGGTTTCAACTCTTTACATACCTGTGGTAGCCATAGCGGATGTAGGTTTCATTGCATCTTCAATATTCCTTGTTAAAGATCCTTCGCATAGAAACGCGAAGACCGTGAAGAGCTTGGCGCTTATCTGGATGAGCATCGGGCTGGCAGCATTCGTTGCCGGAAGCTATAGTATTTGAAGATGCTCAGTTTTACAGACCAGAAAACATTTTTACCTCACGCGATTCTGTATAGTACGAAGGAAGACGGCAACAATGAAAAGATCGAAAGAGAGAGCCCAAAGGGTAGGCTCTCGAGGAAAACGCAAACTTTCGAAGGATGCATTGTTGATGTTTCCTCACGAGATAGTTGGTGTTTTCGCTCGTCTTCCCAAGGTGTTCAAGAAGCTAGATATAGATCGCCTACTGGGCGATACGATCTCAAGGAGTATGAAGTGGCGCTACGTACGTAGAATGGAAACTCTTGGGCTGGTTAGACATACTACAAAGAAGTACTATAGGAAGATCTATGACAATATCTCTGACTGGATAGAGAAAGACGTCGTGCCTAGAATTAGGAGAGCGGAATCGCTAGAGTACTTGCAGATACACAAGAGCTGAAGTCACTCGGTTCTTCTTGTGAACTTAGCAAGTAACTCCTTTGCTCTATCACTTCTAATCTTTCTTTCTTTGACCATTTGGTCAGCAATCTCGTCGACTAGATCTCCAGTTGCGCCTGCTGTCGCAGCAATATTCCTAGCGTGAAGTTTCATGTGCCCTTCTTGAATGCCTTCGCTTGCTAGAGCTCGTAGGGCAGCCAAGTTCTGAGCGAGTCCAACGGCGGCCATGACCTCTCCCAGTTCCGTGGCTGTCTTGACGCCTAAGATCTTGACTGCTATCTTTGCGACTGGGTGTACCGCTGTCGCACCACCGATCAGACCCACGGCCATTGGCAACTCGATAGTGCCAACCAGATCGCCTTCACTATTCTTCTCCCATGTCGTCAAGGGACTGTAGCGTCCTGTCCTCGCAGCGTAAGCGTGAGCACCAGCCTCCACAGCTCTACTGTCGTTGCCTGTAGCCAGTACAACTGCGATAATACCATTCATTATCCCCTTGTTGTGTGTGGCGCATCTGTATGGGTCAGCTGCTGCGAATGCGTAAGCGTTCACAACTCCGTCTACGGCATCCTCTCCTCCCACCGCCTGTTTTGCAATGGTCGTTCTTGCGCGCGCTAGTCTCTCAGTAGCCAAGTTGCTAATTATTCTGAGGTAGACGCTTCCCTCCGAGACCTTCTCTATTAAAGGTGCAACAGCTTCAGCCATGGTGTTCACAGCGTTGGCTCCCATCGCATCTCTGCAGTCGACGAGGATTTCCGCAATAACCATTGAGCCGACAGCTGTCTCAATAACCCTGACTTTCAGATCCTTAGCTCCTCCGCCTTTCGATACGAGAACAGGGTCTTGCTCATTTGCCTTTTGGAGAATTTCGCTCTTAGCTGATAGAATTCTCATTCTCGCGCCAAACGGATCTGCAACTCCGACAACTTGGATTTGCCCTATCATAATCGGTCCTGTACTCGATGTGTTAAATCCGCCTCTAACCCTAGCCATTTTTGCGGCATTGCTGGCTGCGGCAACTACTGAAGGCTCCTCGATCGCCATCGGGATCAGGTAATCCTTCCCATTTATGAGAAAGTTCGTCGCGACGCCTAGTGGAATCGGCATCGTTCCAATCACATTCTCAATCATGCGATCGGCTTGCTCGAGTCTCAGGGGTCCTGTAGACTGGAGAATGCTAACTTCTTCATCGGTAAGAGCTGCGAATTCCTTCACTATTCCTATCCTTTCCGAAGGTCTCAGATTGTGAAACCCTGAGATTTGTGATGTTTTCATCATTTATCTCAGCCCTAAACTCCTATACCAAATTAAATCAATTTCCGTTGTTGATAATCAATGCGCAGGATTATATTAGCTAGTTCGAGCTTTATTTTTTCGTTCAAACCAACGTGAAGACTGAAAACCAGTTCTTGAGAGTGAGATTATGAAACCCCAGTTCTTCTCGCATACTCTTGAGTGTTAACGCCTCGTTGTTCAAGCCATCGGGAGAGTTCACCTGTGATCACTAGAGGCGCCTTCGTCAATTGGTTTAGATCCTTTGACCCTGTGAGAAACATCGCAGTCTTCAATTCTTCGATCAATAGCGAAAGCATCTCACGCAGATTTCTTCTTCCTATTACCGCTGAACGTAGGGCAGGAAGAGCTAGTCCAGCAGCCTCAGCTCCAAGCGCTACTGCCTTGGCTATATGAAGCCCATTCCTAATGCCGCCAGAAGCTATTACAGTCAGGCCAGTTGACTTTGTAACTTCAATTAGGCTGGCTGCTGTTGGGATGCCCCAGCTCCAGAAGGTCTTTCCAAGTCTTTCACGAATCTTATTTCTTATCTCTCTTGCTCTGTAGTATTCCACCGCTGCCCAACTTGTTCCTCCAGCGCCAGCAACATCGATCCCATCAACTCCGGTTCTTTCGATAGCTCTTGCAACTTCTCCTGATATGCCTGCTCCAGTCTCCTTGACGA
>Ga0315312_1002698_pt1 | contig 12050 bp, 18 predicted proteins | sample TDP7_MG_FD_203629 | JGI IMG/M metagenome (GOLD analysis project Ga0315312, IMG submission 203629) | Freshwater sediment microbial communities from Lake Towuti, South Sulawesi, Indonesia - TDP7 | ecosystem: Environmental > Aquatic > Freshwater > Lake > Sediment | place: Indonesia: South Sulawesi... | reverse complement strand
CAAGCCCACCCCCCACCGAAGAAGTAGCAGTTGCTACACCACCCGAAGAAAAGACTAAACCTAAAAAACCTCAACCCCCTCAAGAAAAACCAGAAAAGGCGCCCAAAACTGAAGAGAAACCGCCGAAACCCTCAAAAAAAAACGAAGCGGAAAAAGAAGAGCAAAACAAAGAAAGTGAAGAGCAAAAAACAATAATAGCAGAATCAACCACAAAAGAAGCGGTGGTTGAACAAAAAAGCAGAGAATCAGGAGGGTCAGAGGAAACACTGCATGCCGGAAGTCACACCGAAAAGCGTTGCCGAGAGCCTACAAAAAGTAATTAACGCTCGAAAACCATCTCTACTTATTGAACGATTCATAGATTGGGCATTAACAAACTATGTCAACGTAGAAAACCTCAACTACGCCATGCAAAACAACGTTGACATTTTACTTTTAGCTTTCAATCACATGCACATTGGACATCCACTTGTTGCTCCTGCATTTCGGCTAGTAATACAGATGTATTGGCAAGAATTCATTGAATACTATATTGCTGATGTCCCAAGAATCTACACTATTCTTTCCAGAAATGCAGAGGTTAAACAAATACTTGACACTGAAGCTGGGACAATCTACCTCAATAATTGCTGCAAGACAGCGTATGATGCTTTATACAACTTTGCGTGGTCTGGCTACAGTGAAGTTTAAAATTGGGCCATTCGATTTTGGTCTTTGTCGCTATGAAAAGTGTGTTTACTATGCTCAACAAAAGCATCCTAAAACAGAGCAGACTTGTATGTTAGGTCACCCATCTTGTTTAATAGGAAAGTTTGATTGGTTCTTATCATGGAACAGTCTAATTTACGGTTCACTTTTAATGGGCAAATGGAACTCTTTTCTATGCAAGATTTTGGGGCACAAACCATATATTATTCCAACTCCACCAAAAATTAACGCAAAAATCCTAGCGTGTAAAAGGTGTGGTAGGATACTTCCAAAATGCGAATCGAAACTAGCTTAGATCTTGAAAAACGAACCGCGACAGTCACAATCCACACGGATGATGAATCCTTTAAAATGACGTTTGAACTTGACAAAGTAAGCCAGGAATTAAAAGCACTTTCAACAAATTTGATTGCACAAAAGATTCTTAATATACTAGGCTTCAAAATAGAAATCGAAAAGAAAGCTAAACCTTCTGAAAAATCTCCTTAGCTTTTTGGCTAGAGTCCAAGGCATACAAAATCTTGCCACCCACAGAAACCAGCATCAAAAGCGCACCCCAGACCCAGTGGTGTACCGGGAAATCACCTTTCGCAATTTCTTCTAATGTGTGAAATGGCCCCTTTGGTAAATCGTGAGCATCGTCTGAAAAAATTAGCAAACCAAGATTATACATTTCATCAAATATGTCCGTAGACTCGGTTTCTTCTTTTTCTTCCACAAGACCCAACCTCATCAGGGAGTTGGTATTACGGCTGCTACGCCTGGAATTACAGCTTTGGCTATTTCAGCTTGCTCGCCCGTCAACCAACCTCTTTCTATAGCGAATCCAGCTACCGCAGGCACGGCTAACGCTGCTACAGTTGCACCCACAACGCTAAAAGAAAACAAAGAGCGAAAAGCATGTTGCCATTGCTTACGCAACGTTTCAGGATTAAACAGAGAAGAAAGGCCCTCAAGCAACCCCATTTGCTTCAAGGTCGTCGGTTCAGATCCCGTCCGGGGCACCATAGCTTGTGGATCGCCTAGAACTACAAAGTTGTCTCTGTTCATTTTGGCTGCGGAATAATTCCAGTCAGCGTTAGGCCAGTCGTCTAAGTGCGATTTATACAAATCCATGTAACGAGTTATGGCACTCTTCCAATCCTCAACAGCTTCACCCATCGTCTTACTCAAAACAGACCTGTAAAAAATCAAAGTGTAATCAAACCAATCATCCATGTAATTGTGTTCAGCTTCGTTAAAGTGGGCACACATGTTCTCTGTTGAACCCAAAAAAGCTTTCGCCCCAGCCTCCACTATTGCAGGACCCAATTCCGCGGCAACTTCGCAAGTCGGATTAGCTACAACAATTTGGTCCTTAAAAATTGAAGCATCTGCTACAGTCACCAAATTACAAGAAAACACATTCTCACCACAGATTGCGTCTCTTCGTCCATGGCCCCCATAGATGAAAAGTTTGCGTTCAGGCAGATGAATGAATGCTGTTTCTCGGCTTGCTAGTAGTCCTGAAAATCTGACAACTCTCATGTTCATTTCGTTCAGCAGACTTTCAACTCTATTCATTAACACATAAGACAATTGCGTAGGAGGGAAAAGCGCTGGAGACAGAAGCAGACTTTCCTCGGACATTAAATTCCCCTAGTAAATAGCTTTTTCCAGTTCAACAGGTTGCTCATAAGTAGCTTCTTGAGCAATTTGTATTGTTCGCGTCCAAGGTCTATAGGCTACTTGCCGAACTTTTATAGTATAGCCTGCACCTGCGGGCAAGTCAAACGAAGCCACCCCATCGATACCGGTTGTTAAAACTCGCCCATCAACCTCTACGTGCACGTATGCCAATGCCGTTTTTGAATACGAATCAACTACTTTAATATTGAGTCGAGCCATCCATTAGCCTCCACTACACCATTTCTTTTTACAACTATAAAAAAGCAACTCTTATAGAGAGAAAATTTAATAAGACAAGTAAGTAAATAAAGTTTAGAAACAAGGTGTTTCATATGTTTGAAGGTCTTGATCCGTATCTTCGGTCTTGGGAAGAATTTTGGAAAATACCCGCTGGAAAAACATCGTCCGTTTGGGTTCCAGAAAGCATTGGAAGAGTCATTGAAGTGGTGTCTGACTTGACAATAACCGATCTGGGTGGCAAAATTTTCAAAACTGTTTTGGGCGCAGTTCTAGGCACTGTGCCACAACGCATTCCCGGAGTTCCTGATCGCACTGTTGCCGAGCTTCAGCAAATCGCCACCCACTTGAGCACAGAGTTTGTTGACCCGTCTCCACAAGAGCTTGTGCGCATAGCCAATGCCATCTCAGAACTGCGCGCGGGCATAACATTTGGAGACTGGAGTCGCATAGCAAGAGCATTCGGTGTAAAAACCCCTGAACAAATCACGGCCGACATGAAAAGCGTTGTAGATGCCTTTTCCAGAGCGCTAGGCTTCGCCGCTCCACCCGCACCTCCACCCACAGCTCCTCCACCAGTTCCACCTCCACCCACAGTGTTCCCACCCGCCGTGCCAATTGAAGTTCCAGGCTTCGGCTAAAAAGTGGTTTTTAGCCCCTCTCTTTCTCTTCTACCATGCTTTACTTATTAACCTAGATTTTGGTAGCTACTCGCAATCATAAAACGAAGAATCTCTTGTTTATGCTTGAGTTTTTTTCTCTGTGTAATATACTTTTGGAATGTTTCCCACTGGTTTTTTGTTTCATCATCAACTAGAAAGACGATTACGTTTTTTTTTGGTTTAGGCGATTTTGGGCGTCCTCGGCGGCCATAGCGAACCATAGTTTATCACATTTTTCATTTAAGCGTAAACTGATAATTTATGTGATAGAAGATATTAAACTTACTCTGAAAGAAGGCAGAAAAAAATGGCTAACGCAATTCCACCATGGTTTACTGAAATGACGTGGGCTGGTAAAGTAAGGACAGTTCCATATAGACCTCTCAGTGATAAAGAAGTCTTGGTTTTTGACAGAGACTTCGACATGTTTGTTTCACACTTGCAGAAACACGACCTAGAAATAGCTCAAAACCTCAACGCCAAAAGAGAATGGTACAAAGTTGCCGCGGGAATCTTCGCTGAAACCTTTGACTTGCCATTCGGAGGCGTTGAAACATCATCTGGCGAATTCGGCTTCACCTTTCCAATCCCCGCCTATCCATTTCTAGCAGCGAGAACATGGGTGAAAACAGTTTCTGCCGGATGGGGCAACCTATTCGGCGCCAGCGGCTCAGAAATTGCAGGAAACTCCACTGTTACAACAAGACGAATGTACGCCTATCAAGGACTACTAAGCGTTATGGGCGATCCCAAACTCTTAGCTCTCCTCTTCAACATCAACGGCTACACGTATCCGGGTCAGAACATGCTTGCACAGGTTAAGGTTCCAAAAAAGGACACATGGATCAGAGAAATCGGACTTGCCAAAAATGTTCTTATCCATCCAACAGGGAAGCACTACGTGCGAGCAGCCTTTGAACAAGCCGGACAAGTAGAACTCATCCCATTAGGCTTAATGTTTGCTGAACATGACTACTTACTGACCGAAGCCAACTGGTACACGTAAGCTAGGAGGACTAACAGTGTCCACACGACAAGCTCAAGAACAGATAATCACGCGATTCGCAGATGGCAAACTCCTAGTAGACTACAGAGGTCCTCCACAATCAAACTACGCTACAGGCGGCGTAACCCACAGATTCAACCTACTCTCGCGAGTCCTAATAGTTCTGCGCGCTCAAGTTGAAGGCACACCTTACACCCTCGAAGCAATCGAATACGGCACAAGCAACGCCATAAAACTCAGATTCTGGCAGATGACAGGTGCCGGATGCGAACTAGTTGACGCTTCAACTATCACGCCACTAAACATAGACATTTCAGTAGTTGGGTATTGATAAACTCGCAAGCTTTAATACCAGCCTTCCCTTTTTTTCTTTGACTGAAAATGCCTCTTAAAGGTCAACCCAATCCTTATGATGATATTTGGTGGGTTCAGAACAAATAAGAGCAAAACTCTTTTAACTTTATAGCCTCTATTCTCTTTCTGTTGAAGGTGAATAGTTTATGGGCTTTGTTGAGAAACGTGCAATCAAAATCACAAGAGACCTCAAAGGAACTGTAGTGTCGATCACTGGCGTTCCAACCACAATTACAGCGTATGCTCACGGTTTCGACAAAGTGCCTTCTCATGTGCTCATCACTCACACAGATTATGGCACAACAGGCATCGTTAGAGAAATAAAAGCCTCAAGAGGCACGACTTCAATAAGTCTTCAAGCAAACATTTCAGGCGTAGGTGTAGATGTTTTAGTAATCCCATAAAGGTGAATGACTTTCATGGCTTCATGGGAAAGACAAGCTCCACAAACAGAACTAGCAATCCTTGCACCAGTAGGCGGTTCCATGCAATACCTTAGTGCATTGGCTATGAAAAACTTGATTATTCCAAGGAATTATGTTTGGCATTGTACTAGCGGATTCCCAATAGATGTATCTCGTGATCACCTCGTTAGAAGAGCATTAGAAGATGAAGTGGATTATGTTTTCTTTCTTGACACTGACATCGTCCCGCCCGAAGACGTTCTGCCACAACTTTTAGCTTACAAACTCCCAATTATTTCTGGACTCTATTGGACTAAGGCTAGGCGACCATGTGCTTATAGACTTGAAGGAAACCATATAAAACCTATTGAACCAGTGTTTCCAAGAAGCCTTATGGAAGTAGATGCCGTTGGAGCTGGATGCTTGCTTATAGATACTAGAGTATTTCAAAAAGTTCCCCCTCCGTGGTTTCAATGGAACATGCTTCCATGGGCAACGCCAGAAGAAAGCATAGGACAGCACTCTGAGGACATCAACTTCTGCCTAAAAGCCAAGCAACACGGCTTTCCTATCTACTTACATCCAGCAGTTCGCTGTAAACATCTTCTCGAAGGTTCTTACGGCTTGGATGAAAACGGGGAATTTACGCCCGTTCTGTAGCAGTTGCTACAATGGGTGAAACATAATGCCAATATGCCCAAATTGTCACAGCGCAAACTTTCGCCAAAAATCTAACCCAAAACTTTTCTATTGCAAAGATTGTAAACAACTTTTTGTTTTGGGAATCTTTTCGCTGACCGCGATCATGAAACTTTGAGGGACTTAGCCCAGTTATACGTCCGCATCAAACCTTCTTCGAGGCTTATTTTTGGTTCCCAACCCACAACCTTCCTAGCTAGAGTTATGTCAGCACATCTTCCTCTGACTCCTTGAGGCTTGCTATAGTCGTGTTTAGGAAAAATGTTTTTACCTGAAATTCTGATGATTATTTTTGCTAAGTTATTTATCGCAATAGCTTTGTCAGAACCAATATTAATTGGCTCTTGAAAATTTGACTCCATCAGTTTAATTAATCCGTCAATGCAATCATCGATATAAAGAAAGCTTCTAGTTTGTTTTCCGTCTCCCCATATTTCAAATGGAGGGTTTGGATGCTTGATAGCTTTCATAATTAGGTGCATTGGCGCTTTTCCTCTCTCGTCAAACGAGGAATAGGGACCATAAACATTGTGTAGTCTAGGTAGTCTCACCTCCACTTCTGATTTGAACAAGAATTCAGCCGTCAATTTTTCCCATCCATAAAGTGTGTCTGGTTGAGCTGGCAAAGCGTCAGTTTCTCTTAAGCGATTTGCCCAAGGCACATCTTGTCGATACTCTGGATAAACGCAAGCTGAACTAGCATACAAAAAACCGTTCAAATCAACGTCTGCATAGGCAGCAGAAAGCATGTTCAGGTCTATTCTCAAATTGTTGTTTAATATCACAGGGTTTTTAGCAATATATCCCATTCCGCCCATATCTGCCGCTAAATGAAAAATGTATCTTCGTCCAGAGCACGCCTTAATTGCTACATGTTGGTCTCTAAGGTCACCTTTAAGAAACAGAATTTTTCTTCTTATGTCTTCGATATTTTGTAATCTACCCGTACTTAAGTTATCAACTATCGTTACTGTTGCTCCTAAAGAAACAAGTCTTCTAGCCAAATGTGAACCGAGGAATCCGGCGCCACCAGTTACTAAAACCTTTTCTCCCTTGAACATGCTCATAGTAATTCATCTGTTTTGTTTAGTTCATTGATTATTTTTAGAAGTTTTTCTAGGTCTGTTCCTTTTGAGGCTTCTACCAGCTCTGTCACATCTCTTGGAAAACAAGGACCTGCCGCAGGCCCGCCGGGAGTAAAGTATCCAATTCCAACTCTTGGATCCAAATTTACTATGTTGCAAACTTGCTTCGCTAACTTTTCATCTTTCAACCAAGAAGCAATCGCGTTTGCAGAAACTATTTTTATTGATAACATCATGTTTGTGGCTAGTTTGGCTACTTCAACGCTGCGTTCAGAACTTGGAATAATCAAGATATTCGGTTCGAGCCATTGCCTATAAAGCTCAATGACATCTGATGGAAACTCATCCTTAAAGCCTATTGGCTGTATCCTCCCAGGTGGGCTTTTGAAGGTTGATAAAAAGTGGCCAGCCCTTACCATTGGTGGCGTGTAAAAGGTTCTAATCTTTGGAAAGGCGTTATGAATGGTTTCCATGCCACCTACAGGCATTGTTGAAAATATCAAGTATGTTGCTTTCGGGTTATTTCTTATACATGTTTCCAAAGCCGATAGCACAAATTTCATGCTTAACCTTCTGTTTATCAATGGTGTTGCAACGAAAATGATGATGTAGTCTCTGTCTCCTAGAATAGCATGGTTATTTGTAAAAGTTATCCTTGTCGAATATTTGTCAAAATTCTGCTCTGCGAATTTTTTCATTTCGTCGTCAAACTTAGGGTTTGAATTAGTGAAGGTCTTAGAGTTCACATCTACGCCTATTGTGTCATGTCCTAGCGATGCGAGATAATGGCTGAGGCAGTAGCCGAGACCTAAACCACATACTCCTATTTTAGCTATCAACATTTCCTCCTCTGTAATATTCTTCATCTGAAATTTCTAATATTGACACGTCAATATAATCAGCTTTTCTCCAATGCCATATTCTTCGCCTTTCCTCAAAGAAATTAAAGGGGTTCGGCGCTACAGGTTTTGAACCATTTCTGTAACTATTTATACGGTCAAACTGATATTTTTCACCCTTCTTGTAATCCCATCTTTTACTCCAATCTAACCCCATATCTCCAATTCTCTTCTGGTCGTCGACAACTCCTGGCATAGTTTCTAAACCAAGAATTCTCCGTGGGTCTGGAGAGTGGATTATGGCATCAGTTTCATTTAGAACTAAGCAACCAGAATATTCAAACCTTGCGCCAAATTCCATGTCCCATGGTCCTTTACCCTGATCCATTGTTTCGTCAGCCCCACAAATTTCTAAAACCTTTTTGAGAGGAAAACTTTCGTTTTTAGCGTGGCAGAAATAATATGCACATGGACCCTTTGGAAGGTTTAGCTTTGGGTCGATATGAGGATATTGATATTTGGTGAGGTTGCTTATCCATGAAGGATTGAAAAAGCCCTCTGCATAAATTGAGATTTCATTGAAGCTTCCATTTTTCTCTCTCACCACTGCCGGAGAAGTGTAATATTGATGTGGCGCCAAAACTAAGCGATTAACTCCATCCAAGTGATGCTGTAAATGTGCTTGAATCCAACCTTTAGGGGCATACGCGTAATCCATGAGCATTATTATTACCTCGCCCTCTGCTAATAAGAAACCAGTATTCCAACCGCTTGCACCTACGTACCATGGTCCGTTTCGCCTATGTTCTGGTACATGTATGAAATTTCGTAAGCCCATTCTTTTTGCTAAAGAAACAACGGCTTCATGTCGCTTTTCATATCTGTGATCAACCAAAATATATTCAAAGTTATCGTATGTTTGGTCTGCAACTCCTCTAAATAAAATGTCAATGCCACCTGGTCTCCAAGTGCTTGTTATTACCGAAACTTTAGGGTTAGTCATGGTTTAAACGCCTCAACTTTGAATTCCCATCTATTATAGTATCCTTTGTGTTGAACATTGATGAACCCTGCATCTTCAAGCTCCTTCTTTAGGCTCTCGAAGCTATACCCCCAACGATGAAAACCCTCCTCTTCCGCTGTATCAGGTGAGTGATATATTGCCTCAAGCCATGGCTGAACTACACCATCCTTCACAATACGCTCACACACCCAAGGCAGATCTAAAATCCGTAAAAAGAAAGAACCGCCAGGGGCCAGCACCCTATAGACTTCTCTCAAGAGAGCACGAGCCTCATCCTGAGTGAAATAGTTAAGCACATCTATGAACTTAATCCTAGTTGCATGACCATCATGAAGAGGGATACCGTTTCTAAGGTCGTGGACAATATCCACGTTTGGCAGATTCCGCTTATCAATGTTGGGATGGTAAGCGTCATCAGAGGGTCCACCGGCTAACTCTACCCATGTAGATAACCCACATTGGCTGCACAACGGTCCAGTTCCGCCGGGTGGGCCTCTGGAACCTACACCTCGATATGGAGTAGTGTCAATGCTCATTTCAGTTAACTCCTATTAACGGAACGTTTCTTAGCTCTCTTTTTATTCGCAGGACTAAGAGGACAAGAGAATGCTCCCCAAGATTCCTTGCAACTCGTGACAAATTTGCCGTCGGCTTCGATTACCCAAGGCTGGCAATACTCGTCTTTTCCACAATTAGGATCGCACTCTTTATCAATCAATGACAACATTTCGGTTAATTCTCCTTAATTTCTGTGCCTGACCATGGTGTTGAAATCATTCTTGGAAACTCTTTCTCCAACTCCATTCTCAACCGAACTATTTCTTCTTTTGACAATACTGAAGTTGAAACGAAACTTATGACTCCACTTGGAGTTTCACCCTTATAGAAAGTGTTGTCAAAATGGCTCTTAATTATTTCTTCTTTATCGAATTGAACATCATAACGCTCTGGATGATTCCAGATAGGGGAGCCGGGATACGGCACTAATATAGTGTAGTCAAAGTTGTCTGGCTGAGCCTTCCGGATCCACTCTTTCGTTTCATTGAAGGTTTGATAGTTTTCTCCTGGAAGCCCAATGACTATGAAACATTTAAATTTGATGTCGTATTTCTTGCATAGTTCTCGCGCTTTAAAGTCCTGCTCAATTGTTGTCCCCTTATTGATGTTTTTCTTTATTGTAGGGCTACCTGTTTCAACTCCACATCCCAATTCTTTACATCCCGCGTCTGCCATTGCCTTCGCTAATTCTTCGTCAAAAAGGTTGCTTCTTATCATAGCACGCCAACTGATGTCTTCTTCCTTCAACATCTTGCACATTTCTAATGTATGCTTCTTGTTGAGGTTGATTTCATCATCAAAAAACATCAGTGCCCCAATATGGTATTTCTCTTTGAGAAGTTGAATTTCGCCTCGCACGTTTTCAACTGAACGTTGCCTAGCCCATCTGTAGCTTGGCACATCTCGACCACAGCAGAACGCACATCCATAAGAGCAACCGCGTTGCGTTTGTATGTTTGTTAACCTCTTGCCATAGAGGTAATAGTGATACTTGTTCATGTCAATGGCGTCTCTGTCAGGATAAGGCAACTTGTCTAGGGGATTAATTGCGCCCCCCCTTAAAATAAACCGTTTCTTCTTCCATTCATCCAATCCATTCTCAATAACGTCAACCAAACTTACGATAGCGAATTCTCCCTCACCCGTAACTGTAACATTGAAACCTGCCTCCATGCATGTTTCTGGTGAAACTGTCGCGTGTGGACCCCCTATAATAAAGCAAGCGTCTGGGTTGTACTCTTTAATCTCTTTCATGATGTTGATTGCTGAATGGAAAAGTGGAGACGACGCTGTTATTCCAATTATGTCAGCGTTGATTTTAGGAAGTTTGGCTCCACCTGTAAGGTCATAAACTTTAGGGTTGTATCCAGCTTCCTTAAGAGAAGCCGAAATATACAAAATTCCAAGATGAGGAAATGAGCGAGGCTCAGCCAAGAAAGGTGCGTTCGGTACAATTAGCGCTATCTCAAGCATTGTAGGCACGCTTCTACATTTTTAATAATGAATAACTATTTATGCTTAAATAGCTTTAAGGTAAAGCTATCTTGGAGGATGAAAACTCTAAATGGTTTGCTCGATAGGAAAATATGACGAGAGCAATATCCTGTGCAACTACTGTGACCATCGGCAACTTTGCAGAACTAGAGGGTGTCCTTTCACCGAGGAGATAAAAGTTTGCGAATCTCATTAATTTCAACAACCACTTACAGTACGCCTCCAATCGCTTACGGTGGAGAAGTTTTCTTTTGGGATTTGGCAGAAGCGTTAGCGCAGCTTGGTCATGAAGTTACGCTTTACGGTGCGCCGGGTAGCAAGTGCCCATCTAATGGTTTTCTTCACTATATTCGCGGAACCTATGGCTCAATTTCTTTGGCAGCTGAAAATGAAGTCTATCAAGTTTACAAGGATGAGCTTCTCCAAAGCGACTTTATCATAGACTGCTCTCACGATCATTTAGTTGCTGAACAAATATATTGGTTTCATCATGAACACGCGAAGAAGCTTTTTAATGTTCTCAATGGAGTTGTGACGATTTGGCCTAGATGTCGCCCGTGGAACATGATTGTCGGAGGCAACAAATGGAAGGAACTGGTAGTCAACGCCATCTCCCAATTTAAGGGCACGCCATGGGAAAACTCTGAATTTGACATCGCTCTTCCAAAAAGGTTTGAAGAAAATGAGGTCCATGTTATTCCATGGGCATGTGACACCTCTTTCTACACGCCTGGCATACGCGATTCTAAGGGAGCCTATTTTCTATGGGTTGGCAGACCTACACCCTATAAGGGTCTCCATAAAGCGATAGAGCTTGCAATGGCGACGGATGTGCCTTTGAAAGTTTTAATCAGAACACGCGCAATCTTGGAGCACCAGTATTACGGCGTAAAATACAGCGAAATGATTGAAAAAGCCAACACTAAAGGCGCTAAAATTGAAGTTATCGAAGAAGCCAAAGAACCATTTGGCCACATAGTTAAGAGAGAGCTTTACCGAAACGCCAAAGCCCTCATCTTTCCCTCAGAAAGCAACGAACCCTTTGGACTCGTCTTGATTGAAGCTATGTCATGTGGCTGCCCATCTATAGTTTCGAATCTAGGTGCCCTTCCAGAAATAATTGAAAACGGCGTCAATGGTTTCGTCTGCTCAAACAACGAAGAATACTTGAAAGCCATAAAAAACATAGATGCCGTTTCTCCCGAAAGCTGTAGAAAAATTGCAGTTGAAAAATTCGACCGACTTGTAGCAGCACAAAACTATCTGAATCTCTATGAAAAACTGAAAGACAAAGAGGTTGCTTGAGTTGAAA